>ERZ778514.729-NODE-729-length-28019-cov-10.071807_pt1 | contig 28019 bp, 22 predicted proteins | sample MGYA00510344_ERZ778514 | MGnify/ENA primary metagenome ERZ778514 (study PRJEB29527, sample SAMN07138968) | mouse gut metagenome | material: feces | host: mouse | place: China:Nanjing | collected 2016-01-25 ...
TCTTCCAGGTGTTGATCGACTCGCTGTCGAGGTGCAGCGACTCGATGAGCGACACCGTCTTCTCGATCGGCATGCCGTGGCGCAGCACGCCCGAGATGAGCTTGGCGTAGTTCCAGAACTCCTCGTTGAACAGGCGCGAGATGCCGCCGATGGTGTTGGTATAGCCGTAGCGGTCGACGTACTGGAAGTCGTAGCGCTTCGACCCGTCGGCCTCGCGGACCTTGATGATGAAGCCGCTGGTGATCTTGGGCGGGATGTACATGGCGTCCTCCTCGATCTTGCCGGTGAAGACCTCGTAGGGGCGCCCCTCCTGCAGCCCGACGAAGGCGATCCAGCTCTCCGCGCCGTTCTTGAAGCGCACGATGTCGGCCGGGATCGACCGGGGGCGGCGCGGAGCCTGCCCCGGATGCTCCTCGCAGCGGCTCTTCTTCTTGCCCTTCTCGAGCAGCACGCCCGAGCGGCAGCCGTCGCGGTAGACCGTCACGCCCTTGCAGCCGCACTCCCACGCCGTGCGGTAGACGTCGGCCACGAGCTCCTCCGAGACGTCGTTGGGCAGGTTGACCGTCACCGAGATCGAGTGGTCGACCCACTTCTGGATCGCACCCTGCATCTTGACCTTCGCCACCCAGTCGATGTCGTTGGCCGTGGCGCCGTGGTAGGGCGACGCGGCGACCCAGCGCTCGAGCTCCTCGTCGGGGATCGACTCCAGGCGCGAGGTGTCGTAGCCGTTGGCGTCGAGCCACTTGACGAAGTTGTGGTGGTAGACGTTGTACTCCTGGAACTTCTCGCCCGTCTCGTCCACGTAGTCGACGTGGGTGTCGACGTCGGAGGGGTTGATCTTGCGGCGGCGCTTGTAGACCGTGCGGAATACGGGTTCGATGCCCGAGGTGGTCTGCGACATGAGCGACGTGGTGCCCGTGGGGGCGATCGTCAGCATGGCGATATTGCGGCGGCCCACCTTCACCATCTCGTCGTAGAGGGCCGGATCGGCCTCGCGGATGCGGGCGATCATGGGGTTGGAGGCCTCCTTCGCCGCGTCGTAGACGGGGAAGGCACCGCGCTGCGCGGCCATCTTCACCGAGGCGCCGTAGGCGGCCAGCGCGAGCGTCTTCTGCACCTCCACGGCGAAGGCGATCGCCTCGTCGGTGCCGTAGCGCAGCCCGAGCGCCGCGAGCATGTCGCCCTCGGCCGTGATGCCGAGGCCCGTGCGGCGGCCCTTCTGCGCCATCGTGCGGATCTTCTTCCACAGCTCGAGCTCCACGCGGCGCACCTCCTCGTCCTCGGGGTCGTTGTCGATCTTAGCGATGATCTGCTCGACCTTCTCCAGCTCCAGGTCGATGATGTCGTCCATCATGCGCATGGCCATGCCGACATGGCTGCGGAACTTGTCGAAGTCGAAGCGCGCCTCCGCGGTGAAGGGCTTCTCGACATAGCTCAGCAGGTTGAGCGCCAGCAGACGGCACGAGTCGTAGGGGCAGAGCGGAATCTCGCCACAGGGGTTGGTCGAAACCGTCACGAAGCCCTCGTCGGCATAGCAGTCGGGGATGCTCTCGCGCAGGATCGTATCCCAGAACAGCACGCCCGGCTCGGCCGACTTCCAGGCATTGTGGATAATCTTGGCCCACAGCTTCTTCGCGTCGATCTGCTGCTCGTAGCGGGGGTGCTCCGACGCGATGGGGAACTGCTGGCGGTAGGTTCCGCCCGCGAGCGCCGCACGCATGAACTCGTCGTCGATCTTGATCGAGACGTTGGCGCCGGTGACCTTGCCCGTGTCGACCTTGGCGTCGATGAAGCGCTCGGCGTCGGGGTGCTTGATCGAGAGCGAGAGCATCAGCGCGCCGCGGCGGCCGTCCTGCGCCACCTCGCGCGTGGAGTTGGAGTAGCGCTCCATGAAGGGGACGATGCCCGTCGACGTGAGGGCCGAGTTGAGCACGGGGCTGTTGGTCGGGCGCAGGTGCGAGAGGTCGTGGCCCACGCCGCCGCGCCGCTTCATGAGCTGCACCTGCTCCTCGTCGATGCGGAAGATGCCGCCGTAGGAGTCGGCGGGGTTCTTGTGGCCGATGACGAAGCAGTTGGAGAGCGACGCCACCTGGAAATTGTTGCCGATGCCGGTCATCGGACCGCCCTGCGGGATCACGTAGCGGAAGTGGTCGAGCAGCGCGAAGAGCTGCTCCTCGGAGAGCGGCTCGGGGTAGTTGCGCTCGATGCGCGCCAGCTCGCGGGCGATGCGGCGGTGCATCTCGCGGGGCGAGCGCTCGTAGATGTTGCCGAACGAATCCTTGAGGGCGTATTTGGTGACCCAGACCGTGGCGGCCAGGTCGTCACCCTCGAAGTAGCGTTTCGACTCGGCGACGGCGTCGTTGTAGTCGACGCGCTGCGGCGCGCCGGCGTTGGTAGCTTTTGACATGGCGTATCTCTTTTTATCGCTTGTACTTGGATCTTTCTGCGGCGGAAGCCGGCCTTACAAAATTGGCGTTTTTCGCCGGAAATACCCAATTTCGGCACGCCTATTTATCGACAAATTATCTACAATGACCGAAAATCCGCGCCCCACAGTCGCAGGGCGCGGAATCGGTCGGGCGGCGGCCTCCGCGCCGACTACTTCGAGGCCACCGCGTCGATCTCGACGCGGGCGCCCATCGGGAGCGCGGCCACCTGGTAGCAGACGCGCGCGGGCATGTCGGAGGTGAAGTGCTCGGCGTAGACGGCGTTCATCGCGCCGAAGTCGGCGATGTCGGCCAGCAGCACCGTGGTCTTCACCACGTCCGAAAAGTCGTAGCCCGCCTCGCGGAGGATATGGCCCAGGTTGGCCAGCGACTGGCGCGTCTGCGCCTCGATTCCCTCGGGCATCTTGCCCGTGGCGCCGTCGACGGGCAGCTGGCCCGAGACGTAGAGTGCGCCATCGGTCTCGACGGCCTGCGAATAGGGCCCCACGGCCTTGGGCGCGAGGGGCGATGCGATGATCTTTTTCATAGGAAGCGGAATTTTTCCCTACAAAGGTATAAAATAATAGCTCGCCGGACAACTCGCCGCACCGACAAAAAAAGCGACCGATGACTGACATCCTCGCCCGCGACTCAAGGGGAAAAATCACTCTACTGACGAAAAAGAGGTCGAAAAATTTGCAGGGGGGGGGTAATCGCTATCTTTGCAGGGAAACCATCAAACCTCAAGCCTATGAAAAAGTTGCTCTTGGCGGCGGCCCTGGCCGTCGCGACCCTCCTGACGGCGCGGGCCCAATCGCCCGTGAGCGTGAAGTACCACGGCGAAGCCGACCTGGGCTACTCCATCGGCGTCGGCACCTGGGCCACCGGGCGCGTCAACCTGCACACGGTCCAGGGCGTGCAGATCACCAAGTACTTCTCGACAGGCGTGGGCCTCGGCCTGGACTACTACCACGAACCCGAAGAGGGCGGCGAGCTGGTGATCCCGATCTACCTCAACCTGAAGGGCTACCTGCCCGTAGGGGCGAAGGTGAGCCCCTACTTCTCGCTCGACATCGGCGCCGGGGTCGGCGCCACGGAGGGCGTGAGCGGGCTTTCGGGGCTCTACTGCACCCCGGCCGTCGGCATCCGGGCAGGCAGGTTCAAGGCGCAGCTGGGCTACAACGTCCAGCGCTTCTCCGAATCGGGCGTCGGGATCGGCATGAACGCCATCCAGATCAAGGCGGGCCTGATGTTCTGACGTCGGCCGTGCGAAGCGACAAGAGGCGCCCCGATGCCGGGCGCCTCTTTCGTTTTGCGATTTCAACGAGGTTTTCGTCCGCCGTATCGCGGCAAATTCGTAACTTTGCCGCGAACCAAACACCGATCCGACGATGAAACCCATGTTCAGAATCCTCCTTCTGGCCTGCGTGGCGGCGCTCGCGGCGTCGTGCTGCGCCTGCCGCTCCTACCAGAAACGCACGCGGCGCCCGCTGGAGGGCACCCGCTGGCAGCTCGTGCAGCTCGACGGCCAGGACGTGGCCTGCGAGCCGGGCCGCTACACCATCGCGCTGCGCGCCGACGACGGCACGCTCGCCGGCACGGGCGACTGCAACCGCCTGCGGGGGCGCTACGAGGCGACGCCCGAGCGGGCGCTGCGCATCGGCCCTCTGACCTCGACGCGCATGGCCTGCCCCGAGGGCTCGCGCGAAGGGAAGTTCCTCTCCGTGCTCCAGTCGGCGACCCACTACGACATGGACGGTCCGCTGCTGCTGCTGCTCTGCGACGGCGAGATTAAGGCGGTCTTCCAGGCCCAGCCCGACGAAGGGAAGGCCGAATAGACGCCCGCCCCGGCCGGCGCCGCACGGCAGCCGCCCCACCGCAACCCCGCCGCACGAAGACCGAACCCGCCGGCCCCGCCGCACGAAGAAACCCCCGCGCCTCCATCCGGAAGCGCGGGGGTTTTTCGGGGCTCGTGCCGCACGGCGATTACTTCAGGTGCGGGTTGAGCGTGTGCCACTCGGCCACCGCAGGGATGATGCCCATGGCGATCACCTCGTCGCGCAGCGTGCAGAGGTGCTTGTAGCTCTCGGCCAGCTTGGCGTGCTCCTCGGGGGTGCCCTCCACGGTCTTGAAGGTCACGCCGTCCTTGGTGATCTCCGACTCCATGGCCATCAGGATGTGGCTGAACTCGGCGTTGTCGACGTAGACACCGGCGGGATAGGTGAACGGCTTGCCGCCCATGGCTGCTGCGATCATGCAGATCGAGACGTAGGCCGGGCTCTGGAACGACGAGCGGCCGCGCAGGTCGATGATGTTCTTGCCGCCCTGGATCACGCGCTGCTGAAGCGCCTTCCAGTCCTCCTCGGGCATCTCGTTGCCGATCAGCTCCGAGAGGGGACGACCCGAGACGAGCGTCGTCGAGGCGAAGACGGCCATCTGCTCGCCGTGGCCGCCGTAGGTGCGGCTGTTGACGATCTGGTCGGGCGAGATCTTGAAGTACTTGGCCAGCTCCGAGCGCAGGCGGGTCGAGTCGAGGGCCGCGAGCGTCGAGACACGCTTGGGCTCGATGCCGGCGTGGATGAGCGTCACCAGACCGGTGATGTCGGCCGGATTGAAGATCACCACCACGTGCTTCACCTCGGGGCAGTAGGCGCGCAGGTTCTTACCGAAGTCGGCGGCGATCTCGGTGTTGCCCTTCAGCAGGTCCTCGCGCGTCATGCCGGCCTTGCGGGCGGCGCCGCCCGACGAAACCACGTAGGAGGCACCCGTCAGCGCCTCCTTGATGTCGGTGGTCCAGGTGAGGTTCACGCCCTCGAAAGCGCAGTGGTAGAGCTCTTCGGCCACACCCTCCAGTGCGGGGGCGAAGGGGTCGTAGAGGCAGATGTTGGGCGTCAGACGCATCATCATAGCCGTCTGGGCCATGTTCGAGCCGATCATGCCGGCAGCGCCCACGATCGTGAGCTTCTCGTTGGTCAGAAATTCCATAATTGAATGGGTTTAAAGGTTTTCGCTTATATGTTATTCAATACGTATCCTTGTTCTCCCGGCCGCTCACTCCACCTCGCGGCGGTTGCGCAGGGCGTGGGTTATCGTCAGCTCGTCGACATACTCCAGCTCGTCGCCGAAGCCGATGCCGCGGGCGATCGAGGTCACCCGCACGCCCCCGTACTGCCGGATGCGGTTCATCAGGTAGAAGAGCGTCGTTTCGCCCTCGACCGAGGTCGAGACGGCCAGGATCACCTCCTTCACGTCGCCCTGCTCCAGCCGCTCGCACAGCAGGTCGATCGTCAGGTCCGAAGGCGAGATACCCTGCATGGGCGAGATGACGCCCCCCAGCACGTGGTAGAGCCCGCGGTACTGGTGGGTGTTCTCGATCGAGAGCACGTCGGCCACCTGTTCGACGACGCAGACGGTCGAGCGGTCGCGCTCGGCGTCGGCGCAGATCGGGCACACGGCCTCGTCGGAGAGGTTGTTGCACCGCACGCAGTGGCGGATGTCGGTGCGGAAGCGGTCGATGCTCCGCGTCATGTCGGCCACCGACTCGGGCTCCATGCGCAGGATGTGCATCGCCAGCCTAAGGGCCGTGCGGCGCCCCACGCCCGGGAGCTTCGAGAGCTCGCCCACCACGTTCTGCAAGAGCTGCGACATATCAGATCGTCTCTATCTTCGACTCCTCGATCCACCCCCGCTTGCCGTCGGCGATGGCGATCTCGCACCAGTCGTCGAGGCGGTCGGTGATCTCCACCGCCGTCCCCTCGTGCAGCACGAACAGATCGGTCGCCGCCCTGTCGGGCGAGCTCTTCACCGAGACCGACGAGGCCATCACCACGGCCTGCGAGCAGTCGAGGATCTCGCGCCGTGCGCCCAGGGCGAAGAGCGTGGCGACGAGGCAGAGCACCGCCGCCGCGACCATGCCGCAGAAGCCCGCCTTGCGCAGCGACAGCCGCGCCGAGAGCAGGTAGAAGAGGCCGCACGCGAACATCGCGGCCAGCAGCCCCAGCGAGAGCAGGCTCCACGCCGTGCACCCCATCAGGTGGCGCACCGAGCGCACCCAGGTCGCGAGGCCCAGCTCGGGGATCCGCTCGATGGTGTCCTTGGTGCGGGCCTCCGCCACGCCGAGGTTGTAGCGCACGTCCTCGTTGCCGGGCTGCAGGCGCAGCGCACGGCGGTAGCAGAGGATCGCCTCGCCCAGGCGCTCCTCCTTGAAGCAGGCGTTGCCCAGGTTGTAGTAGAGTTTGGCCGAGCTCTCGCCGCGCGCGAGCAGCAGGCGGTAGGTGTCGGCCGCCGTGCGGAAATCGCCGGCGACGTAGGCCTCGTTGGCGCGGTCCCACAACCGCAGCGAGGTCGCCGACGCGACAGCTTCGGCGGCTTCGGCGGCCGGAGCCTCGGGCAGCGTGTCGGCACCCTGCTGCGCCGCGAGCGGGAGCGCGCACAGCAGCGACAGCGTTATGAGGATGATTTTTTTCATGATCGGTACTTCATGTGGTTCGTCGTCGGGCCCGGTCTATCGCTTGATCGCCCCCTCGATGCGCGAGACGAGGTCGACGCCCTCGGTGTAGACCTCCGACATCTGGGCCGTGGCCACGGGCGAGTACTGCGCCTCGTCGCAGCGGGTGATGATCGCCGTGAAGCGCTGCTGCAACTCGCTCTCGGCGCCCCGCTTGTGCAGCTCCTCGCGCACGTTCTCTTTCGTGAGGTTGGCCACGGGGATGTTGAAGCGGTCGCCCATGTAGCCCCAGAGCGCCCGCAGCATCTCCTCGTAGAAGGCGTGGCGGTTCTGCTCCTCCATGTATTTGCGGGCCGCGCGGAAGCGCTGCACGGCCACCTTGTTGGCCCTGCGGCCGCGCACGAGCGCCAGGTTGTGCGACTCGCGGATGCGCTTGCGCAGCAGCGCATAGGCCGCGCCGGACAGGGCGACGATCGCCGCCAGCAGCGCCCAGTAGACGCCGCCGAAGAGGAACGGACGCCGCTCGGGCCCCAGATGCGGAGCCCCCAGACGGATGAAGCGGATGTCCTGCCCCAGCAGGCGCACCTCCTCCTTCGACATGCCGCGCCCCTGCATCATCACCGCCTCGCCGCCGCCCGAGCCGTCGGGCGTGATCTGCACGGCCAGAGGCTTCGAACGGAGCGTCTCGTAGCGCATGCGCGCGGGATCGAAGTAGGAGAACTCCACCGGCTCGAGGTCGTAGTCGCCCTCGGCGCGCGCGATGAAGGGGTATTCGAACTGCCGGTAGCCGGTGATGCCCGACGCCGTAGGGTTGATCGACTCGATGGTCTTGACGTTGTACTGCTCGAACGAACCGGGCAGCGCCAGGCGGGGCGCCTGCACGAAGGTGAGGTTGCCCGTGCCCGAGATCTTCACCGTGTAGGTGGCCGCCGAGTTGGCCGCCAGCCGCTCGGGAGGCAGCACGGCCTCGAGCGCGAACTGCCCCACGGCGCCGCTGAAGCTCGCCGGAGCACCTTCGGGCAGCGGCTTGACCTCCACGGTCAGACGCTGGCTCTGCACCTTGCAGGGGACGTTGTAGACCTCGTGGCTCGGCCCGAAGAAGGGGTCGAAGTTGCGGCTCTGGACCACCACCTGCGCCACGGCCGTGAGCTCCGCGGGGTCGATCGCGAGTTTGCCGGCCTGCTGCGGGTAGAGCAGGAACTCGCGGGCCACGAACGACTCGTAGACCTTGCCGTTGAGCGTTTCGCGCTGGCGGCGCGGTGTCGCATGGTCGAGCTCCTGGGCCCAGAATCCGTTGAACGACGGGAACTTCACGTCGTTATAGCCGGCCACCGGCACGCGCTCGTAGAGCTTGAAGGTGACGCGCAAAGGCTCGCCCTTGAAGACCGACGTGCGCGAGACGACCGCCCGCAGCACCACGTCGTCGGCCGCCACCTGACGGCGCGCACCCGCCTCCTGCGAGGCGTCGCCGCCCCCCTGGCTCTGGCCCGCGCCGCCCTGCGCCGACCCGCCGCCCGCCTCGGCGGGCTCGGCCACCGCCTCGATCGTCAGCGGCGCCGTGCGGTAGGTCTCGCCGCCGGCCGCGATCTCGGCCGGGCCGAGGATCACGTTGCCGGCCTGCGCGACGCGCACCACATAGGTGAGCGTCATCTGATACTGGCGGGTCATCGGGCCGCCGTTGACGCTCGACATCGAGGTCCCCTCCGAGAGCGACGGGCCGGCCAGCACCTCGAACCCCTCGAACGAAGGGGCCCGGAAGCTCTGCTCGTCGGGGCGCGTGTTGAGCGAGAACTCCACGCGGAAGAGCTCGCCCACGGCGACCACGAGCGGCGACGAAGCCTCGAAAATAACCTTCTCGGCGCCGAGCGCCGAGAAGGATCCCGCCGCACAGAGCAGCAGACAGATGGTGATTTTCGCGAAAAGATTCCGCATATTCGTTCAGTGAAATCGGCTTACCGATCTACAACGCTACCCGCGCGGGGTTTAGTGTTTGAAATCGGCGAAAAAGTCGTTGCCCTTGTCGTCGACGATGACGAAGGCGGGGAAGTTCTCGACGTAGATCTTGCGCACGGCCTCCATGCCCAGCTCGGGGAAGTCGACCACCTCGACCGACTTGATCGAGTTCTTGGCGAGGATCGCCGCCGGACCGCCGATCGAACCGAGGTAGAAGCCGCCGTGGGCCTTGCAGGCATCGGTCACGGCCTGCGAGCGGTTGCCCTTGGCCACCATCACCATCGAGCCGCCGTGCTGCTGGAACAGATCGACGTAGGGGTCCATACGCCCGGCCGTGGTGGGGCCGAACGAGCCCGAAGCCATGCCCTGGGGCGTCTTGGCCGGGCCGGCGTAGTAGACCGGGTGCTTCTTGAAGTAGTCGGGCATGGGCTTGCCCTCGTCGAGCATCTGCTTGATGCGGGCGTGGGCGATGTCGCGCGCCACGATGAGCGTGCCCTTGAGGTTCAGGCGGGTGCGGATGGGGTACTTGGTGAGGATCTCGCGCACCTTGTCCATGCCCTCGTCCAGATCGATCTCCACGGCGGGCGACATGGCCGGAGCCTCGGAGGGCAGGAAGCGCGCGGGGTTGCGCTCCAGCTCCTCGAGGAAGATGCCCTCGGGGGTGATCTTGGCCTTGATGTTGCGGTCGGCCGAGCAGCTCACGCCGATGGCCACGGGGCACGAGGCGGCATGGCGCGGGGCGCGGATGACGCGCACGTCGTGCACCAGATACTTGCCGCCGAACTGGGCGCCCACGCCGCTCTCGCGGCAGATCTTCAGCACCTTCTCCTCCCACTCCAGATCGCGGAAGCAGCGGCCGCCCTCGTTGCCCGAGGTGGGCAGCTCGTCGAGATAGCCGGCCGAAGCCTTCTTGACAGTCGAAAGGCACATCTCGGCCGACGTGCCGCCGATGCAGAGGGCCAGGTGGTAGGGCGGGCAGGCCGAGGTGCCCAGGTCGAAGATGTGCTGCTGGATGAACTTCGTCAGCGACTCCTCGTTGAGCAGCGCCTTGGTCTGCTGGTAGAGGAAGGTCTTGTTGGCCGAGCCGCCGCCCTTGGTGATGAAGAGGAACTCGTACTCCATGCCGGGCTTGCCGGCATAGATGTCGATCTGCGCCGGGAGGTTGGTGGCCGAGTTCTTCTCGTCGGTCATGGTGAAGGGCACGACCTGCGAATAGCGCAGGTTGCGCTCCTTGTAGGTCTCGTAGACGCCGCGCGAGATGTGCTCGGCGTCGTCGGCGCCCGTCCACACGTCCTCACCCTTGTGGCCGATGCAGATGGCCGTGCCGGTGTCCTGGCAGGTGGGCAGCTCGCCCTCGGCCGAGACGCACTGGTTCATGAGCATCGTGTAGGCCACGAACTTGTCGTTGTCGGTCGCCTCGGCATCGTCGAGGATGTCGCGCAGCTTCTGCAGGTGCGACGCGCGCAGGTAGAACGACACGTCGGCATAGGCCTCCTTCGACAGCAGCTCGAGACCCTTGGGGTCGACCTTCAGGATCTTGCGGCCGTCGCACTCGACCACCTTCACGTACTCCTTGGTCAGCAGTCGGTACTGCGTCTTGTCCTCCCCGACGGGATAGGGCTCCTGGTAAATGAAATCTGCCATAATCGCTTATCGTTTTATTTGTGTTCTCTAACTGTGGTTCGCTCTCCGCCCCGCGTCGCGTGCGGGCGACTCGCGCCGGGCGGAAATCCTCGCAAATTTAAGAAAAACAATCGGGATTACGCAACGGTTCGGGCCCAGGCTGTTATTTTTTTCACAAAATGGGAGCGCTCTCGATATTTTTTCGTAATTTTGCGCCGATAGAATCGCAACGACAATTCTTACACAATAACAATTATGGTATCGTACAAAGAACTCGGCCTGGTGAACACCCGTGAGATGTTCGCCAAGGCAATCAAGGGCGGCTATGCCATCCCGGCCTTCAACTTCAACAACATGGAGCAGATGCAGGCCATCATCTCGGCTTGCGTCGAGGCCAACTCGCCGGTGATCCTCCAGGTGTCGTCGGGCGCCCGCAAGTACGCCAACCAGACGCTGCTGCGCTACATGGCACAGGGCGCCGTGGAGTATGCCAAGGAGCTGGGCAAGAACATTCCGATCGTGCTGCACCTCGACCACGGCAACTCGTTCGAGCTCTGCAAGAGCTGCATCGACATGGGCTTCTCGTCGGTGATGATCGACGGCTCGCACCTCCCCTACGAGGAGAACGTGGCCCTCACGAAGCAGGTCGTGGAGTACGCCCACCAGTTCGACGTGACGGTCGAGGGCGAGCTGGGCGTGCTGGCCGGCGTCGAGGACGAGGTTTCGGCCGAGGAGCACACCTACACCCGCCCCGAGGAGGTGATCGACTTCGTGACGAAGACCGGCGTGGACTCGCTGGCCATCTCGATCGGCACCTCGCACGGCGCCAACAAGTTCAAGCCCGAGCAGTGCACGCGTAACGCCGAGGGCATCCTCGTGCCGCCCGAACTGCGTTTCGACATCCTGGCCGAGATCGAGAAGCAGCTCCCCGGCTTCCCCATCGTCCTCCACGGCTCGTCGTCGGTGCCCCAGGAGTACGTGAAGATCATCAACACCCACGGCGGTGCGCTCAAGGACGCCGTAGGCATCCCCGAGGAGCAGCTGCGCAAGGCCGCCAAGAGCGCCGTGTGCAAGATCAACATCGACTCGGACGGCCGTCTGGCCATGACCGCCGCCATCCGCAAGATCTTCGTGGACAACCCCGCAGAGTTCGACCCCCGCAAGTACCTGGGTCCGGCCCGCGACGAGCTCAAGAAGCTCTACATCCACAAGTGCGAGAACGTCCTCGGCTCGGCCGGCAAGGCTTGATCGGAGGATTCCGCAGATACGAAAAATCCGAAGGCTGGACGCCTTCGGATTTTTTTGTGCGCATTGTCGCAGCCGGCCTCACTCCGTCCCGACATACCGCCCCACAAACTCCTCCACGCGGCGCGTGTACTCCTCGGGGCGGTCGCGGTAGGAGGTGGCATGGGCCGCTCCGGGGACGATCCACAGATCCTTCTCGCCCGGCTTGGCCTCGTAGAGCGGGTAGACCATCCGCGTGGGGACGAACGTGTCGGCGTCGCCGTGGATGAAGAGCATGGGCAGGCGGCACCGCGCCACCCGGTCGAGCGCCGAGGCCTCGCGGAACGACCAGCCGTACTTCATCCCGCACAGCGAGCTGGCGGCGTGCAGCAGCGGGAAGGCGGGCAGCGAGAACTGCTCGCGGAGCTCCTTGCGGAACTCGTCCCACACGCTCGTGTAGCCGCAGTCCTCCACGAAGCACCGCACGCACGGGGGCAGCTCCTCGCCCGAGACCATCATGGTGGTGGCGGCGCCCATCGAGATGCCGTGGACCACCTGCCGCGTCCGGCCGCCGAAGCGCTCGTCGGCCACCCCGATCCAGCGCAGCACGTCGAGGCGGTCGTGCCACCCCATGCCGATCGCCTCGCCGTCGCTCGCGCCGTGGTAGCGCAGGTCGGGCAGCAGGATGTTGTACCCCATGTCGTGGTGGTAGAGGTAGCCGATCATCAGCATGCGCACGGCGCAGTCGGTGTATCCGTGCACGACGACGGCCGTGCGCCGGGTCGGACGCGGCGCCTCGGCGTAGAGGGCGTGCAGCCGCGCGCCGTCGGGGGCCGTGATCGTCGTGTCGCGCAGCCCGCCCGAGGCCTCGAGGCTGTCGAGCCACGGCGCGATCCACGGGTAGTCGCCCCGCAGGTCGCTCCACGCCGAGGCGTTCTTGTCGAGCAGGGTCCGGTCGGGGGTCAGCGCATAGGCGATCAGGTAGCGGCTGCCGGCCCACACCACGGCGAGCCACAGCACGACGAGGGCCAGGCCCGCACAAATCCATTTTTTCATAGCATCGTATTTTTTCGGTCGGACGGGAACGGCGAGCGCGCACGCCCCCGTCCCTTCGCCCTGCAAATACCCCGCCGAAGCGGACGAACGCCGCAGCCGGCGATGCGGCTGCGGCGTTCGGTCGGTCGGCGAAGCGCGGCGCTGCTACTTCGCGCCCAGCTTCACGCGGATGTGCTCCAGCATGTCGTCGGTCATGGCCGACAGATCCCACTCGGGCTTCCAACCCCACTCCTCGCGGGCGCAGGTGTCGTCGAGCGAGTTGGGCCAGCTCTCGGCGATACCCTTCTTCACCGGGTCGACGTCGTAGTCCATCGTGAAGTCGGGCAGGCGCTTCCTGATCTCAGCGCAGATGATCTCGGGCGTGAAGCTCATCGAGGCGATGTTGAAGCTGTTGCGGTGCACGAGCTTCGAGGGGTCGGCCTCCATCAGCTCGACGCAGGCGCGCAGCGCGTCGGGCATGTAGATCATGTCCATGTAGACGTCGGCGGGTACCGGGCAGGTGAACTTGCCCTGGCGGATCGCCTCGTAGTAGATCTCCACGGCGTAGTCGGTCGTGCCGCCGCCGGGCAGCGTCACGTTGGAGATGATGCCCGGGAAGCGCACCGAACGGGTGTCGACGCCGAAGCGGTGGTGGTAGTAGTTGCTCAGCATCTCGCCCGTGACCTTGCAGACGCCGTAGATGGTCGTCGGCTGCATGATCGTGTCCTGCGGGGTCTTGTCCTTGGGCGAGGTGGGACCGAAGGCGCCGATCGACGAGGGGGTGAAGAGCGCGCAGTGGTGCTGGCGCGCCACCTCGAGCGAGTTGTTCAGCGCGCCCATATTGACCTGCCAGGCCATCTGGGGGTTCTTCTCACCCACGGCCGAGAGCAGCGCCACGAGGTTGAAGATCGTGTCGACATGGTGCCGTGCCACGACCGAGGCCATGGCCGTGGCGTCGAGGGCGTTGAGCACCTCGAAAGGACCCGCCTCGCCCAGCGCCTTGCACTCGCGCATGTCCGTGGCCACCACGTTGTGATCGCCGTAAATCTTGCGCAGGTAGACCGTCAGCTCCGATCCGATCTGGCCACCCGCACCTACGATGAGTATCTTTTTCATAGTCTTATTGAGAGTTTTCCAATTGCGAAGATAGAAAATATTCGGGAAAATGTTCACTTTTTTTTGGTCTTTTCATTTTTCTTGCGTACTTTTGCATCGCTCGAATGAGGAAAATGCTGTCTTAGCTCAGTGGTAGAGCACTTCCTTGGTAAGGAAGAGGTCGTGAGTTCAAGTCTCATAGACAGCTCGAAAGGCGATTGCGGAAACGCAGTCGCCTTTTTCGTTTGCGGGGCGCGGGCGGCGGCACGGGGGGGGGCTTATTCCGGCCTCTGGGCCGGGCAGCCCGCAGCCACCCCCGGCGGAGGGCTGCCCGTCTCGCCCGAAGGCTCGCCGGCCCCTCCGCTGGCTGCGGGCTGAAAACGGCGCCGCACCGGCTTATGCGTATCTTCGACTTCGTCCAAGATACTCCGTCTCGGCATAATCGAGCCTGCGGCTTGCTTCTGCGCTCGACTTTCCGGACTTTGGCTTCGCCGAAGATACTCCCGCTCGGCAAAACGCAAGCGAGCTTGCTTCTCGCTTATTCGTATCTTTGACTTCGTCCAAGATACTCCGTCTCGGCATAATCAAGCCTTTGGCTTGCTTCTGCGCTCGACTTTCCGTATCTTTGCCCTATGAAACAGCACCTCGCGGGCCTCTGCGCCCTACTCGTCGCCGGCATCGCGCCGGTCGCCCACGCATCGACGTCGGCCCCCGCCCCCCTCTACCTCGTCGCGGGCAGCTACGCCCCGGCCGCCGAGGTGGGCATCCGCATCTTCCGCTTCGACGCGGCCACGGGCGAGGCGACGCCCGCGGGCGGCTGCACCGGCATCGCCGACCCGTCCTATCTGGTCGCCTCGGCCGACGGGCGCAGCCTCTACGTGGCCAGCGAGACCGGCGACGAGACGGCGGCGCTCGTGCGCCTGGACTTCGACCGCCGCAGCGGCACGCTCCGGCAGGGCGAGCGGCAGCCGACCCGCGGCGCGGCCCCCTGCTTCGTGGCCCTCGACCCCGCGGGGCGCTTCGCCGCCACGGCCAACTACTCGGGCGGCAGCATCTCGCTCTTCGCCCTCGACAGCGCGGGACGCCTCGCCGCCCCGGCGCGCGTCGTCCGCTTCGCGGGCCGCGGCGTCGACCCCGAGCGGCAGGAGCAGCCCCACCTCCACTGCATCGCCTTCACGCCCGACGGACGCCGGCTGCTGGCCTGCGACCTGGGGCTCGACCGCATCCACACGTTCCCGCTCGTCGCCGAGGCCCGGGGCACGGAGGCCGTCGACACGGCGAGCGAACAGAGCGTCGCCCTGCGTCCCGGCTCGGGCCCGCGCCACCTGCGCTTCGGTCCCGACGGCCGCTTCGCCTACCTCATCAACGAGCTCTCGGGCCAGGTCACCGTCTTCGCCCACCGGCGCGGGCGGCTGCGCCCCGTGCAGTACATCGCCGCCGACACCACGGGAGCCCGCGCGAGCGGCGACATCCGCATCTCGCCCGACGGCCGCCACCTCTACGCCTCGAACCGCCTGAAGAACGACGGCCTCGCGATCTTCGCCGTCGACCGCCGCCGCGGCACGCTCGCCCCCATAGGCTACCGGCCGACGGGACCCCACCCCCGCAACTTCGCCCTCTCGCCCGACGGGCGCTTCCTGCTGGTCGCCTGCCGCGACAGCGACACCATAGAGATCTATGCGCGCGACGCCGCCACGGGGCTGCTGCGCGACACCGGGCGCAGGATCGCCATGCCGCGCCCCGTGTGCCTCGAATTTATACAATGACGCCCATGAACGACCTGCGCCCCCTCTTCCCGGCCGACGCGGCGGCCGGCCCGCGCTTCATCGTCGGCCCGTGCAGCGCCGAGACCGAGGAGCAGACCCTCGCGACGGCCCGTCGGCTGGCCGCCGAGGGGTTCACGCTCTTCCGCGCCGGACTGTGGAAGCCCCGCACCCGGCCCGGAGGCTTCGAGGGAGTGGGCGCGGCGGGCCTCGCCTGGCTCGACCGCGTGCGGCGCGAGACGGGCATGCTCGTAGCCACCGAGGTGGCCACGCGCGACCACGTGCGCGCGGTGCTCGACGCCGGCATCGACCTGGTGTGGATCGGCGCCCGCACGGCGGGCGATCCCTTCGCCATGCAGGAGCTCGCCGACGCACTGGCGGGCCACGACCTGCCGGTGCTGGTCAAGAACCCCGCGAGCCCCGACCTGGAGCTCTGGATCGGGGCGCTGCAACGGCTCTACAACGCCGGTCTGCGGCGCCTGGGGGCCATCCACCGGGGCTTCGCGACGCTCGACGGCGGCGCCTACCGCAATCCGCCGCTGTGGGCCCTGCCCATCGAGCTGCGCCGCCGCCTGCCGCAGCTGCCCCTGCTGTGCGACCCCAGCCACATCGGCGGCCGCCGCGATCTGGTGGCCTCGCTCGCCCGGCAGGCCCTCGCTATGGGCTTCGACGGGCTGGTCGTCGAGGCCCACTGCGCCCCCGACGAGGCGTGGAGCGACAGCGCGCAGCAGCTCTCGCCCGCCGAGCTGGGGGCCCTCGTCCGCACGCTGGTCGTGCGGCGCGACGGCACGGGCGCAGCCTCTCTGGCCGCCCTGCGCGAACGCATCGACCGCACCGACGACGAGCTGCTCGCGCTGCTGGCCCGCCGCATGGAGATCGTGCGCGAGATCGGCGAGATGAAGCGCCGGGAGGGGCTGCCCGTGCTCCAGACGGGGCGCTACGGCGAGCTGCTCGACCGCCTGACCGCACGCGCCGCCGGGCTGGGCCTGCACGCCGACTTCGTGCGCCGCTTCATGCAGCTGGTCCACGAGGAGGCCGTACGCCAGCAGATCGAGCGGTAAACACCCCCGGGAGGCGCCCCGCCGAGCGCCTCCTTCGTCCGCAGAGCGGCCGCCCCGCCCGGTTACGGCCCGCCCCGCCCGGTTACGGCCCGCCCCGCCGCCTACCGCTCCAGATCGCGCAGGCGGATCTCCAGCGCCCGCACCGAGATGCCGATCTCGCGGACCGAGACCCCGAGCGAGCCTATCAGCAGCAACAGCGCCGCGCCGAAGACCCACGCGGCCGGCTGCTGCCACCCCACGTAGATCAGAAACATCGTCACCACGCACAGCAGCAGGCTCACGACGCCGAGCGTCTGCATCGAGCGCGTCAGGTGCAGGCGGCAGCGCAGGTTGTCGATCTGCGCCCGCGTGACCTGCGACGGGTGGGCGCGGTGCTGCCCGTCGAGCGTGCGGATGAGCTGCGCATAGGAGAGAAAGCGGTTGGTGTAGGCCAGCAGAATGAGCGACACGGCCGAAAAGAGCAGTGCCGGCGTGGTGAGGGTCAACTCTTCCATAATCGAACAGGTTTTTTGGCGCTGCGGCAACAAATTCCGCGCCGCGGGGCCGCCGCCCGGCAACGAAAAAGGCCGCCCCGCATTGCTGCGGGGCGGCCCGAAACGGATCGGCCGTGTTTCCGTCAGAAACGGAAGCCGAGTTTGAGCGTGGGGCTCGAGAAGGCACGCACGTTGGAGAACGAGGTGCGGTAGCGGCCCGTCAGCTTGGGAGAGATGGAGAGCGTGCTGTAGCAGTAGGTCACGGGGTTGATCTCCAGCCCCAGTACCAGCCCCCGGACCAGCACGCACTCGGCGCCGAACACGGCCCCGAACTTCATGCCGGTGAGCGTCCCGCCCGTCACGGAGGGGATGTAGAGCTCCACGGGATCCTCGTCGTCGCCGACGGTCTGGCCCGTATAGGGGTACTTCTGCTGGACCGAGCCCATGCGGAAACCCGCCACGGCCCCCACGTAGACCCCCACGCGCCCGTTGCGCGTGGTGAAGTGGTAGGCGGCGCCCAGGTCGACCATCCAGTTGTCGGTGACGTTGCCCAGGATGGCGCGGCTCGCCGGCACGTCCAGCACCGAACCGTCGACCGCGATCCCCTCCTCGTAGTCCTTCGAGGGGGTGAAGTTGAGGTCCATCGCCCCCGAAAGGTTGAGCTCGAGGCCGTCGGTCACGAAGTAGGAGAACTGTACGCCCGCCATGTTGAGCAGCGAGTTGTCGTTCAGCACCCCTTCGCCGCCGAGCTTGAGCACCGAGGAGATCTCGGCGTCGGGCCCCACGTCGTCCATCGCCCCGCCCGTGTAGGTCGGGAGCATGAAGGTGAGGTTCTCCGAGCCGAAGAACTGCCCCTTGCCCAGCATCAGCGAGACCTGCCAGTCACCCTTGCGGGGTCGCAGCGACGATTCCGCTTCGGGGCGGGTCTGCGCCGACACCGAGGTCAGCGCAGCCGCCGCGAGCAGCAGGGTTATTACTCTTTTCTTGATCATCGGAAAGAGGGGATTATTCGTTCTTCATCAGAGCCACCAGCTCGTCCTTCTGAGCGGCCAGCGCATCGAAGCGGCTCTGGGCGTCGGCCAGCTGCTCGCGCAGGTTGTCGATCCGGGCCTGGATGTGGGCGAGCTGCTCCGAGAGGATCTCATCCGTGAAGCCGGTCTCCTCGTAGGTCTTCAGCAGGTTCTTCGTCTTCTCGAGCCGGTCGTTCTTCTCGGCGACCGTGTCGGTCAGCTGCTCGACGTACTCCTCGATGTCGCCCGCGACGAACTCGATCCACTCGCCGTTCTCGTCGTTGCCGGCGCCCATGCCGATGTAGCCCTCGACACGACGGATGTCGGCCTCGTAGAGCTGGTACTCCTCCCGTGCGGCCTCCATGGCCGCACGGGCGTCGATCGCGGCGTAGCCGGCCTGCTGGAGCTTCTTCTCGTCGGCCTTCATCGACTCGTCGAACGCCTTCACCTCGGCCTCGAGGGCCTTCTCGGCATCCTTCTGCTCGCCGAGGAGCTTCTCGACGGCCTCCTCGACGCCCTCGGCGATCGCGTCGTACTGCTCGAAATACTTCTCGGCGGCGGCGATCACGCCCTCGAGCTCCTCCTGACACCCGATCCGGGCCTCGAAGGTCGCGACGGTCAGCCCGGCATCGATCAGGCGACCGAAGGAGCCGTCTACGTAAGCGAACTCATAACCGTAGTCCCCGCCGCTTACCGTATAGACCTCCTTGATCGGGTTGAGCAGTCGGTTGCTCTCCTTGTAGCAATCCTCGGCCCCGATCGGGTGGAGCAGCAGGCCGTGGATGCCGTAGGCCTTGTCGGCTGCGGCGGCGAGCTTGGCAGTCACGGTGGCGGGAGCCGTGTAGTCCATGTAGGCTGCGATCTTGTTCTCGACGATCGGGCGGTTGGCACCCATGACGTAATCCTCGAAGTTCTTGACGATCCAGGCCAACAGGAGCGTCTTGGTCTCGCCGGCGACGATCTGCTCGTCGAAGCCCTCCTCGAACGCGTCGCGCACCTCGATATAGCCGGCCACGGCCGTGGCGATGGCCTTCTTCTGGGCCTCGGTAGGCGCCTCGATCGCGAGGAACTCGGTCCACTGGGCCCGGATGTCGTCCTGCAGCGTCTGCTGGCGCGTGCGCGTCCAGTCGAACTTGTAGGCTGCGGCAGCCTCGCGGAAGGCCTTCAGCGCCTTGTCGAATGCCTCGGCATCCTCCTCATGGGCGGCCTCGGCCCGCTCGGCATCCTGCTTGAGCGAAGCGAGCTTCTGCTCGGCGTTGGCCAGGTCGGTGGGGGTGAAGAGGCTGCGGCGCAGCTCGTAGATCATGCCCGCCTGGGCCTCGCCGTTGTCGTCGGCGAAGAGCAGCATGCGGGCGATGTCGGCGGCATATACGGAGTGCTCGGAGTCGTTGTATACGAAGGCCTCGGCCTCGTCGTCCTGCATCCAGCCGTTGTTCACGAAGATGTGGCCATAGGCCAGGCGGAACTCCTCCGACGCGGGAATCGTCAGCACGAACTCGCCGGTAGCGGGCTTCCGGGCCGCCTCCAGCTTCTCGGCGAACTCCTGACGGGTGGCCTCCGCCTTGCGGTCGTGCTCGGTATAGAAGGCCGTGCGCTTGTCGGAGATCTCCTGCTGCATCTGCGTGTGCGCAGCCTCGGCCTCGTCGTAGGCCTTCTTCAGATCGACATAGGCCGGATAGGCCGCCTCGCGCTTCGCCTTCAGGGCCTCGAGCTCCTCGCCCCACTTCACCTCGTTGGCCTTCGAGAGGGCCGACCAGTAGGCGATGGCGTCGTTGTAGAGGGCGATCGACTGCTCCTGCATGGCGATCGACCGCTCCTGCTCGCGCACCCAGGCCTTCTCGTCGACCGTCGCGTCGTAGAGGCTGGTCGTGGCGTCGGCGATCTGCTTCTGGATGCCGGCGATCTCGAGACGGATCTCACCCATCTTGCCGATCACCTTGGTCAGCTGCCGGGCATAGACCGACTCGGCGCCGTTCTCCATGATCCACACCTGCAGCTGGGCCATCGACTGCTCGTACTCGGCCTCGGCCGTGGCGGTCTGGGCCTGAGCGGCGAGCAGTGCCTGCCGGGCCGTCTCGGCTGCCAGAGCGGTCTCCGACTCGATGCGGGCCATGTTCTGGGCGATCCGGGCCCGCTCCTCCTCGTTGCGGGCCTGCTGCATCTCCACCTCGAGCTCCTTGAGCTGGGCCTCGGCCTCGCGCATGCGGGCGATGGCGGCCTCCTGGGCGGCATAGGCCTTCTGCACCTCGGCCTCGGCCTCCCGGATCTTCGCCTCGGCCTGCTGCACGAGCGCCTCGGCCTTGAGCAGCTCGGCCTTGCCCTTGCGCATCTGCTCGATACCCGCGGGCTCGTCGTTCTTGATACATGAAGGCGCAGCCAGCAGGGCGCCGGCGGCCATCACACAAAGAAAAAGTCTCTTCATAACGGTTAGTTTTAAAAAAGTTAATAAATATATGGAATGGTCATCGTCGCAAAGCCGCGCGTGGTATCATATATGATACGACAGTTGCAAATATAAAGCGTTATTATTGCATTTGCAAATTTTAGGTTCCAATTTTTTCAGGGGGGGGGTTGTGAGTTATCAGGAAGAAATTGAAGCGATTGCGAGCCGGATCAAGAGCTACCGGAAACAACGCAATCTGACCGTGCAGGAGCTGGCCTACCGCTGCAACATCGAGCGCTCGAACCTGAGCCGCATCGAGGCCGGGCGCTCCAACTGCACCGTCAGGACATTGGTCACCATCTGCGAGGCCCTCGGCATCCGTCTGGCCGAGCTGTTCGTCGCCGAGCTGTAGCGCCGCACGGCCCACGCACCCCGCCATGCAACCCAATATGTCCCTGCCGGTTGCGACATAATCACACAACAACGCGACGAATCGGCACCTCCCCACTTTTGGCAGGGGCGGCGGGCACCCCTACCTTTGCGCGATCGCGAATCTATAAACCAGCCGCCCCGACCGATCCGGGCAGCATGACCGCCTCGGAGATCCAGGTGAGCGAAACGGCGCTCGACTACCTCGAGAAGAGCTACAACGCCGAGCTGGCGACCCTGCCCCTCTCGCCGGCCGACGCCCGCGAGACGCTCCGGCAGATCGCCGCAGAGCTCCGCGACACGACCGGGGGCAGCGGCGGCGACCTGACCTGTGCCGTCGTCTACACCGTTTCGATGAAGAACCGATCCACGGGCGAGACCGAGCACACGGAGACCATCACGATCCGGCCGGGCAAATAGCCGCATGTCGCGGCACAACCCGCCGACGACCGAAAAAAGCGACGGGACCCGCGTTCCGTCGCCTTTTCGTCTTTCGGCCGGCTCCGGCGCACCATAACCCAAAAGACGAAGAACATGAAACGCTATCTTTCAGCCGCCGCCGCGCTCCTCGCCGCCGCACTCCTGACGCTCGTCTCGTGCAGCCGCGACGACCTCGACCCGGGGCAAACGGACGCCGACCGCCCCTCGGCCCCTGCCGTCGCCTCCGACGAGAAAATCCTACAGCCGGGGCACTCGTCGGGCCGCTGCCCGACTACCTCCGGCAGGCGCTCGGGGCGCGCTGCACCGACGCCTCGGAGGAGCTCACCGACCGCGTGCGGGTGGCGGTGATCGCCCAGGAGGAGATCGACGCCCGCACGCCGCAGCTGCTCGCGCACTATCGCCGCGGAGGCATCGTGGCGGTGGCAGAGCCCGACGACGAGCGGCCGCCGACTGGCGCGAGACGCACGGGCTGGCCTACGCCGACGACGGAGGCAGCGACGACGGTGAGTGACACATGTTTTTATGTATCACACTCTGTATCACAAACCACGATTTCAAGGCATTTTGTGTCACAGAAAAGACGTCTGTAACATCAGTCGGCAGAAACAAAAAAAGCCGATAATCGAATGATTATCAGCTTTTTATCGTGAGCGGAAAACGAGACTCGAACTCGCGACCCCAACCTTGGCAAGGTTGTGCTCTACCAACTGAGCTATTTCCGCAAATCAACCCCGAAACTTTCGTTTTGGGATTGCAAATATACGACTAAATTCTGAGTTCGCAAATTTTTCGGGCAAAAAATTTCCGAAAGCCGAAACTTCCGGGAAATTTCGGAGCGAAAACCGCTCCGAAAATGTTTGTACGCAACACAAGGGCGGCTGCCGGAAGCACCCGAACGGCCACACTAGCCAGCTGTCAGGCATCCCCGCACCTCACGTCGCACGCAACGCCGACCGCGTCGAGGCCCGCAATAGCATCCGTCCACAGCAGCACCGCCAACAATAACACTGTCCCCGCAATAGCATCGCCGCCCGCGGCAGGACAACTCCTGCTACGGGCGGCGGCGCAGTGGTCGGCAGGGCTGCCGTTAGCGGAGCTTGAAGCCCTCGTCGGCACGCTCGGGAATGGGCAGCGACGCGTAGTAGCCGCTCTCGAGCTTGTCGCGCACCGACTTGAAGGCCTCCAGCGTGTAGTTGACGTCCTCGATGGTGTGGGCCGCCGTGGGGATGACACGCAGGATGATCTCGCCCTTCGGGATCACGGGGTAGACCACGATCGAGCAGAAGACGCCGTGGTTCTCGCGCAGGTCGACGATCAGGTTCGTCGCCTCGGGGATACCGCCCTTCATGAAGACGGGGGTCACGGGCGAGTTGGTCACGCCGATGTTGAAGCCGTTCTCCTTCAGACCGCTCTGGAGCGCGCGGACGATCTCCCAGAGCTTCTCCTGGTACTCGGGGTGGTTGCGGATGAGCTCCAGACGCTTCAGGGCGCCGATCACCATGGGCATGGGCAGCGACTTGGCGTAGAGCTGCGAGCGCATGTTGTAGCGGAAGAGGTTGATGAGCCAGCGGGGTCCGCTCACGAAGGCGCCGATACCGGCCATCGACTTGGCGAAGGTGTTGAAGAGCACGTCCACGCCGTCGGCCACGCCGAAGTGGGCCGCCGTACCGCGGCCGCCGGGGCCCATCGTGCCGAAGCCGTGGGCGTCGTCGACGAGCAGGCGGAACCGGAACTCCTTCTTCAGCGCGACGATCTGGTCGAGCTTGCCCAGGTCGCCCTTCATGCCGAATACGCCCTCGGTGATGACCAGCACGCCGCCCTTCTGCTCCTCGGCCAGGTCGGTGGCGTGCTGCAACTGCAGGCGCAGCGAATCCATGTCGTTGTGGCCGAAGACGAAGCGCTTGCCCTTGTGCATGCGCAGGCCGTCGATGATGCAGGCGTGGGCCTCGGCGTCGTAGACCACCACGTCGCGCGGCGTGAGCAGGCAGTCGATGATCGAGAGCATGCCCTGATAGCCGAAGTTGAGCAGGAAGGCGTCCTCCTTGCCGACGAACTCGGCCAGCTCGCGCTCCAGACGCTCGTGGTAGACGGTCTGGCCGCTCATCATGCGGGCGCCCATCGGCGCCGCCATGCCGAACTGGGCCGCGCCCTCGGCGTCGGCCTTGCGCACCTCGGGGTGGTTGGCCAGGCCGAGGTAGTTGTTCAGGCTCCAGTTCAGCATCTTCTTGCCGCGGAAGACCATGTGGGGACCGATCTCGCCCTCGAGCTTCGGGAAGGCGAAATAGCCGTGCGCGTAGGACATGTACTGCCCGATGGGGCCGCCTGCGTTCTTCTCCAGGCGTTCGAAAATATCAACCATAACGTATCTGATTTTAAGATTTCAAGCCGTTGTCGGCGCCCTTCCGCCGCCGCACCGCGCGGGTCGGAGAAAGGACGTCCAAAAGTAGCCGTTTTTTTACGGGCCACGCTACGCATAAATACCTATTTCGGCATCCGATCACCCCGCCCGCGGCCCCAGCGGCGCGCCACGGCGTCGACGATCGCCGCCACGGCTCCGTCGCCCGTGACGTTGGTCGCCGTGCCGAAGCTGTCCATGGCGATGTAGGTGGCGATCATCAGTCCGCACAGCGTCTCGTCGAAGCCCAGCACCGACTCGAGCAGCCCGAGCGCCGCCATGATCGCCCCGCCGGGCACGCCGGGCGCCGCCACCATCGTCACCGACAGCAGCAGGATGAACTCCGCGAAGCGCGGCGCCGACACATCGAGCCCCGCCGTCATCGCCACGGCCAGCGCGCAGGCCGTGATCTTGAGCATCGAACCCGAGAGGTGGATCGTGGCGCAGAGCGGCACGACGAACGACGCCACCGACCGCTCGACGCCCAGCCGCTGCGTCTGCGCGAGCGTCACGGGGATGGTCGCGGCCGACGACTGGGTGCCGAGGGCCGTGGCGTAGGCCGGAAGCATCGTGCGCAGCATGCGGAAGGGGTTGCGCCGCGCGGCGAGCCCCGCCGCGCAGAACTGCACGACGAGCAGCACGACCGACAGGGCGAAGATCACCGCCACGAGCTTCAGGAAGAGCGCCACGACGCCCGCCACCTGCCCCGAGCGGGTCATCTGCAGGAAGATGCCGAAGATGTAGAGGGGCAGCAGGGGCACGATCATCCCGCCGATCGTCCGCTCGACGATCGCCCGCAGCTCGTCGAGCCCCGCCTTGAGGCTCCGGGCCCCGGCGTAGGCCATGCCCAGCCCCACGACGAAGGCCAGCACGAGGGCCGTCATCACCTCCATCGCGGGCGGCATCTCCACGGTGAAGTAGGGCCGCAGCGCCGCGGCCGCCTCGGGCAGCGCCGCCGAGGCGCCGTCGACCAGCGCCGGGAAGAGCGCCCGCCCGACCATGTAGGTCCCGAAGCCCGAGAAGAGGGTGAAGGCGTAGGCCAGGGCCGCCGTGAGCGCGAGCAGCCGCCCGGCCCCGCGCCCCAGGTCGGCGATCCCCGGAGCCACGAGCCCGAAGATGAGCAGCGGAATCATGAAGTTGAGAAAGGCGCCGAAGAGGGCATTGAACGTGAGCGAGAGGCGCACCGCCCACACGGGCAGCACCCAGCCGCACACCACGCCCAGCACGATGGCCGCGACCACGCGCGCCAGCAACGAGAAACGGATTTTCATAACGACAGACTTACATATCGCCCCGGCCGGCCGGGGAGCCTTAACCGAAGCCGAAGATACGAAAATCGGAGGAGAATCGGAAATGGAAAGTTGAAAATGGAAAATTGAAAATGGAGAATTTTCGGGTCGCAGCCAGCGCCCGGCTAAGAGCCGCCGGATTCTTTCTATTTTCGGGCGGCAGCCAGCGAAGGGCGGCACGAGCCACGCGAGTTGCGGGCCTTCGCGCCGGGTGGCTGCGGCCCGCCGGCCTCCGGCCGTCGTTTCACCGACGATATCGCGCCGCGCGAAAGGCCGCAGCCAGCGGAGGCGCGACCGAGGCGCAGCCGACAGAGCAGCCCTCCGCCCGGGGCGGCCGTTTTTTCGATGCCCCATCCGCTCCCCCGCGGCGCAGAGTCGCGAAAAAAATGCTAACTTCGCACCATGACATCGCTCTTCCACGACATCATCTTCGGCCCGGTGCGCTCGCGGCGGCTGGGCCTCTCGCTGGGGGTCAACCTCCTGCCCGTCGATTCGAAGCTCTGCTCGTTCGACTGCATCTACTGCGAGTGCGGCTGGAACGCCGACCACCCGGGTGCGCGGCGCTTCAACCCGCGCGAGGAGGTGCGCGCCCAGCTCGAGGCCGTGCTGCGCCGCATGGTCGCCGAGGGCACGCCGCCCGACGTCATCACCTTCGCCGGCAACGGCGAGCCGACGCTCCACCCCCATTTCGAGGCCGTGATCGACGACACGCTCGCGCTGCGCGACGCGCTCTGCCCCGCGGCGCGGGTCTCGGTGCTCTCCAACGCCACGCAGCTCCACCGCCCCGACGTCCGCCGGGCGCTCGGCCGCGTCGACAACAACATCCTCAAGCTCGACTCGGCCTTCGACGCCACCGTGCGGCGCCTCAACCTCCCGCAGAACCCCGCCTACACGGTCCGCGCCACGGTCGAGGCCATGAAGGGCTTCGAGGGGCGCATGATCCTGCAGACGATGTTCCTGCGCGGCACGTGCGACGGCGCACCTGTCGACAACACCACCGACGAGGAGGTCGCGGCCTGGCTCGCGCTCGTCGACGAGATCCGCCCCGGCAGCGTCATGGTCTACTCGCTCGACCGCGACACCCCCTGCCCCACGCTCGGGAAAGTCCCGCGCGAGGAGCTCGAGGCGATCGCCGCCCGCGTCCGTCGGCTCGGCATCCCCTGCTCGGTCGCCTGAACCAAACGCCCCGCACCATGCAGATCCTCCTCTCCTGCGCCAAGACGATGGCCGACCGCAGCGCCGTCCGCCCGCACAGCACCACCGAGCCCCGCTTCGCCGGCGATGCCGGCCGCCTGGCCGCGCGCCTGGGGGCCCTCCCGGCCGACGAGCTGGCCCGCGCGCTGCGGGTGAACGACCGCCTGGCCGCCGAGAACCGGCAGCGCTACCTGCGCTTCCACGACGCGGAGGCGCTCCCCGCCATCACTGCATACGCGGGCATCGTCTTCCGGCGCCTCGCACCCGAGTCGTTCACCCCCGACGAGCTCCTCTACGCCCAGCGGCACCTCCACATCACCTCGTTTCTCTACGGACTGCTGCGCCCGCTCGACGCCATCCGCCCCTACCGCCTCGAGGGCTCCGTGCGGCCGTTCGACGACGAGCGCACGCTCTTCGACTTCTGGCGCGACCGCCTGACCGGCCCCCTCATCGAGAGCGTGCTCTCCGACGACGGGGTGCTGGTCAACCTGGCCAGCGACGAGATGAAGCGTCTCTTCGACTGGCGCCGCGTCTGCCGCGAGGTGCGGGTCATCACCCCCTCCTTCCGCCTCGACGACGGCGAGCGGCTGCGCACCGTGGTGGTCTACACCAAGATGTGCCGCGGCGAGATGACGCGCTACCTGCTGCGCCGCCGCATCGACGACCCCGGGGCGCTGCGCGACTTCGCGTGGGAGGGCTTCCGCTTCGATGCCGGGCGCAGCCGCCCCGACGCCCCGCTCTTCATATTGTAACGCGACGAGAAAACCGCCCTCACCGATGGCCCGCACAGCACAACCGCCGACCCGCGACGACGCCCCCGCCCGGCGCCGCACGCCCCGCAGCCGCCACTACGCCCTCAAGTGGCGCCGCATCGTCCCCGCCGCAGCCCTCGCGGCGTGGGGCGCCCACCTGGCCCTGACGGGCGCGCGGCAGCTCTTCGACCTGAGGTGGGGCCTGCTGCGCGGCAGCGAGTGGTGGGAGCTGCTGCTGCCCCTCGCGCTCGCGACCCTCGTGGTTCTGGCGGGGCTGCGCCGGCGCTTCGCCTCGCTGGTCGACCCGCCCGGCTCGCACCCGACCTCCGGGTGCCGGTGGTTCTGCTGGGCGATGATCGCAGCCATGCTCGTCACCGGGCAGATCCGCTTCTCGCGCACGCACATGCGCGACCGCGAGATCGCCGCGATCGACGACGCAGGCACCCCCTCGCCCTACGTCCGCTACCGCCCCGCGCAGTTCGCCATCCGCCCCGAGCCCCTCTGCGGGGCCGTCGACTACCACACCGTGCGCCACGACGTGCACGTCACGATCAGCTTCCTGCTCCCCTTCGAGGGCACCCGCGGGCCCTACCTCTACGGGGTGGAGATCGAGCGCAAGGCGCCGCGCCGCCTCTCGGACGAGGAGTTCGCCCGGCAGGTCGACGCCTACGTCACGCTGGCGCTCCAGCAGCTGCGCCGGGGCGAGCTGAAGACCACGGGCTACTTCCGCCTCCCCGCCTCGGCGCGCGAGCAGGCGCGCTACCGCAAGGCGCTCGAGCGGGCCCGCTACACGACCACGTCCGACCGCTGGGACATCCCGCCCGAGCGGCACGAGGAGCTCATCGTCCTCACGGCGGCCGAGCCGCCCCGCCCCGTGCGGCGCTTCGGCGGGGTGTGGATCGCCTTTCTGGCGGGCATGGCGCCGCTGCACGTGATGCTGCTCTTCCCCCGCTGGGGCGGCACGCAGGGCCCGGGGCGCGCCGCGCGCACGCGGCAGGCCGGGCGGCCGGCGGCGCGGCTGCGGGC
>ERZ778514.730-NODE-730-length-28009-cov-4.488159_pt1 | contig 28009 bp, 29 predicted proteins | sample MGYA00510344_ERZ778514 | MGnify/ENA primary metagenome ERZ778514 (study PRJEB29527, sample SAMN07138968) | mouse gut metagenome | material: feces | host: mouse | place: China:Nanjing | collected 2016-01-25 ...
CGCTTCTGTTTGATGCAGAGTTTCATTCCTGCACCAGCGCAGAGATGGTCTATCAGATGGATATTCTCCTCTCGCCGGAGGACGAACAGACCACCTCCTGGTCCATCATCCTGTACAAAGAGCATCATACCAGAGAGATCTACCGGCTGGACGGCGCCTCCTACAAAGGCCTTGTTCCCCGGGATGCTGCCGGACAGAAGGGAGGGAGTTCTGCATGAAAAAAACCTTATATCCCGTTACCAATACAGGTTCTGTGTCACTGCTCATGATCTTCATTGTCCTGTGCCTGACGATCCTTTCCACTCTGTCGCTCTCCGGAGCGCTCGGTGAATACCAGTACAGCCAGAAGATCGCACAGCATCATGCGGATTATTACAGGGCATCCGGCTCTGCCTCCAGAATGCTCAAGGAGATTGATCAGATTCTGGAACTTGCTCATACCGAGCATCCGGATGATTATTACAGCGCTGCCGAACAGCGGCTGGCGCAGATGGAAGGCCTGGAGATTGATCTGACCGCGGAATCGCCTTCCATCACCTATCAAATATCTGTTGATGATTCACAGTCACTCCAGATCACTCTGGCACTGAATGCTCCGGACGAGCTGGATGAAGGTTATTATCGAATTACCGCATGGCAGGAGATCTCCTCTTCCGGATGGAACGGAGATGACAGCCTGAATCTCATGACATTTTAACAAACAGGAGGGTTAAAACTATGACTACTGCAAAAGAACTGCTTGAAAAAGCTGTCCACCAGAAAGCTTCAGATATCTTTATCGTAACGGGACGCCCCGTCTCCATGCGGGTAAACAACAGCCTGGTCATGATCGATACCAGACGGCTGATGCCTGCGGATACGGAAAAGCTGATCCGGGAGATCTACGAGATCGCTGAACGTCCTGTAGCACCCCTTCTGACATCCGGTGATGATGATTTTTCATTCCCGCTCCCGGGTATCTCCAGATTCCGGGCAAGTACCTACAAGCAGCGCGGCTCCCTGTCGGCTGTCATCCGTCTGATCGCTTCCTCTCTCCCGGAGCCGGATTCCATCGGTATTCCGGAAAGCATCATATCCCTTGGAAAATTTTCAAAAGGACTGGTGCTGGTGACCGGACCTGCAGGAAGCGGAAAGTCCACCACGCTTGCCTGCATCATCGACCATATCAACCGGTATCAGGAAAAGCATATCATCACGTTGGAAGACCCTCTGGAATTTCTCCACAGGCATGATAAAAGCATCGTAAGTCAGAGAGAGATCAGCACGGATACAGAAAGCTATACAACCGCCCTGCGCGCCGCCCTGCGCCAGAGCCCTGATGTCATTCTTCTCGGAGAGATGCGCGACTATGAGACCATGCAGGCAGCCATGACGGCAGCCGAGACCGGACATCTTGTCTTCTCCACGCTGCACACGACCGGAAGCGCCAAAGCCGTGGACCGGATCATTGATGTCTTTCCGCCCAGCCAGCAGAGGCAGATCGCAGACCAGCTCTCCATGGTCCTTCAGGCAGTTGTTTCCCAGCAGCTTGTTCCTACAAAGCAGGGAACACTGATGCCTGCCTTCGAACTGATGACGGTCACTCCTGATATCCGCAGCATGATCCGCGGCAAAAAGATCCCGCAGATTGACGGCAGGATCTATTCTTCTCCGGGCACCGGACAGGATATGTTCTCCATGGACAACTGGCTCCTCGAACTGTACCGCAAAGATGTGATCACCCGCGATACTGCTCTGGAGCATGCAACGCTTCCAAGACTCCTGGGGCCGAAGCTGGCATAAGCATTCAGGCAAAAGCTGCCGCACAGTGCACATCTCTGCCTGTGTGCTCCGCCCTCACAGAAATCATGTACCGGACAGGAAAACCGGTTCCGGCTGTCTCATTCGGGCATTTCCATCCGCCCGAGACAGCCAGAACCGGTTCTGTTTTTTATTTATTGTATTTTGCTTCAATATCGCAGATCTTCTGCACCCGTTCTGCGTGTCTTCCGCCCTCGAACTCCGTATCGAAGAAAGCATCCAGTATCATCTTTGCCATCTCATTACCGACCACGCGCGCTCCCATGGCAATGATCTGCGACGCATTATGCTTTGCAGTCATCATCGCCGAATATGGTTCGCTGCAGACTGCTGCGCGGATCCCCGGAACTTTATTAGCCGCCAGAGAGATTCCGATGCCTGTCCCGCAGATCAGGACTCCCTTCTCCACTTCTCCTGCTTTGACAGCTTCTGCAACCTTCAGGCCCTGATCCGGATAATCAATCCGCACAGACGCATCATAGGCACCGTAGTCCACGCATTCGTATCCCTTTTCCGTCATATACTCCATCAGCTCTTTTTTCAGATCAATGGCAGTATGGTCACAGCCGAATCCAATTTTCATGGTAAATACCCTCCAAAATAAAATTTATATCTGTATACTCAGTATAACAAAGATACGGCAGATTTTCTACAAAAATCTCATTCAGCCACCCGAATCTTCAGCGCTTTCTGGTGGTTGCGGATCACTGCCGAGGTACATTCCCCACCGAATTCTCCGTCCAGCGTCCACGGCACCGCGCCGTCCGCCTCTACCGACAGGCAGGAGGTACGAAAGGAATACATATATTTGGAATCAATCTCCTTCAGAATAATCGCACCCAGAATCTCCTGAAGCTCCGCCGCGTTCTTCGGCGTCCTGATAAAGGTGACTTCAAACACCCCATCATCAAACTGTACTTTTCTTCCTATGATACTTTTAAATCCACCCACGGAACGCGAATTTGTCACCATGCCGAAGATAAAATCGCCTTCCGCCTCCAGTTCCTCGCTGTGCAGGTGCATGTGGTAGGACGGGATATTGGCCAGGCGTTTTACCCCCTCCAGAAGATATGCCATATGCCCAAGCACATTCTTTACATTCTGGCTGGTGGAATATGCCACATCCGTAAAAATGCCAAAAGCTGCGATATAGACAAAATGCCCCTCATTAAAGGTCCCCATATCGCATGGAAAATCCTTTCCCTCCACTGCGATTTTTGCAGCCTTCAGCATATCCCGCGGGATCTTCAGGCTTCTTGCAAAATCATTGACGGTACCCGATGGAATGTAGCCGATGGGAAACTTCCTGTCACGGCGCATCATCCCCTCCACCACTTCATCGATCGTTCCGTCCCCTCCGCTGCAGACCACCAGATCATAGTCATCCGAAAGCATCTCGATCTGCCTGACTGCATCCTTTTTCTCCCTGGTCGGATGCACCGTCAGTTCATACCCTGCATCAGAAAAGATCTGCAGGATATGGAAAAGCTTTGCACGGATCTGCTCACGCCCTGAATGGGGGTTATAGATAAAATACAGTTTCTTCTCTTCCATATACGGCACCTCGATTCATCCATACAGTCCGAACATTTCACAGCTCAGCGGATCAGCGCTCCCAAAAGCCCATACGAAAGGACGGACATGATAACGGTCGCTATAACGATTCCCAGAAGCACAGCCGGAAATGCTTTTTTAAATCTGACGCCCAGAAGGGAAGCGATCAGAGAACCCGTCCAGGCTCCTGTCCCCGGCAGCGGAATGCCGACAAACAGCACCAGTCCCCAGAACTGATATTTCTCAATCTGCTCACTCTTGCCCATGGCACGGCTCTCCAGCTTCTCCACCATGGGACGAAAGGTCCGGGTGCTTTTCAGCCAGCGAAAGACCGGCGTAATCAGAAGCAGGATAAACGGTACCGGAATGATATTTCCAATCACACAGAACCAGATGGCCCTTACAATATCGATATTCAGAAACGAAGCGGCCAGAAGTCCGCCGCGAAGCTCCAGGATCGGAACCATGGAAATAACGAATACGATCATTTCTCTGGAGATCTTTCCCTCAAGCACTTCCATAAACCAGGTTATCAAACTGTCCATACTCTATCTTTCCTTTCTGTGCAGAGCCTCGTAGCGTTCCAAAAATGCATACAGCGCTTCCATCTGCTCATCGGTTCCTATGGTTATCCGCAGATACTGATCGATTCTTGGCGCATCAAAATAACGCACATAGATATCTTCTTTTTTCAGAGCCTCATACAGCTCCTTTGCCGGATACCCGGGATGGGTAACAAACAGGAAGTTCGCGCTGGAATCCGGCAGACGGAAACCAAGCTCTGCAAGCCTTCTCTTCGCCTGCTCCCGGGTCTTTATAATCTTTGCAACGGTCTCCTGAAAATAAGCCTCATCCCGCAGCGCTTCTGTGCCCAGACGCAGGGCAAGCTGGCTCATGGTATACGAATTAAAGGAATATTTCACATCGTTCAGGTATTTGATCAGCAGCGGGTTTCCAATGGCAAAGCCGATCCGCATCCCCGCCATGGAACGGGATTTCGAAAAGGTCTGTACGACCAGGAGATTATCATATTTGTCCACCAGCCCGACCGCAGACTCCGCTCCAAAATCCACATAAGCCTCATCTACAATGACCACCACATCCTGATTGTGCCGGATGATCTCTTCCACTTCGGATATCTCCATGGCCAGAGAGGTGGGCGCATTGGGATTGGGGAAAATAACTCCGCCGTTTTCCTGAACATAGTCTTCTTTTACAATCCGGAAATGCGCATCCAGCGCCCGGGTCTCATAGGGAATCCGGAATTCCTCCGCCCACACCGGATAAAAAGAATACGTAATATCCGGAAACAGCACCGGTTTTTCCGAATTGAAAAATGTCATGAAAGCCAGTGCCAGCACATCGTCCGAACCGACTCCCACAAAGATTTGTTCCTTTTTTACCTGACAGCGCTCTGCCAGCGCCTCCACCAAAGCGGACGCCTTCGGATCCGGATACAGGCGCAGACAGTCTGTCTGAAACTCCCTGACCGCTTTTTCCACACCCGGAGCCGGCGGATAAGGATTTTCATTCGTATTCAGTTTGATCATCTTTGGTCTGTCCGGCTGTTCCCCCGGCGTGTAGGGTATCACTCTCCGAACATTTGTTTCCCACGCTCTCATACAGCTTCTCCTTTTAATACGGCAGTTCCCTTCTCTGCCATAAAGACCGGATGATAGGACAGCTTCGCTTTTCTAAGCCCCTCATCCCCGGTATCGTCTTCGCGGTTCACATACTTGTACCGGGACACTTCATGTTCCAGAAACTGCTGGTTAATCACAGGATATGCGCCCCGGATATCCGCATAGGCCTTCTCAATATGCACAACAAACGTATCCTCAGATACAGGCTCTCCCATGGTAAAGGCAATCACCTCTCCTCCTGCCCGCAGAACGCCGCCCTGAAGCTTCAGTTCCTTCTGAAGACGCAGAGAATTCAGGGCAACGCACATCTCTTTGTTTTTCTCCGGATTTTCCTCGCAGCCGTTGTACTCTCTCCAGCGAAGGGCCATCTGAAAGCATTCTTCTACGTTGCTGTCGTCCAGCGTTTCATAGCTCCAGTCCGGATGGGCCGCCTTGAACTGATTGATATGGTTCTTCTTGCCATGATATTTCTTTCCCGACAGGTGAATCAGTTTCTCTGTCTCGTAGACATAATCCTCCGGATCTCTGGGCCATGAGATTTCAAATTTTCCCGGAAAGAACCGTTCCAGCTCTTCATGCTCTTTTCTGCTGAGTCCATGGAACTGAAGTACATGTCCCTGTTCCCGGCATACTTCCATCAGCCGCTCCACAGCCGCTTTCCGGTCGCCGTTCCCCGCCGGATACGTATAGGAATATTTCCCGTCAAATACGCTGCGGAACACTACGGTTCCTTCTGTCTCTGCCCATACCAGGTCATAAAATCTTGCCCACAGATAGATATTGGCAAATGTCCTCTCACATCCCCGGAACCCCTGTCCCGCCAGACAGGCAAGTATCTTCTGGCGGTCTGAAAGTTCCGGCTTCTTAAATGGAATCTCTGTCATATTCTATTCTCCTGTCCTGCGGCGTAACGCGTAAGCGCCGCGGTTTCCCTCATAAATTCATGCGGGACTGCGCAAAATGGCAGCCCCGCCTGTCTTTTTCCATGGTCAGTCAAACAGTTTTTCTCTGTACACGCCTGCTGCGATCAGTTCCCGGAACGAACGGATCACTGCCGGTTTGTCCTCTTTATAGGTAACGCCAAACCATTTGTCACCGGATTCCAGGACCGTCACATTCGCCTTCTTCTCCTGGATCAGCTCATCTATGATCATGGGAATCAGGTACTCTCCCTTTGTCTGATCCGGAAGCTTTGCCAGAAAATCAGCAAATCCGCTTTCCAGAACCGGGAAAATCTCCGGTGTCAGTCCCCACATATTCATGGATACCGGGCAGCATGCGTCCACCGGCGTCTGTGTACCGTCCTCCGCCTGTATGGCTGCCCCTGTGTCCGTTTTTATGATATTCCTTGTCTCTGTTACTTTTGTCAGATGATGCGCTGCATCCACACTGCAGATTCCTCTGGTCACACCGCCGTTCTCGCTCAGTGTATTGCCCAGCAGAAAACCGGCCATGCAGAATTCCATCCGGCCTTTCGCTTCATGATCCTGTATCAGGTAATCATGAACCTTGACAAAAGCTTCCTTCCCATAATAATCATCTGCATTGATGACCACAAAGGGCTCTTTCACAAGTTCCTTACAGCACAGAATCGCCTGGCCGGTCCCCCATGGCTTTGTCCTTCCCTCCGGCTTTGTAAATCCTGCCGGCAGATCGTCCATCTCCTGAAAGGCGTAAACGGTCTCGATGCGCTTCTCCATCCGGTCCCCGATCACTTCCCGGAAATCCTGCTCCAGATCCTTCCGGATGATGAATACGACCTTGTCAAAACCTGCCTCCATGGCATCATGAACGGAATAGTCAATGATGATCTCCCCGGACGGTCCGACCGGCTCCAGCTGTTTGATTCCCCCTCCAAAACGGCTGCCAATTCCTGCTGCCATGACGACCAGTGTTGTCTTTTTCATATTTCCCTCCTGTGTATTTACTTCCTTTGATCAGCAGAATCATTTCTGCAGAACAGAGGTCTTTGTCTGCCTACATCACACGTTTCATCGTGTCAATTACCTTTGATACGTATTTCTCACACAGCTCCTGAGTCGTCGCCTCCACCATGACGCGCAGAAGAGGTTCCGTACCGCTTTCCCGCACAAGGATCCGTCCGTCCGTTCCCAGTGCCTGCTCCACCTCACGGATTGCTTCTTTCACTTCCGGATGCTCCAGCACAGCTTTTTTATCCGTCACTTCCAGATTCTGCAGAAGCTGCGGATAGATCTTTACCTCCGACGCAAGCGTTCCCAGCGTGGTCTTTTTCTCCAGAAGCACTTCCATCACCTTTAAGGAGGTCAGAATCCCGTCTCCTGTTGTCGCATGCTTGCTGAAGATAATATGCCCGGACTGCTCACCGCCCAGACGGTATCCATTTTCCATCATGTTTTCAAATACATATTTGTCCCCGACCTTTGTCTTCTGATACTTGAGGCCGATCTTGTCGCAGGCTTTATACAGGCCGATGTTGGACATGATCGTCGTAACGATCATATCATCCTTCAGCTGTCCGATCTCCTTCATATATTTGCCGCAGATATAGAGGATTCGGTCTCCGTCCACCACATTGCCGTGCTCATCCACTGCCAGACAGCGGTCCGCATCCCCGTCATAGGCAAAGCCCACATCCAGACCTTTCTCCTTTACAAATGCCTGGAGCGCTTCGATATGGGTGGAACCGCAGTCCTTATTGATATTCGTTCCGTCCGGACCATTATGAATCACATAGGTCTTCGCTCCCAGCGCATCAAATACACTCTTGGCAATGGCCGATGCGCTTCCGTTGGAACAGTCCAGACCGACCCGCATGGTCTTGAAGGATCTGGTAGGCAGAGAGATCAGATAGCCGATGTAGCGGTTCCTTCCGGCGGAAAAGTCCACCGTGCGTCCGATATACGCCTCTGTAGCCAGCGGGAGCTCTTCCATCTCTCCGTCAATGTAGGCTTCAATCTGTTCCTCCACAGACGCATCCATCTTGTAACCCATGCTGTTGATGATCTTGATTCCGTTGTCATAGAACGGATTATGGCTTGCAGATATCATGATTCCGCAGTCAAAGCCTTCGGTTCGAACCACATAGGATACGCTGGGGGTTGTCGTTACATGCAGAAGATACACATCTGCGCCGGAAGCCGTCAGGCCTGCCACCAGAGAATATTCAAACATATAACTGGATCTTCTCGTATCCTTTCCTATAACCACCTGTGCCTTGTGCCCGCGTCCGTAATACCACCCAAGGAAACGGCCCACCTTAAAAGCATGCGCAACCGTCAGATTTACATTTGCCTCACCGCGGAACCCATCCGTTCCAAAATATTTTCCCATTCCTGTATCCTCACTATCCTTTAGCTTTTCAAATCCTGGTACTATATTATACGTAAAAAGACTGGTAATTTCAACCTGCTTTTACTATTTTCCATGTAACCATCAGCCCTCTTCGTTCAGCCGGCTCAGCTTTGCAGACTGGTCAGCTGCGATGCATGCATCTATAATCTCCTGGATGTCTCCGTTCATAATCTTGTCAAGTTTATATAACGTCAGGTTGATCCGGTGGTCTGTCACGCGCCCCTGAGGGAAATTATAGGTACGGATCTTCTCGGAGCGGTCGCCGGTACCGATCTGGCTTCTTCTGGCCTCCGCTTCCGCGTCATGCGCTTTCTGACATTCGATGTCATAGAGCTTTGCACGCAGCAGGGCAAATGCCTTCGCCTTATTCTGAAGCTGGGATTTTTCGGTCTGGCTGTAGACCACGATCCCCGTGGGATAGTGGGTCAGGCGCACGGCAGAGTCCGTCGTGTTGACACACTGCCCGCCGTTTCCGGAGGCCCGCATCACATCGATGCGGATGTCCTTCTCGTCAATCTGCACATCCACTTCCTCTGCCTCCGGCATAACGGCAACCGTAATCGTGGAGGTATGGATGCGCCCGCCGGACTCGGTCTCCGGCACGCGCTGCACCCGGTGTACGCCGGACTCATACTTCATTACCGAATACGCCCCCGAACCGTTGATCATAAAAGTTGCGCTCTTCATACCGCCGATGCCGATCTCATCGGCCTCCATCATCTCCACCTTCCAGCGTCTGGATTCCGCATAATGGGCATACATCCGGTAGATCTCCGCCGCAAACAGCGCCGCCTCATCTCCGCCGGCACCGGCGCGGATCTCCACGATAACATTCTTATCATCATTCGGGTCTTTGGGCAGAAGCAGGATCTTCATGTGCTGCTCCAGTTCTGCAGTCCGCTTCTTTGCATCCGCGAGCTCTTCCTTCAGCATTTCCCGCATCTCTTCATCCGATTCGCTTTCCAGCATTGCCAGACTGTCTTCCACCGTCTCCTGGCACTTTTTATACTCAATATAAGCATCCACCAGAGGCTGCAGGTCCGCCTGCTCCTTCATCAGCTTCCGAAAACGATTCTGATCGTTGACAACGGAAGGCTCTGTCAGCTCATTTGTGATCTCCTCATACCGTCTCACCAGATCTTCTAATCTGTCAAACATCTCTTTCCTCCATATGCCTGCGGCTTCAGGCTCCCATATACTACCCGGTCAAGTCCTGACAGATCCTTTACCACATGGACTTCGGTAAAATCCCGCTCCATCAGTTCTGTGACCGCTTCTGCCTGGTCATATCCAATCTCCAAAAACAGCATTCCTCCCGGCCTGAGATATGCCGGGCTCTGCGCTGTTATCTCCCTGTAATAGTACAGTCCGTCTTCTCTGCCGTCCAGAGCGATCCTCGGCTCATGTTCCCGTACCTCTTCCATCAGCGTATCCACCACTTTTGACGGAATATAGGGCGGATTGGACAGGATACGGTCAAATCTTCCCTCCACCTGTTCAAACAGATCGCTCTTCTGAAACCTGGCTTTTGTCTCCAGATTCAGCTCCGACCGGTTCCTTTGTGCAACCTGAAGCGCCTGCTCCGACAGATCCGTGCCAAGCCCTGTAAGCCCCGGCGACGCTTTCAGAATGCTCAACAGAATGCAGCCGGAACCGGTGCACAGATCCAGAATCTCCATCCCTGAGCGCATACAGGAAAGCGCCTCTTCCACCAGAATCTCCGTATCCTGTCTCGGAATCAGCACATGCTCATTCACCCGGAATGGATATCCCATAAATTCCTGGCTCCCCGTCAGATGCTGCAGAGGGATATGAGCAGCCCTTCTCTGTATCAGGTCCAGATAGTCCCGCTTCCGGCTTTCCTCCACTTCGCGTTTTGGATACAGATAATATTCATTCCTTGTACATCCGGCGGCGTATTCCAGAAGAAGCCATGCGTCAAGCTCCCATTCTTCGATCCCGGCTTCCAGAAGCCTTTGTTTTCCCTCTTTGAAAAGCGCGCGCAAAGTGGTCATCTGACTTCTGCCGCCTCGTCTTCCCTGTCGTCGGCGGTTTCATACCCCTGAAACGCTCTCCAGTCAAATACCGCTTCCACTGCGCTGATGGCAACCTCGATCATGTCATCCTCCGGTTCCTTCGTCGTGAGCATCTGCATTCCTTTTCCCGGAAGACTCAGTATCCGAACCAGCAAGTTTTCACTCCTGCCGGCGAGACGGATAAACTCATAGGATACGCCCGCGATCACCGGAATCAGCAGGATCCGGAAAATCACCCGCAGCGCCGGTGATTCCACACGTATGAAAATAAAGAAGATAATGCTGATGATCATGACTATGAACAGAAAACTGGTACCGCACCGCGCATGATAACGGGAACTTTTCCGCACATTTTTTACATTCAGTTCTCTGCCGCGCTCAATGCAGTTAATACATTTGTGCTCTGCGCCATGGTACATATACACTCTTTTAATGTCTTTCATGGAAGAAATCAGCACCACATAAAGCACAAACAGCCCCAGACGAATCGCACCTTCCACAATCGCCAGAAGTGTATTGCTCACAATGTAATCACGGAAACAGCCGGATATAAAATAAGGCAGAACCATAAAGATGCCTACAGCCATGACAATGGAAAACGCCACGGTAATACCCATAACGACCTTCTCCGCCTTCTCGCCGAGCACCTTCAGGAGAAACTTTTCAAATCCTCCCGGCTCCTGCTCATCCTCTTCCTCATAAAATTCCGCCGAATAAGTCAGTGTCTCCATGCCGAGCACCAGAGAGTCCACAAAGTTTACAACCCCCCGGATCAGGGGCAGCTTTGCCCACGCATGCCTGCCTCCAATTCCTTCGTGCTCGCTGATTCGGACCTCAATCGCTCCGTCCGGCTTTCGTACCGCCACGGAATACCGGCTTTTATTCTTCATCATGATTCCTTCGAGTACTGCCTGTCCCCCGATTCCTGATGGTTTCATGCTCTCACATCCTTATCGTATATAGTAAAAATCAGGTTGAGATTATTCATAACCCCAACCTGTCTTTTTGTCATCTTATTTCGTGATGCCATATTTACGATTGAACTTGTCAATACGTCCGCGGGCTGCTGCTGCCTTCTGCTGTCCTGTGTAGAAAGAGTGGCATTTGGAACAGATCTCTACGTGAATATCCTTCTTGGTAGAACCTGTTACAAAAGTATTGCCGCAGTTGCAGGTTACCGTTGCCTGGTAATAATTCGGATGGATTCCTTCTTTCATATTTTTCACCTCTCTCATTCATTCGTGAACTTCTGGTCTTTCCCAATTCCCGGCCAATGCCGCTCCGGTCTATCCGCGGCAAGCTATCCCGGGCTATCCCCACAAGTCCCTGTGGTTCTCTGATGCCGTCACGGCATCATCCGCTCCATTAACCACACAAGTATAGCACAGGAATGTCCCGGATGCAAGTTCTTTTAGAAAAATCGCATTTTTTTCGCATTCTGAACAAATTCTTCGTTGTTTCTTGTGCGGGTAAACAGATTCAGAATCGTCTCCACGGCATCGTCCGCCTTCATTCCGTTCAGTCCTTTGCGAATATTGTCCATCGCCTGCTGCTCGTCCGGATTCAGAAGCAGATCCTCCCTTCTGGTACTGGACTTCGGAATGTCGATTGCCGGAAATACCCGCTTCTCCGCCACCTTGCGGTCAAGCACCAGTTCCATGTTTCCGGTACTTTTAAATTCCTCGTAGACCACATCATCCATCTTGCTCCCGGTATCCACCAACGCCGTCGCCAGAATGGTCAGGCTTCCGCCCTCCCGCATATTTCTCGCCGCACCAAAGAACCTTTTCGGCATATGGAGCGCCGCCGGGTCAAGTCCGCCGGACAGGGTACGTCCGCTGGGCGGTACGATCAGGTTATACGCCCTTGCCAGACGGGTAATGCTGTCCAGAAGGATCGCCACATCCCTGCCGCTTTCCACCAGGCGTTTTGCCCGTTCAATGACCATCTCCGATACTCTCTTATGGCGCTCTGCCAGCTCATCAAAGGTGGAATAGACGACCTCCACATTTCTGCCCTCAATGGCCTCCTTTACATCGGTAACCTCCTCCGGGCGTTCGTCGATCAGCAGAATGATCAGATACATCTCCGGATTATTCTTTGTAATGGACTTTGCCACATCCTTTAAAAGCGTCGTCTTGCCGGCCTTGGGCGGAGAGACGATCATGCCGCGCTGTCCCTTTCCGATCGGCGCGATCTCGTCCACAATCCTCATGGCAATGCTTCCGCCTGCACGTTCCATCTTAATGCGTTCATTGGGGAAGATCGGCGTCAGATCTTCAAAATTGGGCCTTCTGGCATTGGTTTCCGGATGCAGTCCATTGACGCTCTTCACGTACAGAAGCGCGCAGAACTTTTCCTTCTCTGTCTTTACCTTTGTATTGCCGGCTACAATATCGCCTGTTTTCAGACCGAATCTGCGGATCTGCGACGGGGACACATAGACATCGTTCTCCCCCGGCAGGTAATTATCACTGCGGATAAAACCAAAACCGTCTGACATGACCTCCAGAATTCCTTTGACCGTCTGTCCGCTGTCCAGCTGTTCCATATCAGATACCGTTCTGCCGTTCTCTGCGGCCTGTGTCCGGACCATCTCCGCCGAGGCAGCCCTCTCATCCTCTGTCAGCATCGCCTCGATCACCGCATCCTTCCTCATGGAAGAGGTTCCCTTGATACCGCGGTTCTTTGCCACATCCCGCAGGACTGCAAGTGACAGAGATTCATACTTTTCTCTCATACTATTATCCATATATTCCTCCTGTTGTTCCTGTTGTCCATTCCTGCTCTATACACTGGGGAAAGAGTCTGCCAGATTGGCAGAACATTTTCGAACTAGTAACAGTATACTCTTTTTGTCCGCAAATGAAAAGGGGAATTTCATAAAAAGTCTTCGGGACCCCAGCAGCCGTTACTGTTCAAACGCCTGCCGGCATTCAGCCTGTTATGGATCTATATTCCTGGAAGACCCATTGAAGGGCGCCGGTCCTCAGGGCGCGTCTTTTGCGCCCTTAGTACCGCTGCTGCCCTTCATTAAGCGCAAGCGGGGTATGGAAGGAATATAGATCCACAACAGGCGTCCGAAGCAGAAATGCGCAGTAACCAGCAGCCTCTGTTCGGTGAATTGCTGCTTGATTTTTAGCATCCTGTGTGATAGATTGAATGATATGATGTTGTGGAATGACAAACCTTATCACTCACTTGATTACGAACTGAAGAAGCGGTATGGGGAGAAGATCTACCGGCTGGCGCTGAACGGAGGAATGAGCTGCCCGAACAGAGACGGCTCTGTGGGTACCGGCGGATGCATCTTCTGCAGCGCAGGCGGCTCCGGCGATTTTGCCGCTGATCCGTCGCTTTCTGTCCGCGAACAGATCCGGCAGGCCAGAGAACGTCTGAAGAAAAAACGTCCGGCCAGTCGTTTTATCGCCTATTTTCAGGCATATACCAATACCTATGCCCCTGTCTCCCGTCTGCGCTCCATCTTCCTGGAGGCAATCGAGTGCCCTGAAGTTGTGCTTTTGTCCATTGCCACCCGGCCGGACTGCCTGGGGCCGGAAGTCACCGCCCTCCTTGCAGAGCTGAACCGGATCAAACCCGTATGGGTGGAGCTTGGACTTCAGACCATGCACGAGGATACCGCTTCCTTCATCCGGCGGGGATACCGTCTGGACGTCTATGAGGACGCCGTCCAAAGGCTCCGCGCCTGCGGGCTGGAGGTCATCACCCATGTGATCCTCGGACTTCCCGGAGAGGACCGGGAACGAATCCTGCAGACGATCCGCTATCTGAATACGCAGGATATTCAGGGCATAAAGCTTCAGCTTCTGCATATCTTAAAAGGGACAGACCTGGAAGCGATCTATGCGCAGACACCATTCCCCGTCTTCTCTCTGGAGGAATACGTACAGATCATTCTTTCCTGTACAGAGCTTCTGCGGCCTGACATTGTAATTCACCGCCTGACCGGCGACGGACCGAAAGACCTGCTGATTGCTCCCCTCTGGAGCTGCTCCAAACGCCATGTGTTAAACACGATCCATCAGGAATTCCGGCGCCGGAACACCTGGCAGGGAAAATTCTGTTTCACAAATACAGATGCCGCAGGTCAAACCGGAATACCAAATATCCTGTAACAGATATGGAAAGGATTTTTTATGACTGACACACTGACTCTCTACAAACTGATCATACTGAAGATGCTTTCTATGATAGACGCTCCGCTGACCAATTCCCAGATCTCCGAATTTATTCTGGAAAAAGAATATACGAATTATTTCACGCTCCAGCAGGCCTTATCGGAACTGGATGAAACCGGGCTCGTGACCATATCCAATACCCACAACAGCTCCAGCTATCATATTACGGAAGCCGGAAATGAGACGCTCCGCTATTTCGGCGACAAGATCTCCGATGCCATCTGTCAGGATATCCAGGAATATCTGGGGCAGAAACAGCATGAGATTCAGGATACGCTTTCCGTCACCGCCAATTATTTTCTCGGAAATACCGAAGACTATCTGGTCTGCTGCCAGGTCCGGGAAAAAAATGCCACGCTGATCGACCTGACGATCTCTGTTCCCTCGGAAAAGCAGGCCATCTCCGTATGCAATCACTGGAAGTCAAAGAGTCAGGAGATCTATGCCCATGTCATGGAGCAGCTTCTGTAATACTCATTCTCTGTCCCCGGGCTCTCTCCAGTCCGCAATCAGTTCCATAAGTTCCCGCACGTTTTTCATCATGTGTTCAAATGCTCCCGCTTCGTACAGCTGAAGCACGATAAGCCCTGCGGGAACTGCAAGGATCATGCCCAGAAGCCCTGACACCCGGTAGCCGACAAACAGCAGAAACAGGGTCGTCAGGGTATCCACCCCGATGCTGTCCCCCACCATCTTGGGCTGGATCAGCTGCCTGGTAAGCTGTGTCACCACATACAGGACCAGAAGCCCTGCCGCTCTTGGAAGCGCATCGCTCAATGCGCAGAAAAGCGCCCATGGAAGCAGCGCCGTTCCGGTTCCCAGCATGGGCAGAAAATCCATCAGCGCAATCAGCGCTGCCAGCAGCACGGCATAATCAATCTGCATGAAGAGAAAACCCGCTGCCAGAATGAGTCCTACGACTCCCATGATCTTAAACTGTGCGCGAAAATATCCCCCTACGGCATATTTCAGGTTTCCCCAGACCATCCGAAGCCCTTCCCTTGTCTGTTCCGGTATGACATGCCGCAGGATTCGGTGAACCCGCTCCCGCTGCGCAATAAAAAAATAAGCAAACAGAAGCGAGAAGATAAAGGAAATCAGAAGCGACGGAATATTTTTTGCTGCATTTCCCGCCGCTTCTACCGTTCCGCCGCCGAGACTGCTCACAATCCGTCCCAGATAATCCGTAAAATGCTCCGTAAAATCCGCAATTTTTTCCCGCGTTTCCAGCGGCATTCTGTCCGCAACACTCTGCAGGTTTTCTGCAATCTTATCCAGCCCCTGAACCAGAGCCTGATAATAAACCGGCAGCCTCTGGACCAGTTCTCCCGCCTCCTGCCATATCCAGAGAGCCGCATAATAGCATGACGCCACGATCAGGAATATGGCGCCGAAGATTACGCCGAAGGAACTGTGCTTTCTTACAATGTGAAGATGTTTTTCCAGAAAATGCACCAGCGGATTTGCAAGCTGCGCAATGAGCCAGCCGATGATAACCGGAAGGAAAAAACGCACCAGGGCCGGCCCCGCAATAGCAAGCAGTAAAATTTCAGCCGCAAATATTCCAATATTCAGAAGGTTCCTCCGAAGCCTGATATACTCGGATTCTCCCTGATTTTCTTTTGGCGGTTCACCGCTCATACGGACTCCTCCTCCAACAATCCATCAATCATCTCCCAGATCTCCTCCCTGCCCTGCCTGGTCTGGGCAGAAAACGGGATGATTCTGGTACCGGGCACAGGATTCAGGCTCTCCCTCAGAAGCTTCAACTGCTTCTGCACCTGGCTTCTCTTGATCTTGTCAAGCTTTGTCGCGATAATGATCGGTTCGTATCCCTGATGAACGATCCAGCGATACATCTCCCTGTCATTGGCAGACGCCTCATGCCGGATATCCACCAGCAGAAATACAGCCTTCAGCTGTCTGGAACCGTGAAGATAATTTTCGATCATCTTTCCCCACTTTGCTCTGATCTCCTGTGCGGCTTTCGCATAGCCATAGCCTGGCAGATCCACCAGGTACAGTTCTTGATTGACACTGTAGAAATTGATTGTCTGGGTCTTCCCCGGCTGGGAGGAAGTCCTCGCCAGAGACTTCCGGTTCAGAAGCCCGTTGATCAGCGAAGATTTCCCCACATTAGATTTTCCGGAAAATGCCACTTCCGGCTTCGTGTTTTCCGGAAGCCTGCTGGTGATTCCGCAGACGGTCTCCAGCTCTGCCTGTTTGATTATCATAAATACCTCTTATACAAATGCGTGTGCGATCACTTCTTCCATTGCCTCTGCATAGACCAGCTCAAGGCTTCCTGTGATCTCCTTCGACAGTTCCTCCACATCCCGTTTATTTTTCTTCGGAACAATCACAGTCTTCATACCGGCGCTTCCTGCCGCCAGAAGCTTCTCCTTCAGGCCTCCGATTGGAAGCACTCTTCCGCGGAGCGTGATCTCCCCGGTCATCGCCACATCGGCGCGCACCGGCTTCTCCAGCACCGCAGACAGCATGGCAGTCGCCATGGTAATGCCCGCAGACGGCCCGTCCTTCGGCACTGCTCCTTCCGGAATGTGAATGTGAATATCATGTTCCTGAAAATAATCCTTTTCCAGACCATACTCCGGACTGATGGAACGGATATAGCTGATTCCTGCCCTTGCAGATTCCTGCATCACATCCCCCATCTGCCCGGTCAGCTCCAGATTGCCTTTTCCCGGCATCAGGTTCACCTCGATCTCCAGCGTATCTCCTCCCACGCTGGTCCATGCAAGTCCCCGCACAATCCCCACTTCATCTTTCTCATTACGTCCCTGGAATTCATAGACGGTCTTGCCGAGATATTTTTCCAGGGTTTTATCCGTAACGCGCACTTTCTTTTTCTCCTGCTCCAGAATCTCCCGGTCCGCTTTCCGGCAGACAGAAGCGATCCTGCGCTCCAGATTTCTCACGCCTGCTTCCCTTGTATACTGATGAATCATCTTCTCCAGCGCTTTTTCCGTCATCTGAAGCTGACTTTTTTTCAGTCCGTGGCGCTTCATCTGTTTGGGAAGCAGATGGTCTTTGGCAATGTGAAGTTTTTCATTCTCCGTATAGCTGCTGACTTCGATGATCTCCATACGGTCCAGAAGCGGCCTTGGAATCGTCTGCGTATCGTTGGCCGTGCAGAGAAACATCACTTCTGACAAATCCACCGGAAGTTCCACATAATGGTCTCTGAACTTCACATTCTGCTCACTGTCCAGCACTTCCAGAAGGGCGGAGAATGTATCTCCCCTGTGGTCGCTGCTGACCTTGTCAATCTCATCCAGCACCATCAGAGGATTCTTCACGCCTGCATGGCGGATGCCGTCCACGATCCGTCCGGGCATGGCCCCGATATAAGTCCTCCGGTGCCCCCGGATCTCTGCTTCGTCATGGACGCCTCCCAGACAGATCCGGACGTATTTTTTGTTCAGCGCATGGGCAATCGAACGCGCCACAGAAGTTTTTCCGGTTCCAGGCGGCCCTACCAGACACAGGATCGGGCTTTCTCCTCCATCCAGCATCCGCTTCACTGCCAGAAATTCCAGAATCCGTTCCTTCACTTTCTCAAGCCCGTAATGCTCTTTTTCCAGAATCTTTTTTGCTTCCTTTAAATCCAGGCGGTCCCTGCTGCGTCTGTCCCAGGGAAGTTCCAGAAGCGTCTCGATATACCCGCGGATGACGGAAGCCTCTGCAGAATTGGAACCGGCATTCAGGAATCTCTGGATTTCCTTCTGAATCCGCTCCTTCACTTCCCCGGAGGCCGAAAGCTCCCTGACCGCCTTCCGGAACTGCTCCGCTTCCGCTCCGGGTCCTTCATCTCCAAGTTCCTCCCGGATCACTTTCATCTGCTCCCGCAGAATATAGTCCTTCTGATTTTTATCCACCCGCGCTTTTACTTTTTCCTGAATGCCCTTCCGGAACTGCTCGATCTCAATCTCGTTATTCAGCATAATACAGAGCATCTCATAGCGTTCTGCCAGAGACAGCGTCTCCAGAAGCTTCTGCTGCTGCTCCCATGTAAACGGCGTATGCACCATCACCTGTGTCATCAGCTTTTCCAGACCGTCGCTGTCCAGCACCTGACGTACGATGTCTTTCCCGGTTCTGCTGCTGCCCTCGCAGTACCTGCGGAAAATATCCTGCAGATTCCGGTACATGGCCTCTTTTCCGCTTCTGGGCAGTTTTCCGAAATCTTCCGGATCCACCCGGACCACCGACGCTTCCAGATATTCCTCCCCGTCAAGGTGCGTAAGCTTTGCACTGTACAGCCCTTCCACCAGAACACGCAGGATATGATGGGGCATCTTCACAATCTGCTTGATCTCCGCAACGGTTCCCGTCAGAAACAGTCTGTCCATATCCGGAGTCTCATCCTCCGGATCCTTCTGCGCCGTTATAAAAAGCCGCTGCTCCTGCGTCAGCGCTCTTTCCACCGCCTTCACAGAGCGGACCCGCGTCACATCAAAATGGGTGATCATCTCCGGAAGGATCACCATCCCGCGCAGAGCAACCGCCGGCAGTTTCATTTCAAGTTCTCCCATATCTTCCCCTCCTGTTATCGTTCTGCATCTGCCCGTAGAACGCCCCTTTGTCCGAAACGGTCTCAGGCGGCCCTGCGTTTTGAAACCGTTCCCGGCATTCCCCGGTCAGATGCTGTTATCTGCTGCCGCAGCAGATGCCGAAAAGGGACCCTTCAGAAAAGGCCCCTCATTCTTATCTCCTCGTTATCACCGGCTTCCCGGTTCCTTCCACTGATTCCCGTGTGATCGTACAGCTCTTAATGCTGTCATCCGACGGAATCGTGAACATCAGATCCATCATTGTCTCTTCCATGATCGACCGCAGCCCTCTTGCCCCGGTCTTACGGGATATGGTCTTATCCGCAATTGCTTCAACTGCTTCCCTGTCAAACTTCAGTTCCACATTGTCCAGTCCGAACAGCTTCTGATACTGACGGATAATGGAATTCTTCGGCTCCAGCAGAATCCGCACCATATCATCACGAGTCAGAGGATCCAGAGACACTGCAATCGGCACGCGCCCCATGAATTCCGGAATCATTCCAAACTTGATAAAATCCTCCGGAAGCGCATTGCGCAGAAGCTCTCCCACGTCCTCCCGCCGTTTATCTCTGATATCTGCATTAAATCCGATCGATCCCCGATCCATGCGGGTCTCAATGATCTTGTCAAGGCCTTCAAAGGCTCCTCCGCAGATAAAGAGAATATTCGTCGTGTCAATCTGCAGAAGCTCCTGATGCGGATGCTTCCGACCTCCCTGAGGCGGAACGGAAGCAATGGTGCCTTCCACGATCTTCAGAAGCGCCTGCTGCACTCCCTCGCCGGATACATCCCTGGTAATCGACGGATTTTCTGATTTTCGGGTAACCTTATCTATTTCATCAATATAGATGATGCCCTTCTGGGCACGCTCAATGTCGTAATCCGCTGCCTGAATGATTTTCAGCAGGATGTTCTCCACATCTTCGCCTACATAACCGGCCTCCGTCAGCGTTGTTGCATCTGCAATCGCAAACGGCACATTCAGGATCTTTGCCAGCGTCTGCGCCAGCAGCGTCTTGCCGGAACCGGTGGGGCCCAGCAGAAGAACATTGCTCTTCTGAAGTTCCACATCCAGATCCGGCTCCGCAAGAATCCTTTTATAGTGATTATATACGGCCACGCAGAGCGCTTTCTTGGCGTTCTCCTGACCGATCACATAATCATCCAGGAATCCTTTAATCTCTTCCGGTTTTAAGAGATTGATCTCTTCTTCATCAAAAATGCCCTCTTCTTCCGACAGTTCCTCTTCAATAATCTCAGAGCAGAGCTCTACACATGCATCACAGATGAAGACGCCGTTCGGTCCTTTGAGAAGCTTTAAGACCTGGCTCTCTGTCTTGCCGCAAAAAGAACATCTGATTTCATTTCTAGCCATGTAATTCTCCCTTAATGCCTCGCCATAATCTGGTCAATAAGCCCATAAGCCATCGCCTCATCGGCAGTCATGTAATTATCACGTTCTGTATCCTGCTGGATCACTTCCAGCGGCTGGCCCGTACGCTCTGCCAGAATGCCGTTTAACTTCTCCCTTGTCCGCAGGATATGCTTCGCCGCAATCTCGATCTCTGTCGCCTGGCCTTTGGCGCCTCCCAGAGGCTGATGGATCATGATCTCCGAATTGGGCAGGGCAAAGCGTTTGCCTTTCGTTCCTCCTGCCAGAAGAAACGCCCCCATGCTTGCCGCCATGCCGATACAGATTGTTGATACATCGCATTTAATGTAGTTCATTGTGTCAAAAATCGCCATTCCGGCAGTCACAGAACCTCCCGGGCTGTTGATGTAGAGGTTGATATCCTTCCCGGGATCCTCGGATTCCAGAAACAGAAGCTGAGCCACCACCAGGCTGGCAGTTGTCTCATTTACTTCCTCTCCAAGGAAAATAATCCGCTCTTTCAGAAGCCTGGAATAGATGTCGTAGCTTCTCTCTCCTCTGCTGGTCTGTTCAATGACGTAAGGTATTAATGCCATGTTATTGTCCTCCTCCTGATGATGAAACCATTCTTTCGCTGACAAAGGGCACAGCTGCCCTGCCATGCCCTCCCGGCCCGACAGGGCCCCTGTCTTACACGATCCCTGGCAGCACGGACCTGCTGCAGCATTCCCGCAGTCTATTCCTCAACTGCTGCGTCTCTTACCAGATCGATTGCTTTCTGAATCGCCAGATCCTTCTTCATGTCTTCCAGACGTTCTTCTCCTAACAGATTCTTTACCTTGTCAATATCCGTCCTGTAAAGTTCTGCCATTCTCTGGAATTCAGCCTCCGTATCTTCCTCTGTTATCTCAATCTTCTCAGCCGCCGCAACTGCTTCGAGGACCAGCCTGCTCTGAATATTCTGAAGCGCTCTTGGCTTCATCTGCTCTTTATACTGTTCTGCAGTCATGCCTGTATACTGGAAGTACTGGCTGAGAGACATTCCCTGCATCTGCATGCGCTGCGCAAAATCCTCCATAAGCTGTTCAGTCTGAAACTCGACCATCGCATCCGGGATCTCCATCTGCGCGCCGGCAATGATCTTCTCAATCACCGCGTCTTCCTTCATTTTCTTTGCATCTTCTTCTTTACCTTTCAGAAGTCTTGCCCTGATATCTGCTTTATATTCATCCAGCGTATCAAATTCGGACACTTCCTGTGCAAACTCATCGTCTACTTCCGGAAGTTCCTTCACCTTAATGGAATTCACGCGGCATTTGAATACGGCTGCCCTGCCTGCCAGTTCTTCTGCATGATATTCCTCCGGAAATGTCACGTTCACATCCAGTTCTTTATCGACCTCTGCGCCGATCAGCTGCTCTTCAAATCCCGGAATAAAGGAGCCGGAGCCGATGGTCAGATCATAATTCTCTCCTTTTCCCCCTTCGAACGGAACACCGTCCACAAAGCCTTCAAAGTCGAGGGAGACCATATCCCCGTTCTCTACCGCACGGTCTTCCACCGTAATGGTTCTGGCGTTGGCTTCTCTCTCCTTCATGAGATCCGCTTCCACTTCCTCATCCAGCACCTCAACCGGTACCTTCTCCACCTGAACGCCTTTGTACTCGCCGAGTGTCACTTCCGGCTTTACAGCAACCTCTGCAGTAAAGATAAACGGCTTTCCGCTCTCGAACTGAACGATATCGATCTGCGGGCGGGATACCAGCTCTTCCCCGCACTCATCCGCTGCCTCGCTGTAAGCCCCCGGAAGAAGCTCGTCAATGGCATCGTTGTAAAAAACTTCTTTTCCATACATCTTCTCGATCAGCTGACGCGGCGCCTTTCCTTTGCGGAAACCCGGAATGTTGATATTTTTTTTCGCTTTCTGATATACGGTCTGAATTGCTTTTTCCACTTTTTCAGCAGACACTTCAATGGTCAGCTTCGCCATGTTTTTCTCTGATTTTTCTACCTGTACGCTCATAGTTGTAAGTATATCCTCCTCGTAATTTTATATCAGTATTCCCTGTTTTACATACTCATAGACATTATGAAAGTATAACACAAAAAAATGAGGCTGTCTAGCCCGACAGCCCCATTGTTTTTGTTATTTTTACCGTTTTTTCGTCCTTACTGACCGGAAGACATCTGCTGTTCCTGCTTCATGATCATCTTCTTGACCATCTCGCCGCCGATGGAACCTGCCTGTCTGCTGGTCAGATCACCGTTGTAACCATCCTTCAGCGGAACGCCAAGCTCGCTGGCAACTTCCTCTTTAAAACGGTTCATGGCTGATTTTGCTTCCGGTACTGCCATACTGTTGGTTCCGGATGTGCTGTTCTGATTTGTCATGTTTATCACCTCCATGCCCATAGTATCCGCCAAAACCGGATGGACATACTGGAAGTTTCTTCCGTCTCACGGACATTTTCCGCACCGGGAGATCAGGCATGTCCGTAGAGGATTCCCTTTTTAATCTCCTCCGCCTTTTCCGGGGAAGCCAGCTGTTGGGCAAGCGCCAGCGCAAACGGGACCGCCGTACCCATTGCGCGGCTCGTCGTCACATTGCTGTCAACTGCGACTTTCTCATATACCACCTCTGCGCCCGCAAGCCTTTCTTCAAAGCCCGGATAACATGCTGCTCTTTTTCCCTTCAGGATCCCAAGGTCTCCGAGTACGCTCGGCGCCGCACAGATCGCCGCCACCTTTTTTCCTTCTTCATGAAAACGCACCAGAAGTTCTGTCAGTTCCTGACACGCTCCCAGATTCACAGTCCCCGGCATGCCGCCCGGAAGCACCAGCATCTGCGTCCCGGTAAAATCCGCATCCTTCAGGCACACGTCTGCCTGAACCGGAATCTTATGGCTTCCGGTCACCATCCTCTCTTCTGTTATGGATACGGTCTGTGTGTCCACGCCTGCGCGCCGCAGGATGTCCACGACGGTCAGGCCCTCGATCTCTTCAAACCCGTCCGCAAGAAATACGCATACTCTGCTCATATGTTCTCCTCCTGTTTTTTTCTATCATATCATTTTTTTCATAAATATGCTACACTTTACGAAGCATCCTTTTTCATTGGACGCTGACAGACATCCCATAACAGACAGAAAGGAAACCCCATGAAAAATTTTGAGATTGAACGAAAGTATCTGGTTCACACACCCCCGAAAAACCTGGCAGCCTTCCCCTGCCACGAGATCGAGCAGGGATATCTCTGTACGGAACCGGTGGTCCGGATCCGCCGGCAGGATGAGGAATACTGGCTGACCTATAAGTCCAGAGGACTGATGGTGCGGGAAGAATATAATCTGCCTCTGACAAAGGAGTCCTATCTGCATCTTCGCAGCAAAACCGACGGATGCCTGATCAGCAAACGCCGCTATCGGATCCCCTGCGGGCCCTATACCATTGAACTGGACGTTTTTTCTTCTCCGGAAAACGGGCTTCTGCTCGCCGAAGTGGAATTTCCAACCGAAAAAGAGGCTCTGTCTTTTCAGGCGCCGGACTGGTTCGGAGAAGATGTCACGAATTCTCCCAGGTACCACAACAGCGTCATGAGCCAGTCGGCGGTCAGTCAGAATCCATCTTCTTTTTAATGGCTTCCAGCATCTCTTCCGGCGTTTTTGCATCTGCGGGCTTTTTCACACGCAGGAAGAGAAGCCGGAAAAGCCTCAGATGTATCCGAATCCATATGGATATTTTCCTGATGTTTTTCTTCATGTTCCGTGTTCTCCCATTTCCATTTTACCTGATTGCGGAGCAAAAAATCAACTGATATTTTTATTTTGAATACTAACAGTTTTTTATTCTTCCAATCCGGTGCATTTTTACATGTGGAAACCTTATCTTGCTATAATATCCCCGAAAAAGAGGTGTATTATGGCAGATTATGAAATAAATCTTGGAAAAACATTGAAAGAACTTCGAAATCATCAGGGGATCACGCAGAAAGAGCTTGGTAAACAGCTGGATCTGACCTCTCAGGCATATTCCCGCTATGAAACCGGCGATCGCCTTCCCGACCTGAAAATGGCCTGCCGTATTGCCAGATATTATCACATCACGCTGGATCAGCTGGTCTGCCGGGGCCTGCATCCCGATCCTTCCAGGATCGACCCGTTTGCCACGCTCCCGGAAGGATACCGGCAGCTTGTTGAAGATTATCACAGGCTGCCGGCCAGAAGTCAGGAACGGCTTCTGGAATATCTGGAGTTTCTGAAATACAAAGAAAAGAAAAAAGAACTTTCCCGTTAAGCTTCATATACCACCTTTCCGGCACAGATTGTATAACAGACTCTGCCGGAAAGCTCCCAGCCCAGAAACGGACTGTTCGAAGCCTTTGACGCAAACCGTTCCACCCGCCAGCGTTCTGTCTCAGAAAAAATGACCAGATCCGCCGGTGCGTCTTCGGTAATACTTCCGGGGATCATCCGGTAAAATTCAGCAGGATTTCTGCTCATCAGCCCCATAAGCTGAAGAAGCGTCAGATGTCCTGGTTCCACCAGCGACAAAAGCCCAAGTCCCAGAGAAGTCTCAAGCCCTGTGATACCGCTTGGAGCTTCCGCCAGCGGACGGGCTTTTTCTTCTGCACTGTGAGGGGCATGATCCGTCACAATCAGATCAATCGTCCCATCCTGCAGTCCTTTGATGATCGCCTGCCGGTCTTCCTCTGTCCGAACCGGCGGATTCATACGGGCATTCGTCCCATACTCCAGCACCGCCCTGTCCGTCAGTGTAAAATGATGCGGCGTCGCTTCGGCATGAATATCCGCTCCCATTGCCTTTGCCATACGCACCAGTTCCACGGAATTTCCGGAACTGATATGCTGAATGCACACACGGGCCCCGGTATGGAGCGCAAGCATGCAGTCCCTTGCCACCATCACATCTTCGGACGCCCGGGGGGCTCCGCCATACGAAAGCTTTTCTGACACTTCCCCCTGATGAACCCCCGGCGCTGCGATCAGAAGCGGGTCTTCTTCATGCAGGCTCAAAGGAAGCCCCAGTTCCTTCGCCCTCTCCATCGCTTCCAGCAAAAGACACTCGTCCATCAGAGGAATTCCATCATCGGTAAATCCCGGCGCACCGGCATCTGCCAGCGCTTCCATATCCGTCAGCTCCTTTCCCTTCAGTTCTCTGCTGACTGCTGCCGCCTGAAGGACATGGATCCCTGCTGCTTCTCCTTTTTTCTGCACATACTTAAGTGTCTCCACATTGTCTACGGCGGGCTTTGTATTGGCCATACAGACCACCGTTGTAAAACCGCCCTTTGCCGCTGCGCGCGCGCCGGTCTCAATATCCTCCTTATAAGTAAATCCCGGATCGCGAAAATGCACATGCGCATCCATAAGCCCCGGCGCCACCACCAGCCCGGACGCGTCAATCACCCGTTTTGCAGGATCGGCAAGCCCCTCTCCAACCTTTGCAATCCTGGCTCCGTCCAGCAGGACATCCATCACCTGGTCTGTCCCGGTTACCGGGTCCACTACTCTTCCATTTTTTATCAGTATCATATGATGCTCCTTTCCCCGGGCCGCAGATTCGGCAGCCCGGATCTTCCATACTGTCATTGTATATGCAGAAGGCCCCTCTGCGCAAGCATTACTGTGCACCTGTGCGCAGTCCGGACCTGGCATCCTCTGTTCGTTCTGGCGAAAGACGCTGTTGTATGATATAATTTTCTGCAGGAGGAAAAGAAGTATGAAGCATTTAGCAAAAGGGCTGTTTCTTGGATTTGGGATTGGGATATGCATACTCTGTGCATGTATCTTTTTTCTGACGGCAGAGCATCCGGATTCTCAAATAAACGGTTCCGGGACACAGAACGCAGAACCGGAAGAACCATCAGCAGCAGAGACCACGGTTCCGGAAGAAGGGACGGATGTCTCATCGGATCTCTCTGCGGAAGAACAGCCGCAGCCGGAACAGACGCCGCCCGGTGATTCTTCTGCCGCAGAAGAAACGGTTCTGCCGGAAGAAGCACATGCCGAAGAGACCACCCCGGAAGAGACGGCAGAACTGCCGCAGGAAGCCGTACTGGCTTTTGCCGGAGATGTCATGTTCTCGGAACAGTACCTTGCAGCCTATGACAGAAACGGCATTCAGGCTCTGGCCAGCGAACAGATGCTCGCAGAGATGAGGGATGCCGATCTGTTCATGCTGAATGAAGAATTCCCGTTCAGTCTCCGGGGGGAGCCGATGGAGGACAAGCAGTACACTTTCCGCACGGATCCCAAATATGTATCGATCCTTCAGGATCTGGGAACCGACCTGGTCACGGTCGCCAACAACCATGCACTGGATTTCGGACAGGATGCCTTCTGTGATACGCTGGATACGCTGAAGCAGGCCGGGATCACCTGTGTCGGCGGCGGCTATCATATTGCCGAAGCATCCGCTCCCGCCGTCTGTACCGTAAACGGTCAGACCTTTGCCATCTTTGCCGCCACCAGAGTCTCCCCGTCCTACGACTGGTATGCAACCGACAGCCAGCCGGGCATGTTCCAGACCTACGATCCGACAAAGCTGAATGCTGCCATCGCAGAAGCAGAAGAAACATACGACCACACGATTGTCTTCGTCCACTGGGGCATCGAGCATGTGGAATATCCCGAAGATTATCAGCGGGCGCTGGCAAAAGGGTATATCGATGCGGGAGCAGACCTGATCATCGGCTGTCATCCCCATATCCTGCAGGGTTTTGAGTACTACAGGGATGTCCCTGTCATCTACAGTCTTGGAAATTATCTGTTCGGCAACCGGGACGGAAACACGCTCCTGTTAAAAGCCGTCTTCCATGCGGACGGCGCTCTGGACATCCGGTTTGTCCCATGCAAACGGCAAAACGGAATCCTTTCTGTCATAGAAGAGCCAGGCTCCCTGTATCAGCATTTGACGGAACTTTCCTTCCATGCAGAGGTCTCCGCAGAAGGTGTGCCGCGATCCAGCGTGACGGAATAACCCCGTACCCCCGGACGGCCTTCCAAGGCTCCTGCCCTTCTGCGGGCGGCTGTACCGCTCCCCCGGAATTTCTCAGGGATGCAGGATCCGCATGGTACATAAACGAATTATCCACAATACAAGAGTATTCAATATGCACGGCGGTGCTGTCAATTCCAGATGAACTCCAATAACCGGGAGCGGCGGTGCCCGGCGGATATGCCGTAGTATTCACATAAAAAATACACTGCTTTTAAAAAGATATAAGACCTCGGAATATTCCGGGGTCTTATTGTTGTACCGTATTTTCTGACTGTGTTGGGGTTATCCCATTTCTACAAGAAAGTGAAAAAGAGTTGTTTGAAAAGTTGTCTGTGTCAATGCCCTTAATCGGGCTTATCCCATTTCTACAATGACTTTATTATTGACTTTGCCAAAGATGGTCTGTGTCAATGCCCTTAATCGGGCTTATCCCATTTCTACGGTATCCCTTCCAAAACCCTTTAAAATCAATGGT
>ERZ778514.736-NODE-736-length-27854-cov-4.828951_pt1 | contig 27854 bp, 17 predicted proteins | sample MGYA00510344_ERZ778514 | MGnify/ENA primary metagenome ERZ778514 (study PRJEB29527, sample SAMN07138968) | mouse gut metagenome | material: feces | host: mouse | place: China:Nanjing | collected 2016-01-25 ...
GCACAACGGTGTGGGGTTAACCACACACCGTTGCACTTCTATCTTGAATCTTCATTCTTATCGTCTAAGACAAAGCATATTATATTGTTTCCTTCCACTGATCCGGACCGTCAGGCAGGCTTCAGGCAGATACAGTCATTCCTGCACATTCGGACTGACAAGCCGGGACAGGAGCCATAGCGCACAAGGAGGATCATTGTAATACATTGCGTACCAACACATTACAAACAAGTATGCCCTATATGGGACATACTTGTTTGTATCTATCTGTATTTCAGATGATTACAAGGACCCACCCTATATAATGTCCCCCGCCCTAAAATCATAATAGAGATTTAGGGCGGGGGACACGCTATCATACAATCCATTGAAAACAGACTCAACCGCTTCCGGACAAGACACCACAACAACTGTGACATCAGAGTAACCGCACCAGACATCACACAGCAACAGCTGTGATATCAGAACAACCGGACCAAAGAGCGGACATAACGTCGCAACAGCAACATAAAGCCTGCAGAAACCGCAACGGACACAAAATCACCTGAACAGTGGCGCAAGGACTATCGCGACGGAGATTTCCGCACAGCGACGGCAACCCTTGAGTCTGCGCAACCGTAGTAAAGATACCAATGACCTTTGTACAGGACAAGTCCCTCGACGAAAACAGTACCGTCAGGATATTGTCCGCTCTTCTCAAAAGGAGCCTCAGGGACAAAGAACGGTTCATCAAGTCTGCCGATGAGCTTTGTAGGATCATTAATGTCAAACAGAAGCTGGCCTGCACAATATGAGCGGGCGGTATATCTCCTGTCACGGTTTTTGCCTCCGTTGTTCTTTCCGTTATAGATGAGCAGGATTCCCTTGTCGGTTATCACTGCAGGAGGGCCGCATTCGGTGAGATCACTGTCAAAATATCCTCTGCGCGGAGTTACCAGCTTAAGGAAATCACCTTTGTCATCAAGCAAAGGAGTCCAGTTGACCAGATCATCGGAAGTCGCAAGATTCACGAAGTGTTCTCCCCAATACATCAGATACTTGCCTCCCACCTTGGCTATGACCTGCTTACCGTCAACCACTTTTGTGACAATGGAAGCCGATTTGCAGAAATAGTCGAAAAAGCGTCCGTCATAGGCCTTTGCAAACACAGGCCCGTGCTTATCCCAATTCTTCAGATCACGCGAAGTGGCTACCGAAAGCCTTGCCTTCTTCCTGTTCCATTGTGTATAGAACATCACATACAGCCCGTCTTCCGTCACGGCCACACGAGGGTCTTCACATCCTCCCGGCCATTCCAGCTCTTTCTGAGAATCTTCGGCAGGATACAGCACCGGTTGGCTGAGCCTTTTGAAATGCAGTCCGTCCCTGGACCAGGCGTATCCGATACGGGAAGTCCTCTTGCCGATACCGACACCGGACTTGTCCTCAGCCCTGTAAAGCACCACTATACGCCCTTTGTGCACAGCGGCAGCCGGATTGAATGTGTCATTGTTTTCCCAGGCTATCTCCTCCCCGAGCATAGGACACAAAAACTTCGTAGTGCTGTCCGGGGAAATAACCGGATTTATGCCGTCCGGACGGGAGAAGTCAGTCCAAGCCCAATCCGGGAAGCAGTCATTCAGACTGTTGCCTTCAAGCATACGCAGGAACTGACGTCTGGTACCGCCGTCACACTCTATCACAAGTCCTGAAAGACTGCTCCATAGCGCGGCCGTCTTCTCGTCAAGAGGCTTGTCAAGGTCCGCCGAATATTCCGGGAAATAACCTTTGAGAGCAAGTTTCTGGACCTGTACAAAATCCTTGTCATCAGGTCTCAGATCCTTGAAATATACCAATGTGGCACCGTTTGCCAAAAGTTTGTCCTGAATACGTCCGACAGGAACGCTACGCACGTCACATCCGTCGGCGACTGCGATGGCAGCCGCGGTTCCAGCAGCTTCACCCATAGCCATCCAGCAAGGCTCCATCCTCAAAGTTGAGAATCCGACATGGCTTCCTGACGCAGGGACAGGAAACAGAATGTTGTCCACAACTTTCGGCACCATAACACCGTAAGGCACAGTATACACAGACGTCGGATGACTGAAGAAGCCCTCCAGATGAACACGCCCCTCCTCACGTTTGCGCGTAGCGTGCGAATCAAGCGCGTAATGGCTGGCCGTTATCGACTCCACACTCACCTGAGGACGCGACTTCCCTTCTTCAGGAATCACATCGGAAGCGGTGAAGAAATATGTACCTTCAAGCCTTCTGCCCTCACGCACATACACCTGACGAGGGAAATTGCCGTTGTCCGTATATTCATCAGCCGCAAGACCATATTCACGACAGGCCTCACGGAACTGTACAGGCAAAGCCTCATCATTCTGCACAAACCAGAGAAGACCGAGAGTGTAGTCACGGAGCCTTTGGGCGAACTTGTCGCGCCATTCCCATCCGGAAACCGGCCACGGCACATTTTCCTCCGGAAGATCTGTCGACACAAACGCGAGATGCTGGTTGTTGGCATCAGTCTTTCCGTTAGGAAGACGCATAATGCTGCATATTTTCCACATTCCCCATACATCTCCTGGGATTGCGGTTCTGCCTCCGGCAAGGATTCTCTGACGGTTCGCCTCCATCTGCTCACGGGTCACCCCTTTGAAACGGATATCGGTATTGCGTCCTGTATAGACATCCTCAACTATGGAAGCATAATCGTTTCTGTCATAATTGTCCGGTTTGCGGACGGGCACATAATTGTCCTTGTCTGCAGTAAGGCACAGACGGTAATTGTAGGCCTGGATTGCATCATCACCTTCATACGTAGTACCTTCACCGTCAGGACCGTGCTTCCACCAGCGGTAAATCCTGCCGGCGCAAGGCTCGGAAAACTCATCCGCCCCTTCACGTCCGAGCCTGAACGGGATTCCCGCTGAAGCTCCGAGGTCGCCTTCGTATGTGGCATCTATGAAAATCCTTCCTCTGTACGTTTCTACTTCACCGGTAGTCCTGTCAGTCACATTTATTGCCTTGACTGCATTCCCTTCCATAAACACATTGGACGGGTCCGGGTCAAACTGCTTCATAACAAGCACTTCGATTTTGCCTGGACCAGCCTCTGAAATCATTTTTCCGAAAGTGAGCGCGGCCACATGAGGTTCAAAATGATAACCGTCGCTGCAGTCTCTCACCTGCTGTGAACCGGCACCATACATATCTTCATAATATTGCCTGTTGAGTCCGACAAATCTTCCGAAAAGACCAGTAGTAGCTCCTCTCGTGCCGATATCAGTCGCCCCCAATCCGTTGGCAGGCAGTCCTCCGATATATCCGGTACGTTCAAGTATCACACAGTCGCAGCCTTCACGCGCGGCAGCTATGGCGGCCATTATTCCGCCTGGCGTACCTCCGACCACAACCACATCATACCCGGCGGATTTGCCGGCAGCCCTTTCAGAGGCTCCGGCAGCAAAGGCAATTCCTGATACGGCGCAGGACGCCAGGAAGACAAGACACAAAATCAGTTTCTTCATTTCACCGGAATTATACGTGACACCTTATTGACATTGAATCCTTTGAGCACAAGCGAATAATCTCCTGCAGGAAGATTTTCCTGACTTGTCTCTATTGTAATCCTACGCACCTCACCAGGCATCATATTTATGAAATTGTCTGTATAGAACGAAGGACGTACAGGTTTTCCGGAAGCATCAAGCCATTGCAGCTGTGTAAAGAACGCGATTGCCTTACGGCTGTTCTTCAGCTCGATATCAATGAAATGTTTTCCATCTTCAACACGTGCGGCGTATTTCATCGACACCTTGGCCTCGGCAAGTTCAGAAAGGCTCTCAAAGCCTGCAGTCGCAGGACCTGTCAATGTGTTCTTGCCTTCGTATGCATTGTCGGACCTCCAGTAGAAGCTGCTTCCCTTCTGCCTGCCCTGAGCATCCAGAAGACGGAGCTTTATGAAATGTACAGGTGAAATGCCTGCAGGAAAATCGATTGCAAACACATCGTTGACAACCCCGTCCTCAGGTATATCCACAACTGCTTCTTTGCTCCATACCTTTCTGGAATTTATATCCCAGACCTCAGCTGTTACCTTATATCCGGCAAAGCTTCTGTAATAGTCATTGACCACAGACACGGTATTTTTGAGATAGTCAAACTGAGGATGGAGAGGCTCGCAGGCATTGGCGGCGGTATAAAGTGCAGCCGTAGGCTCAAGCGACCAGTCCCACATACGTCCGCAGACCTGGCGTACAGCAGAATTATGATACCAGAACAGGAATCCTGAAGCATAGCGGTCACCATAGTTCAGCTTATTATAGTTCCATACTTCCCATATTGTCCTGTAGTTCATAGCTCCGACGAACTGTCCTTTCATAGCGAACTCGTCAATGCCGGATGACTCTCCATACTGGTTGACGAGATCCACATAAAGAGTGGACATCTGATGGAACCCGTTGCCGTCGCTGTAGTCCCACACCTCTTTGTTTATAGGCCAAAGATCCTCCTCCGGCATCATCTCCCTGAGACATTCCACGGTAGGAAGACAAGGCGCGCCGTACTCGGGATTGAACCCGTCCACACGGCTTCCCCTGTCGGATGCGGTATTCTCATAATGGCGCATCGGATTGACTGTCTTATAAGGGCTTCCGTCGTGCACACCAGCGCACTCGGACTGCATCTGATACCCTCTTGTACCGTCAAGACGGTCCAGGAGGTCCCTGATACCGGTCATCTCGGTAGATTCATTCGAGCAGACATAATACATCTGCGACGGATGGTTTCTGATACGCTTTACAGTAGAAGCAACATTCTGGAGATGAAGTCCCTCATCCACAGGATGCTTGGTATCGCCCGTCATCCAGAATTCAGTCCACACCATAATTCCAAGCTCGTCACAAAGGTCATAGAACATATCGGATTCCGTGATGCCTCCACCCCATTGTCTGATAAGATTCACTCCTGACTGGGCCGTATATCTCAATTCAGCGTATGTACGCTCATCTGAGTTGCGGAGCATATTTTCCGGAATCCAGTTGGTTCCCCTGACAAAGACAGGCTTGCCGTTGACATAAAACGTCCTTGACTTGTCCGGAGTGTTCTGGTCCGAGACTATTTCCCTGATACCGAAGCGTGCAGAGACAGAATCCTGCACGGCACCGCCCTGCTCCACTTTCAATGAAACAGTGTATAGTTCCTGCGGACCTTTGTTCACAGGCCACCAAAGACGAGGATTGTCAATCACAAGCTGAGGGAAATCCTCAGGTCTGAAGACAACTGTCTCTGTCATACCGCGAAGGATATTGACTTCTTTCTCGAACGTGATGCCTTCTCCGAGAATCTCTCCGCGCACCTTCACCTTCTGGCTTCTGAATCCAGGATTGGAGACTTCCACGCTGACAGTCTCCGATGCCCTGTCATATTCAGGCTTGCGCAGATCGCTCTTTACGAAAGGATGCTTCAGCATCACCTTGCCCGTCTTGTAAAAACGGATATCTCTCCATATACCGGTATTCCTGTCCCTTATGCCGTCAAGGAAAGTGAAATCCCAGCCGACAGTCATCAGCATAGAGACATTCTTTCCTATCTCTCCGTTGCCTCCGTTGCGGAACTCTCCAGCCGCTCCCCAGGATTTGGAATTGCCCTGACGCGGACCGCCCGGCTCGTCTATAGGGTACACCTTTACCGCCAGGACATTCTTTTTGTCCTTGAATATATAGTCCGTCACATCCACAAATTCCTGGCGGAACATTCCTGACAGGTTGTACACCATCTTTCCGTTCAGCCAAAACTCGGCCCTGTAGTTGACTCCGTCCATCTGCATCCATATTCTTTCATCCTTGCCGAAATCTACTCCGTCAAATGAGGTCCTGAACCAGTAGGTGTAGAAATCCCTTCCGGCAATGCTCAAATCCGGAATAAGACCTGATGTAATCTTGTTGTTCAGTCCGAAATAAGGCTCCGGATACACCCCGTTGTTGACAAGTGAATTGAGCACCGTACCTGGAACGATCGCCGGACTCCATCCCTCGTCCTGACAGCCGTCACGGGAAATATCCTCAGCTCTCTCTGTCACTTCAGAGGCTTTTTTCAGTACCCAATCGTAGTCTCCGTTATGCCCTTCTGATGATTTCAGGACAAAAAGATAATCTCTCCCCTGCGCAAAGGCGGAAAGGGCCACACACAGCATCAGCAGCGACGATGCAATTTTTTTCAATAGGAATCTTCTCATTTGCTTTTCTTGGTTTTATTCTTGTTTTTGTTATTTTTCGACAGATTGTTGACAAAGCTCAAAGGGGTCTCTCCAAACTGCTGTACAAAACATCTTATGAAATATGAAGGAGTATTGAATCCTACCATATAGCATACTTCCTTGACCTGGATGCTCTCCTCCTTAAGCAGGCGGGCCGCCTTTTTCAGGCGTTCAATGCGCAGGAAAGTCTTCGGAGTCATACCCAGAAGAGAATCCATCTTGCGGTAAAGGTCCCTCCGTCCCATGTTCATCATATCAGCGATATCCCCTACCTTCAGTTCCGGATCTATCATGACACCGTCCACAACCTGCTGGAGACGGACCAGGAAATCAATGTCATTGGCGGACAGATTGCCGAAATTCAATTTTCCGAGCGGATTCTTGACAAATGACTCGCTGAGCATCTTCCTGCTCTTGAACTGGTTGGCTATGACAGAAATGAGGTATTCCGAAGAGAAAGGTTTCTCGACATAGCTGTCAGCACCCGCATTCATACCCTCCACCCGTGACTCAAGGTCCGTCTTGGCTGTCAGCATAATGAAAGGGATATGACTGTATCTGACGTCTTTTTTGAGAGTCCGGCACAATGTGATACCGTCGAGCTCCGGCATCATAACATCGCTGACAATCATTGAAATCTCATTCCTTACAATAACTTTCAGAGCCTCGATCCCGTTTTCAGCAGTCACAACATTATATGAACCCTCAAGGACAGACTTTATGAATTCACGCATTTCAGGCTCATCCTCCACGACAAGTATGATATTTCCGCCGGTCTCGACCGGAAGCGACGATTCATTGCCCCCGTCCAGGATTTCCGCTATCGCAATCTGCGTAGCCTCCTCTTCCGCGGACACGGGGTCATAAAGCGGAACCTTGAGGACAAATTCATTCATACCTTCAAAAACATCCATAGTAAGAGATCCGCCGTGCAGCTCAGCAAGAGATTTGGCAAAAAAGAGCCCTATGCCGGAACCTGCCTTGTCACCGGTATTGGTATATCTGTAGAACGGCTGGAAAATCACATCCCGTTTGTTCTCCGGTATCAGGTCACCGTCATTGACAACGACAAGACGGCACATTCCGCCATCCCGGTCAAGGGTGATCCTGATGATATGGTCAGAGTATTTCAAAGCATTGATGAACATATTGCTTACAATCTTTGTAAATGCTTCCTTGTCCACCATTGCATAGATATTCTTGTCCGTGATATTGACTTCGCAGTCCTTTCCTCCTTCACGGAAGGACAGGCTGAAACGTTCTGATATATCAGCCACAATCCCGGAAACCTTCTCCGGACGCAGGTTAAGATATATGTTCTCCTTCTCCATATTCTGGAAATCCAGAAGCTGGTTCACAAGCACAAGAAGCCTGTCGGTGTTTCTATGGATGATATTCAGGTCACCGGCAATTTCAGGATTTGCCTTGCCGTTGTTTATAATATTCTCCAAAGGCCCCTTTATTAGAGTGAGAGGAGTCCTGATTTCGTGTGTCACATTCGTGAAGAATTTGATCTTGGCCTCATATACTTCCTGCTCCTTCTTCTTCTCGTATGCCATAATATATTTTCCGCGCTTTCTGACAGCCCTGCGGTGATAGAGATATATGCCGAGAAGCAGAAGTCCGGCGAACATCATCATATACAGCATCTTGGCCACAGTCGAGAAGTACACGGGAGGAGCGACACGGATATTCAGCATCCTTTCCCCGGCACCTTCAGCATCATTTTCCAGTTTTGCCCTGAACACATAGTTGCCGGAAGACACGTTGGAATATGTGACCGCACCGCCGTCATACCTGTTCCACTTGCTGTCTATACCGTCCATCCTGTAGACAAGCTCATTGTTTTTCCTGTAGCCGAGCGCGGCGAAGGATATGGTAAAATTGTTCTGATAATGTCTGAGCTTAAGATCATCGGTATAGGTTATATCTTTTTTTAGAGGGGAATCCTCCGCTCCTACCTCGATATCCTGGTTCATAAGGGTGAAATCCGTAATGAAGATAGGAGGCATATAACTTTCTATCTCGCTCAGGAGCACATCCGGGCGGAAGGAGATCAGACCTTCCACACTTCCCAGCCATATTGTCCCGTCCTGGGAGCGGTAGCTTGAATGGTAATTGAACTGGTCGCAAAGAAGGCCGTTTTCTGTCGTATATATACGCTTCACCTCATACGACTGAGGGTTGAAAAGCGCGAGTCCCCTGTTGGTGGACATCCAGAAATTGCCGTATCCGTCTTCCACTATCTGATAGACCACATCGCTCGGAAGCCCGTCGATTGAATTAAATGTACGGAAACTGTCCGTCGCACTGTCGTAAAGGCTTACTCCATATCCTTCAGTCGTAATCCAGATACGTCTTGAGCTGTCTTCGAATATGCTTATTATATTGTTGCACGGTACAGACCCCGGATCATCCGTCCGGTGAATGTATTGGGTCCACACACCGCTCTCTCCGTGCAGCCTGTAGAGACCGTTGGAGACAGTAGACACCCACAAGTCGCCTCCGGAGTCCTCCATAATGGTATTGACCATCTTTCCGCCGTTGATTTCAGGGACATATCCGAAATTGTCCGTATCAGCGTTGTAATATTGCAGACCGTGCATAGTTCCGACATACAGCCTGCCGGTGCTGGTCATTTCAAGGGCGAACACATAGTTGCTGAAAAGCCTGTCCCCGTATGAGCTGTTGGCGTCATATTTCCTGACCTTTCCGGTCACCGTGTCTATTACTCTTATGCTGTGGGCGAATGTGCTGACCCACAGTTTGTCCCCATCCATTACAAGACCGTGGATATTAGGGAATTCACGGCTCGGCTCAAAGAATGTGAACCTTCCCGTCTCCGGACTGAAATTGTACAGTCCCGCATCCTCGGTCCCGACCCAGAGCCCCCCTTTCCCGTCCGGGCATATTTCCTTTATCCTTATACCGTACAGTCCGTTGGAACCGTCCGTATAATAATATTTATTGAAGTCGGGGACCTTGCCTGGCAGATAGTTGACACCTCCGAAGAACGTTCCGAGCCACAGGCCTCCTTCCTTGTCCTTGCACATGGAATGGATGGAGTTGTCCGAAAGGGAATAAGGGTCGTAGCGTGAACTTTCAAAATGCGACACCTCTTTAGCCGTGATGTTGTAGATATAAAGTCCTGATTCGGTACCTATCCACAGCTCATCAGAGGAATATTGTAGTATCTGCCTGACGAACAAGGCATTGTCCGAGAGCGGAAGTTTGGACAGCTGCGAAGTGGCCTTGTTGAGAGCCATCACACCGCCCTTTTCCATACCGAGGAATATTCTGTTGTAGTCGCTTATATATATGCACGAGATGATGTCCTGCGGACAGATTTTATCTCCGTCGGTCGTAAGGAACGGAGTGATGCTGGCAAAGTCGTCATCGGTATAATAAAGTCCCTCCCCGGGCCATGAGAACCAGATCACACCGGTTTTCATATCTATCGCCATAGTGTGCAGAGGCTTCTTTGTGCTGTATCTGCACTCAGCCTCTGAAGCACCGGGTTCATAGCAGTACACGCCGGCAGCCTCTACAGACACCCATATCCTTCCTCCGGGATCCATTTCAACGCAAAGCACAGGATTAGAGATACCCCCCCCTGAAGCATCCTGAAGTTTTATTTCACTGAATCTGTCCTTTTCTGTGTCATATACAAAAAGGCCGGCATTGGTTCCGATGTAGATTCTCCCGTCCTTCCCTTCGACAATGGCACGTATCTGATTGTTGCCCAAAGAGCAAGGCCGGTTAGGTATGGATTTGAATATTTTGAAATGCGTTCCGTCATAACGGTTCAGACCGTCCTTTGTACCGAACCACATAAAGCCCCGGCTGTCCTGGATTATCTCGTTGACTGTATTCTGGGAAAGACCGTATCTTGTGTCAATCCGGTCAAAATACAGAGGCTGCCCCGACACCGCCAGTGCAGAGAACAGCAATATGAGATATAGTATGGTCCTTTTCATAGTACAATGTGCCAAAACACACATTTGTGGCAATTAGAAATTATTTTCAAAAATAACTATAAAATTCCAATGAGTAAAATTAAACAACTTCCTGATTTTGTGTCATCCTTTTCCCAATGTGCAAAATTATGTCATAGCAGCCGATAAAAATGAAAGATTAGTCCCCAAACCATATACTATAGTCCATTATTTTTTCAGGCAGAAGACCGGAAGACAGACTACCAGGGCGATGAGGGAGAAGAACATACCAGCAATGGTACCGACCGCAAATGCAAACCAGAAGACTTCTTCCGGGCCGTCGAACAGGAAAGGCACAAGACCGAGAACAGTGGATATCACAGTCAGCATAATGGGGTTCATCTTGTGGTTGAAGGCACGAATATATTTTCTCACGTCACTGCGGCCGCTGCGGTCTTTCCGGAAAGTATCCACCAGATAGATGCCGGCATTGACGACAACCCCGCAGAGCATAACAAAGGCGGCAAAACCTCCCTGGTCGAAAGTAAAATCCGACAGCCCGAACATAAGGAACACTCCCACGAACGAAACCGGTATCATCAGTATTATTGAAAGAGGAAGCCTGAGAGAGTTGAAGATGATGCTGCACGTAACGAAGATTACGGCTATCACAAGCACAACGAGCCAGCCATACTTGCTCTTCTTTCCGGAAAGCCATCCCCCGCCCTTGCGCGTAGATGCCTTGTAGCCCATCGGGAGCACCTCATTGTTCATATACCTGACAGTCTTGTCTATAAAAGAACGGGAGAGTTCATACGAGCCTATGAAATCAAACCCGACCTTCACTTCGTATGACTGGTTGTTCCTCACGATAGGAAAGCCTGTCCTCATTTTCTTCACAGAACCGAGTTCCGACAGTTTGGCATACATAGAATCCACCTTCACCTGAGAGTTCACTACATTCCAGAGGTCGAAACTTTCCGCCTCCGAGGATTTCAGCACAACGGAGGCCATCTCGCCATCCTCCATCACAGGCGTAAGTCCCCGGCTGTACAGGATAGTGGACAGTTCGCTGTAATATCTGTATGGGTTCACACCGGCGACAGCCATCTTGCTGAAATCATACGCCATATTGTATTCATTGACAGGAAGACGGCCGGACGGGGTCACAAATTCCAGTCCGGAGACACGACGGTTGGCAGAAAGGATATCCATCAGGGTGTCCGCATAAACGAGCAGTTCATCATAGTTATATCCTTTCAGGGATATAACATTGGCCTTGTAGTCCGACAGGACATTATTGTTGAAATAATTGTTATTGACTCCGTATACACGCCATGTGGCACCTCCGAAATTGCTTGCCATAGTTATCACATTGGCTTTCAACTGCGCAGGAAAGGATGTGTTCTCATATTCAGGCTTGAACCAGACCGATATGGATGCGTTGTCATAACTTCTGACATCTGTAGTAAACCTTTCTATCTGGTCGAACATACTGAGATAGTTCTCCATACTCCTGACCACCTCATTCAACTGCCCCACAGTACATCCTTCCGGCATTCCGGCATCTATCTGAAGGGACTCCCGGCCGGGCTCACGATAAAAATCCGACTTGTCCATAGCCTGATTGAACATAGCGAACGAAGTGCCAAGTATACCGTCAACTTCCTTCCTGTTATCAGCATACGGTCTCCATTCCATTATCCTGTTATACAGTTTCTGAATGGAATCAGGATCCGGAGATCCTATCCTGTCCGGAAGCAGACAGGTCGGTATGCCGAAAGCTGCAACAAGGACGACTACAAAGACCCATCTGCGGCGAAGCCCCATAAGGATGAAACGTTCATAGATACGGTTCCATCTCACTACCCTCCTGCGCCTTTTCATAGAAAGACTATAGGCTGTCTTCTTCAGCGGGAAGCGGTCCACGAGAGAAGGGATGAAAAAATAGGCTGTCGCCATAGAGACGGTAAGGTTAATCATTATCACCCGAGAGAAATCGGTCAGGTTCTTCCTGTCCTGTTCCGGCAACAGGAGAATCACGCACAGAGCGCCGACAGTCGTGGCTGTGGCACCGAAAAGTGCAGGGAACACGGAGCGGTTCCCGTAATACGAATAATGGTCGGCCATCACTATGGACGTATCGATGATTATACCGAGAGAGACCGTAATGCCGGCAAGGGTATAGATGTGCACTGCAACATCAAAAACATTGTAGAGAACTATCGCCGAAAGGATATTGGCCGCAAGAGTGAGGGTTATCACCAGGAGGTATCTCCATGAACGGCTGACAGCGAACACGAACACAAGCAGTATAAGGACACACATCAGTGTCCTGAAATATATCTTGTCAAGTTCCTCGGAAATATATTCGGAAGCGTCACGGCTCACAGAAACGGTTATCTCCTCCGGGAATGAGGCCTCCAGTTCATCCATTTTGGCCCTGATTTCGGATGCGAGCCGAAGCAGATTGGTATCAGGCTCCACAGACACCGACAGGCTTATGGTGTTCAGACCGTTTATCCTGTGATAGGAACGCGGCTGCGACTCCTGGTAGCGGAAGTCCGCAATCTCCCCGAGATAGACCACACGGCCGTTCCTGTTGACCACAGGAATTGCCCCGAAGTCATCTCCGGACATACTTGCCAACCTGACACTGACCACACCTTCGTCCGTATTGGCCAGGCCTATCATCTCAGTATTGAAATACGATTTGAATGCAGATGCTATGTCAGCCGCATCTATGCCGACGGCATCAGCCTTCTGGCGGTCAAAAGTGACAACCCATTCGAAAGGGGAGGCTCCCCAGAACGAGACTTTCTCCACTCCGTCTATTCTTGAAAGAGGAGTCATCAGCCTTGACGTAACGAATTTTTCGATTTCCTTGGAAGGGAGTTCTGACTTGAGTACAAAAGTCACAGCCGTTGTCCCTCCTGTCCCGCGCGTACCGAGCGAAATGGATGGATAGCTCACACCGTCGGGAAGCTTCGGATAGAGATTTCTGATACGGGACGCCACCTCGAAACGTGCTGCAGCCATATCGGTACCTTTTCTGAAACTGACACGCACGCTACCATTGTCCCTATTGGACGTAGAACTGATGCCGCTGTTGGACTTTATTCCGGAAAGTACACCCTCAATCTTCGAAGTCACCTCCGACTCCATAATACGCGGGGACGCTCCGTTCCAGGAAAACGATACGTTGATTGAATTGCCCGTAGACTCCGGAGAATAGCGGACATTGAGCATCGGGATGGAAACCACACCAAGAAATGCTATCACCGCCGTAAGCAGAAGTACCGAAAAAGTCGGAATCCATATACCTTCCCTGCCTTTCATTTTCTTTTCCTGTAGATTTCGAAATATATGACAGGTACGAAGAAAAGGCTGACAGCAGTGCCGACAACCATACCTGCTATAATCACCAGAGACATAGGATACTGGAGGTCATCGCCCATATTCCCTCGTGACAGGAAAGGGCATACGGCAAGGATTGTCGTCAATGAAGTCATGACAATGGCCTTGAAACGCCTGTGACCTCCGACAAGGATGGCATGGTACAGTCCTGTGCCTGACTTCCGCAGCCTGTTTATAGTGTCTATCTTGAGTATCGAGTCATTGATGACTATACCGCACACGACCACAAGGCCTATCATAGACATCAGATTGACAGATGCACCGCAGATCCAGAGTACGACAAGGGATGCGAAGATGTCTATTACTATTTCCGACAGGATTATAAGCGGCTGGACAAGCGACTCGAACTGCGAAGCAAGAATGAGATACAGAAGGACTATAGCCACAAGAAGCACAAGGATAAGCTCCCCTATCATCTTCCTGTTGCCGAAATACGCACCGCTGAAACTGACTTCGAAGTCCCCGTTGTCTTCGGTTATAGTCCTGATGTCATCCATAACATCGGCAACCTTGCTGTCAGGAAGGTCAAGAGGCAGAGGATAATAGTTGCCCTCTGCCCCTGAGACAATGCTCTTGAGGTCCTCTTCGTAGGTCTGGCGCATAAAAGCACCGACAGGAAGATCCACACCGTCACGACGCAGAAAAGTGTTCTGCACAATATCATCAATATCCCTCGTGTCAACGCCCATGACAACAGGCAAAGTCTTGTCACCCTGCACGATGCTGAAAAGTTCGTTCTCATTCAGTGCATTCCTGAGCACGCTGACAAGCTGCGGATAGGTAGCTCCGTACAAAGCCATAATCTCAGGGTCAGCCACATAAATGACGTCAGTCTTGAGAGGGACGGACGGTATGTCCAGATAAGGCAGCCCTTCTGCAAGGTCGGAAGTAAGCCCTCCGAGCAGTTCCACATCAAGTTCCGGACGCGACACCGGACGGAAACGGGCGACAAGTTCCGCATCCTTTGAAGCAAACACCATATCGAATATGTTTCCGGAGGACTCGAAAGAATGGATGCTATGCGGATATTTCCTGTAAAGGAAGTCGGATATAATAGACTTCAGTTCGGCAAGCATACCGGCATCGGAAGCCTTGAGATAGACCGAAGCCTCCGACACGGACGGGTCTCCGCTGTGGCCGAGAACAAACTGCTGCATGCCCACCATAGATGTGACCTGAGAAGTAAAGTCCTTGACTGCCTCTTCAAGTTCCTTTACACGCTCAGTGTTCTGTTCCAGAGAGAGATGGTCATTCCAGTTGACTTTCAACAGAGTATCCGTATAGGTAACTTCAGGGAGTTTCTCTTTGGGCATATATGAAAAACAGAGCACTATGCCTGCCATTGAGACTGCAAAGAGGCTCCAGCATATCCACCTTTTCCTGACGAGCCATTCCACACCGCGCTCATACAGGAACGTAAGGTTGCCGGATGACAGACGCTCAAGGAAGCGGTTAGGCACAAAAGAGTCTGACTTGCGGTACCACCACCAATAGTAGACCGGCACGACGGTCGCTGTGACTATGTATGAAGCAGACAGGACTATCGCAATCGCCATAGCCTGGTCATAGAACATCGCCCCGGCGATTCCGCTCATGAAAATCAGAGGGATGAACACGGCGCAGGTAGTAAGCATTGAACTCAGCATAGGGGCAAGCACCTCAGATGTTCCCTTCACGACCGCACGGCGTAAGGAGTCACCTCTCTGCCACCTTGCAGTGATATTGTCAATCAACACTATTGTATTGTCCACCATCATACCCACTCCGAGCACCAGGCCGGAAAGGGAGATGATATTGATTGTAAGACCAATGAGATAGAACACAAGCATCGAGAAAATCAGCGCAGTCGGGATGGTGAAGACAACAAGCATAGGCGAGCGGAAATCCTTCATAAAAAGGAAAATGACAAGACATGCCAGCAGAATGCCTACCACGATATTCTGAAGCAGATTGTTAATGGAATACTCCAGAAGTTCGGTCTGGTCCCTCGTCACCTTGAACTCCATCTCAGGATAATCCCTCTTGAACTGGCGCATCAGGCGGCCTATGGCCTTCTTAAGGTCCGCCATCTTGGCATCGCTCTGCTTTATCACTGCCATTGTAACCGCATCCTTCCCGTCAGACATCACAAGCCCAACCCTCTTGGAAGGATGTTCTATAACACGGGCGATATCCTTGACCTGCAATATCTTCCCTCCCACTTCAAGATAAAGGTTCTCTATGTCTGACTTGCCGGAAGCAAAAGAACGGAACTTCACATTATAGCGGTATTCACCGTCCCTTATCGTAAGGCTTCCGAGACGTATGTCAGCCGCCTTTATAAGACTTTCAAAAGAGGATTCGGAAAGTCCGAGACGCTTAAGGGCATCACCGTCCGGAATTATAAGAAGTTCGGAACGTACAGAACCGCTTATATCAACCATTGCAACTTCTTTCAGCTGCTCTATCCTCTTAGCCAGCACATCGGAAACAAAGTTGCTCATGTCCAGAAAAACCTGGGACACCGGAAAAAGTTCACGGTCTGTCTCGTCGGGCAGAGGCACATCATCCTTCAGTGTGACATTCAGATAAAAGGCTGGAATATCCGTGGCTCCGGACTTAAGCACCTTGGGCCTCTCTATGCCTCGCAGGGATGACATGCTCCTGTCTATCTTCTCATTGACCTCGATAAAGAGGTAGTCCATATCCGCACCCGGGGAAAACGCAAGGCCGATGGTACCGCTGCCGTCCTTGGCCTCCGTCACTATATCCTCCAGAAAGCCGACCTGAATCAGCTGCTGGCGGAGAGGCTTGACAACAGACTCGTCAATCTCTCTTGCAGAAAGGTTCGGAGCCGCCACCTGAACGGTAATATAAGGCACATCCACATCAGGAATCAGTGATATAGGGAGCATACGCATTGCTGTCACTCCAAGCACAAGCACCACAAGCAGGCCCATAGTGACGCTTATCGGCCGGTCTATCAGTCTGTTCAGCATAGCTATTCCGTTATTTGGACAGAAGAACCGTCACCGAGGTTGAGATTGCCGGAAACGATAATCATATCACCTTCATCCAGTTCCGCACCGCGGTCCATATTGGCAGTTACGACATGACTGCTGCTGTTGGACATAAGGACATGGACGTATGTCCACATCGCCTTCCCGTCCCTGTATCTGAAAAGCACCTCCTGATTGTCCCTTATGACAACGCTGCTCTTCGGAACGACAAGCACATCTTGAACCGTCCTGCCGACAATCACCTTGACGTTCATCCCGTCAATAAGGCTTCCGTCATTATAGACCCTTGCACGCACTGCCACAAGTCCATGCTTGTCCACCGTCGGATTAATTTCAGTGATACTGCCTTTCAGGACCTTCCCATCCCCTGTAAAAGGAGTCACGGATACTTCAAGACCGGTCTTCAGGAAATGGTATTCCGACTCCAGGACAGAAAAATCGACATCAAGCCTGCTGTCATCGATAAGCGTACAGAATGCACCTGAGGACACATTATCATATTTCCTGAACTTCACATCAGCCACCTTTCCGGAAAAAGGAGCCTTGAGCACTGTCCTCCCGAAATCCAAGGAAGCCCTCTCGTAACTGTTCAAGGCAGACCTGTATCCTGAACGCATCTTTGCCATCTTAAGCACATCGGCAGGCACCGACAAGGTATCCTTAGCCCGGTAACCCTGACCTGCAAGTACGTCATAGAAATCAATCTCAGCCTTCTCAAGAGCAATTCCGGCAGACTCCAGGGCAAGTTTCTTCTCCATCGGATCCAGCCTTGCAAGCACGTCTCCGGCCCTGACGGACTGTCCGTCCGACACATAAAGTTCCGACACCACACCGGAAGTATTGAACGAAAGCGCACTTTTAAGTGACGCCGAGAGTTTTCCGTTGGCTATCAATTGTCTCATAAAGTCGCAGCGTTTCAATTCCAAGACCTCAACCTTATTTACCTCAGGAGTATATTGCAGTTTTCGGTCACGTCCTTCGTCACCGGCAGTCTTTCCTTTGCAGCCCGCCAATATCACGGCAAGTACCGCCGCACCCATAATCATCCTTCTGACATCCATAACAGTATCATTATCATTTAATAAGTTCGAGGAAATCCACATCCAGATTCCTGTTCCGGATGAAATCATACAGTGTAAGTTGTCTGAGCGTATAATAGTAGTTCCAGAAATTGCTCAGGTCAGTAACATACCGGCTCACGGCCGAATCATTCTCGCTCTGTGCAGTATTGAGATCTGTAACAGAGGCCTTTCCGCTGCGGAACTTCTCCATCATCAGAGAATAACGTTCCCGGGCGATACGGCTGGCACGCTCGGACACCATACACTGCTGCCTCTGGTTGTTGAACTGCCCCACTGCCGTATATATGCTGCGCCGATAGTCCTGCTCCGCCTGCGCGACTTCAGCCTTGACCACTGCCGCCTTTGCCTGGGCATTCTTCACACGCCCCTTGCCTAATCCCCAGTCAAAGATCGGGATGGAAAACGTAATGCCCACCACCTCCTGGTCAAGAAGCCCCTTGTAGGTCTCGCGGAACTTTTCATTGGAATTGCTCAGACCGAACCTGGCGTTAAGGGAGACGGAAGCACCGCGGTTGGCTTTTGCCCTGGCAATATCAGACTCTGCATTAAGCATCTTTATCTCATTGCCCAAAAGAAAGGAAGAATTGTCCATCGCCTTGGACAGCACAAGGTCATAGTCCATCCACACATCCGGAAGCCTTTCCGTAACCTCAGGCTCAATCTCAAACTCCTCACCATAACCCAGCAGGGAATTGAGGGTCATCTGCGCCTCCTTCACACGGATTGCAGTCTCATTGATGGAAATGCTGTCATTGAGCATCCTCAGTTCAAGCTGCAGATATTCGTCACGGGTCACGCTTCCGAGAGTCATACGCTCGGCTGCCACGGAACACATCTGCTTAGTATTGGAATAGTTGGACCGGGCCGTCTCATGGTTCAGCTTCGCCTTCATCAGGTCGAAATAGTACTTCACGGCACGGATGGTCACAGACTCCATCGACTCCATATATGTGCGTTTGGCCCTCTCATACTCCTTAGGGGAAATCTTCTTCTCCCATTTGAAGCGGTTATAGGCAAGAAGCGGCTGCTCATAGTAGAGCGTTACAGGCTGGGCATAGTAGGTATTGCCGGCATTGCCGCCGAACTGGTCGATACGCGACAGGTCGGAATACAGGGAAAGCGTACCTCCGGTGAACGTGATGTTCTGCTTTATCGACAGTCCGAGCTTGTTCTGCATGTTGTAGTTGCTCGTATACACCATCTCACCCGTCTCGTAGTTCTGGAGCAGACGCAGCGAACGGTCGAACGAAGCAAGGGTACCATAGAAATTCAGCGAAGGAAGGCGGCTGGCCCTATATGAACGGTAAGCCCAATAACTTGAAACAAAAGAAGCCTTGGCGGACAAAGCCGACACCGAACGCATTCGCGCGGAATCAATCACTTCATCAAGGCTCATGCGTGTCGCCAGACCCATATCCTGCCCTGCAGCGGACAAGGACACAGCCGTGAATATAAACAAGGCGGAAAACCGCCGGGTAAAAACACCTCTCATTCTACAAATATAATCTTTTTACGGATTTACTCCGAACATAACAGTTTCATTTAATGGTAAATCATGCGCCTTGGATTTTCTTCCACACCCGGCCCCGGTCAAACTTTCCGGTGACGGCAGAACGGGAGAACAGAATCCTGGCAGCCACTCCGACTATGAACTCGTCCGGGACGAGACCGAAATAACGGCTGTCACGCGAGTCGGGCACATTGTCGCCACCGAAGAAGTAATAGTCATGAATGAACTCATATTCATCTGCAGGCCTGTCGCCTATATATACCTTGCCGTCTTTCACCGATGGCCTGACACCTGTCTCGTAGCGTATGACCTTACTGTACAGTCCAATGTTTTCCGTGGTCAGCCTGACCACATCTCCTTTTGCAGGGATACGCAACGGACCGAAATCCCTTATTGTCCACCTGCCATAGTTTCCTGCAAACTGAGCGGCCCTCATCACAACACCCCGTTTCCGAAGCACAGAATCCGGAGTAACCGAAAGTTCCTGCTGGTTTTCTGCATTTCCTATAGTACCGGGGACACGGCGGTTGGAATAGAACCCGTTTACGATTGATACGGTATCTCCGGGAATGCCTATGCATCTTTTGGCATATACGTCATTTATACAGAAACTGATGCCTTTTCCCTTATGGGCATCCGGATTGTTGAATACGACAACATCCCCGGGCCTCACCTTCCTGAACCCAGGCATGCGGAAGCACTCCATCTCAGGCACGGTGAAGTCGTATGTCCTGTATATCCGCGCCCCGTGCAGCAGTTTGTTCACGAGGATATGGTCTCCTGCATGCAGGGTCGGCTCCATGGACCTGCCCCCTATCCTGAACTGGTCGAACAGGAAGACCGGCACAGTCACAGCCAGGACGACAAGCAGACTGACCAAGACCAGCACTATGGTCAATATTTTAGTTATCCGCTCCATAATTCTTCAGACTGACAAGTTTTTCTTCGGTTTCCCTCTTCATCTTGGACATCGCCGGATGCCTTTCATTTACAGGCATCGCAAGTATCGTCTCTCCGGTCCTGACCGCATCCCCGGTCCTGCCGGATGAGATGTACATATCCATCAGCAGAGTCAGGGGATAAAGCCTGCATGGCACCATATAGTGAGCCGTCAGGTATTCCTTTTCCGCTCCGTCACAGTCACCGAGTGCCTCAAGGCAACGGCCGGTTATATTGCGGAACATCGGGTCGGAAGAGATTTCCGCACCTCTCGTCAGGACCTCTATCCCTTTCACGTATTCACCGGACCTGTAAAGGGAATATCCGTAGTCATACAGGTAGCCGGCATCATGCTGCAGTTCTCCATACAGCGGTGCAAGTTCCTCCGCCGCATCCTCATATAGTTCCATGCCCACCCACTGACGTACAGAAGCATACTCCTTCTCCGCTTCCTTCCTGAGTTCCCGTGACTGAGCAGTCAGGACACATGCGGCCAGCAATGCCGAGGATGTTACAGTCCACAGTGATGTCCCGGAAGCGGACCTGCATTCCTTTCCTGATGCAGCGAGGAGAAGTACCGCAAGGCACGCCGTGGAAGGAATGCTCAGAGGGTATGAAAAGAACGAGTATACGGCAAAGGCAATCATGGCATAGCCGAGCACGCTCCCTTTTCTCAGAAGCCCTGCAACCGCCATAAACACAGCCAGCACTGAGATGGCAAGACCCGCCACTCCAGTCTCCATACCGGTCTTGAGGTATTCGTTGAAAGCATATTCAGGGCAGCCGGCAACACGTACACGCTGCTCCGGACGCTCCCTGCCGGCAAAATACTCTTCCTGAGCATGACCGTAAGCACCCATCGCCAGTCCAGGACCATAGCCGATGACCGGCGATTCAGAAATGGCACGAAGTTCCATTTCCCAAATATGCAGCCGCCCCAGGGCGGAATCACGCTTCAGCAGGAACGCTCCGGCAGCAAGGGCGATGCATACGGCACAGACAGCAGCGGTGAGCCATCTGTGATGCTTCATCCAGTTCAGGGCGGATGTCTCACGGTACACGTATATGGCCAATGCCGTGCACAGCCCGACCCATCCGGCACGGCTCATAGAAGCCGGGAGCACAAGGATGCCGGCGATGACCGTGACTGTGGAAAGGACAAGCATAGCATATCCGGCAAGGCTGCCTTCAGACCGTACCTTCCCCGACAGGAGTCCGCGGTACCTGAAAAGGTATACGGCAGCGCAGGACATACCGGATGCAACCAGACCTCCGAACGGACCCGGGTTGAAGAATGTCCCGGTCATCGGGAATCCGGCATGACCGGAAACGGCAAACCCGAGAAGTTGCGACAGGCCGAGCGCTGACTCATAAACGGTCCACAGGCACAGGACAGCATAGGCGATGATCTGAAGCCATCTGTCCGCAAGACAGAAGCACAGCCGTGCAGCAGCATAGAGCAGGATATATGGCAAGGCACCGGACATTATCGTCCATGATACCGGACGCCCGTTTGCCACAGCGGAAACGACATAGAGCACAACAAGACACAGCAGGGCTATGTCCACCCCACCGTACGCCATACGTGAACGGCACGATATGCTACTCCCTGTACTCACCTCCGTTGGAAATCATATTGTTCATCAGCAATAACAACTTGGTTTTCATTTTTGTCAAAGCAACTACCTTTTGATGGATTCCCCTTCAATATTATGGCAACAAACATACAAATATCGCTCGCCCTCGTCTATAGCGATACTGACAAATTCACGTTCCATAATACAGCAGCATTCCAGCTTGACATCCAAATTATATTTCAACACATATTTACCCATAACATTACCTTAATCTTTCATTGCCCAGATCTACTATTCATTAGCCTTAATCTCAGACTGAATCATTGCAGGTATTGTATTTTTATACAGACTCCATATTCTTGTGTTATACACAGGGTTGCCTACAAGTTTAATCTGATTTTCCGCATCTAAAAGCACTGTACTATATTCAACGCCATGACCACGTATAAATTTATTTTTTAAGATAAATTCATTATCAACATCTATTTTAGCCGGGAATTTACACTCCTCACGTATCATGGATATAAACTCTTCCAAATTTTCATCTACAGGAGAAAAGACAAATAATACAGAGCAGTTCAAACTATCAATTTCCGGTAATATTATGTCCCAAAATTTGAGTGTTTTCAAATAACATTCTGTACATAAATTACTGTCAACGAATGACATAACTTTAACTCCAGACTCGCATACTTGTTGCGAATTCACGTCTATCATAGTTTCAGGAAAATGGATTTTCCTGCCAATCATTCCATTTAGAACCATTTTCTCTTTTTGTCCACAAGACATCAAAGCAAACAGCAGAGCTACAAATATGAATCTCATCATTCCAAATTATAACAAATCAAACTATATTTACCATTGATCGGACATAAAGCATATATACATTTCCCATCATTGTCAATAAAAAACCGATCAACTTTTGACGTTATCTTATATTGTTTTCTGGCAGAACCGCTCCAATCATATTCAAGTACATAAGACGAATCCCCTGTTATGTACAATAAATATATACCATCATACGTTGCAGCCCCTTCATGGAACCCCACTTCCCTGTCAGTTTTTTCAAAGACGAAATTCGCCCCTATCTGTTCTACATACTTCACATCAACTTGCGGTGCTTTCCAGATATGGTGACTCACTTCCAATGTCTCTAAATCTATAATGTCGTAACCTATTGCATAATAATACACGAATATCGCTTTTGAGCGACTGGGAGCCAAATACAATTTTCCCTGAAATGCTGTCTGCTTCGTATAATCATGCTCCGGATAGTCTATGTCAGATCCAATAAAATCACCAAAATATTCCGTCGTTCCGGAAATATTATTCAGTTGAAACATTGTAGAATTTTTATCATCACTCAAATTCTTTTCTTCACACAAGAAAAAATCGTTATGTACAAATTCTCCACTAATCCCATGATATACATAGTTAGGCTGATACTGCCCCGCAATAATATCTTCTATAGAATATAAATATATCATCCGAGGCTCAACATTAACAAATAACGAATCATTAACAACCTGAATACCATTAACATGTGTTGCCTCTCCCGGTCCGCGACCTTTTTTAAGAAAAGAAATATCCCGCATGGTCCGCAAATCCGTTATCTTCACCTGGTCCAAACCACTTGAACTGCTGTATGCAAACAACAATGAATCTGAAACCTGAATCCCATAAGGTTCAAACATATAATCGTCAATCAGAACAATGCCATCTGACAAGTGAATTATTTCCGGGAAATCATTTAATATTGAAGGCATTACATCTTTCTGTGAACAAGACGTACCTACAACACAAATAATCATACAAATAAATATTTTCTTCATAGTATAGCAGTACTAAACGAGAAGAGAACGACTCTTACCTTTAGAATAAGTATAGATAAATAATAATGTAAGAGTCGTTCTCAATTTCTACGATTTAAACCAAGTTCCACTTACAGAAACACCTTTAATTGAAATTGTGCCCTCAAAGCATTTCTTTGAGCCACCTCTGCAACCCAAAAAATTTTGGACATAATCTCCAATTGACTCCCCCTCTGTCAAAGCCTCCACATTCGCCTCAAAGAGGTCGGAGGATGATTTCTGGGAATAGACATACGCAGCGGTTGCTGCAGACGCGGTCAGCACAATCGCTGACACCAGAATCATTACTTTTTTCATTTCTGAAAATTTAAATTGTTAATAAATATAAATAAGCTGGACAGCTATTTTTTTCAATTACATCATTGCTTCTTCGGACGGTCCCACTCCTGAACACCATTGTCATACGAAAACACGCGGATATCCTTGCCACGGCTCAGGTTATTCAGGATATAAAGAGTACCTGCAGGCAATCCTTTATAAAGAATCGAGTCCGATGATGCCGTTACCCTGCCGGCAGACTTCCAGTTCCCGTCACAATAGAACAGTTCGTACTCGTCTCCAGGACGGACATGGTTGTCACGGTTACGTGGAGTATAGACAATCTTGCCTATATGTTTAGGTTCTCCGAAATCAAGCCCCACCCATCCATGATAATACTTCTTTGAATCAAATGAAGTTGAACTGTTTCCGTCAAGAGCACTCAGATAATCATGTTCCTTGTCCCCGCCATAACTTCCAGGAGTCCCCATCGGCCTTCCTGTAAGCAATTCTCCGTCAGTACTATAGAAATACATATCTGCAATATTACAGAAACCGTATCTGGGACCCGCATATCTCACATACCTATATGGACCAGACTTCTTGGGACGGACGGGAACAAGAAGTCTCTTAGGAAGTTTCCTGATTATATGCAACCGCTCCTTCTTGGAGAATGTCGAATCATTACAACCTTCAAATACGCCATTTATCATCCGTTTCTGAAGCCATAGCTCCTGATTGTCCGAAAACTTGCGGAACACCGTAATGTCCTGAAGTTCTTTGCCGGCACGGTAGAAATGCAGGTCACCGGACTCCTTTATATAGAACGGGTCGCTCCAGAACCTCAGTTTACCGTCCTCGACGGAGGCTACCCTCATTACCTGGACGTTGCAGTCTATGTCATCAAACTCAGCATTGCCCCGGCGGAACTTTCCGACAGCAACCGGAACCCATGAAAAACAGCTGCTCATACACAGATAGGCTGACTTGGGCTTTATGCCACCATAGAGTTCATTTCCAGGGACTTTAAGTGTCTCCAGGAAATCTATGGCGTATGCCGGCGTCACATCTTCAAAGCGGGGAATTTTCAAGAAATCAGACTTGTCCGGCTCCTGGATGTCAAGTCCGGAAAGTTCTTCATTGACGCTGAAAGTCCTGCGGTACACCTTCATCTTCCGCAATGTCTTCATCCTGCTCACATTGACCATAGGGTTTCCCATATCCTGACAATAGAGGCTGTCACGGCCGAGAAAGGAGGCCCATTCATGACCCACATTCCCGTCACCTCTGAAAGGCATATAGTCAGAAGCACACGGGATGCCCAAGGCACGACAGACATAGAGGGCAAAGTCCACCAGGTCACGGCAGCTGCCGCTACGCGAGTCGGCTGCCATTGGGCCGATATGGGGCAGGGCTGCGGGAGCCGCACTTGTGAAGAATATCTTCTTCGGCCCGGTAAGGGAGTCTGTTATAATACGGGCTGCTGCAGCAGGGTCCTCACGGTCAGAGCTGTCCGAATTGCGCAGACAGTCAAGTATGCCGTTATATTTTTCATAGTACATCTCGCGCCAGTCGGAAAGGGCCTCGTTGCCGACACTATAGGGAAGGATATATTCGCAGAAGTCATCGAAGTTTACGCTCCTGCCCCAAGGCTGCTCCTCCCACACCTTGAAAGCCCATTCGATATTACGGCACAGATAAGCGGAATCAATGGTATGAAGGTCTTCACGATATTTAAGAAGGGATATGTCGAACTTGCCGTATATCCTGCGGATTGAGTCCACCGCCATCTCCGGAGACTGCTTCTTCAGCCTCATGCTGCGCAGAAGAGGATAGTATTCTTTGAAACGGTCAAGATGTTCGCCTTCATAGTAGCCACGTCCCGGCATATTCTCTATAAGGAAGACGGCTGCACGGTATTTAAGGCTGTCTTCGGGAGATGAGTACCTGGCAAGGACCTTCTCAAGTTCCGGGCGATTATCGCCGGAAAGGCACAGAGCATATTCCAGGCGGTCAACACGAGGAGTACACGAGATAGACAGAAAAGATATAAAGAATAAAATGACTTTCTTTATATGATAAGACAGAGACATATCGGTTAGTGTTTCAGGTTGATGTGGTTCTATACAAAAATAGAAGTTAGAAATCAGAACAGATATAAATTTTATGACAAAAAATACAACAAATTTGACAACAGTAATAATTTCACCACAATATACAGGATTTCACCACAAAAATATGTCAACGCTCGGTCCGTTCCACGTCAACAAACCACCTGCCTGCAATTAGTTCCGGTTCAATCTCAAACCCCTCGCCGTAGCCAAGAAGGGACCATAGCATTTATATTACTCCCTGTACTCACCTCCGTTGGAAATCATATTGTCCAATACGGTCATGAACAGCCTCCACAATTCCTGGCCGGCGACAGGATTACCGACAAACACCGGCCTCATATTCTTGTCAAGAAGAAAACTATGAAACCTCTCATCTGACGGAATATGAGGATTAGCCTTTCGGAACAAGCCTTCATAATCAACATACACAGGATAATGGAAATCATTGCGCATCAGTTCTGCCATCACTTCATCATACCTGTCATCTGCAGGAGAAAATATAGTCAGCACCTGAAACTCCAGATGCCTGTCCCCTAATTCATACAGGTCAAGAAGATCAACCAAATGAGCAATCCGGCAGGAGCTGCAGTCCGTAGAATCATAGTAATTCACCAGTAAGGCAGTCTTCCCGTCACCGCTGTACTCCGAAATGCACCTTGCATATACTTGCTGAAGCCCCGAAGGCACAACAATCTCCGATGCCTGGAACTCCTTAAGTTCATGGGCAACCTTCTGTCTCGCACAGCCGGCAAAAAGCAACAAAGGAATTGCCACCAATAGAAGGAATTTATTTTTCATAGTCATCAATATCTATATATCAGCACTTTGTCCTCAAATCCATTGGGATTGAGACCATAAATCACATTATGCTCTTCATCTACGGCAAAATACGCTATGGGATATTCCAGATTCAACTGGCATACCGGCTCTCCAGACCAAGAGTATATTTCCAGCACTGAAGAATGATTCTTTTCCGTGTTGTCAAGCCTATCGTCCGAATAAAGCGCATATACATATTTTTCTCCGGAATATACGTTCTCGTAGTAAACAATATTCTTGTCTATATTGAATTCTTTTACTTCCCGACGGCCATAGTTATAGAATTTAGGCGGACTCTTCACACCTATTTCTGACTCCAGTGTTATTGAACCATTATTGATACGGCCCAACTCAATACGGTCAATAAAAGTATATGCAACTGCGAATCTGTTACAATTTGCCGAAATCTGATAGTCATCAAAAATGGTAAAATAGTTCTTTCCCATCAGTGAAGGTAACTTTTCAAATGTGTTCGGTATGCTGTCAACCATCACATGATCATAAGGATTCCAAAGTTCACGTGCCCCAGTCTTGTAGTCCTGATGCTTGACTAACATCAAAGAATCTCCTATACAATTGATTTCCCAAAAGAAGCGAGAGTCGTCTGATTTGAACGTCATGGACATCTGAAGTTCTGCTGAAGAGTCTGTTATACGATAAAACGCTATCAGGTCTGTCGCATGATCCTTAAATGCCAATACATTACCATCGGTATTCTTTACGACAGAAGGGAATATATACTCATTCGGTCCGCGTCCGCGCCTCGCGAATGAATACAAGAACCGCAAATCAGGATAGGAATATACAAAATAAAAATCCTCTACTGCCTCACTTCCGTTCTGGAGAACAATATAGTCTTCAAGCTTAATGATATTATTGGCCTGAAGCAGTTCGTCAATCCCTATCAGTTCTGCCGATACATCCTTGACTTCACCAAAATTTTTCTCCGCTGTTTCTGAGCCACAGGAAGTCAGTATCAACAAAATAATACAAAAGATTATATTGTCGGTAATATTTATTACTTTCATTGATCAATCAGATTAAAACCAGGAAGACACAACAATCTCCGATGCCTGGGACTCCTTAAGC
>ERZ778514.738-NODE-738-length-27806-cov-5.017405_pt1 | contig 27806 bp, 19 predicted proteins | sample MGYA00510344_ERZ778514 | MGnify/ENA primary metagenome ERZ778514 (study PRJEB29527, sample SAMN07138968) | mouse gut metagenome | material: feces | host: mouse | place: China:Nanjing | collected 2016-01-25 ...
ACTTTGGGATTTCTGATTTCTGATTAATGGTTGATGCCTTCTGATTTATGCTTCCTTATTTATAGTGTGCCGGAAGCCGGCATTGCATCAATAGAACCATGCATTCCTTTTGCTTGTTTCCATATACAGTATATTAGTCCCATATATTGTGGGAAAGTATTCCCTCATATTAAGGGAAAAGATTCCCAACTGCTTGGGAAAGTATTCCCACAATATATGGGACAATCGGAACCAATGGGTATCTTCAAGCAATAAGCCATTATTTTATCTAAATAGTAGGACTTTATTTTCTGATAAGAATAAGGTAAGTAGAAAGACAAAAGGAAGGACGAATGGCTTTTGGCTATGAGAAATACCCCGAAACACTATGAGAATAAGGTCTGTTTTGAGCTAAAACAGGAGAAAACTTATGAGAAATGCCATTTAAAAAAAGTATTTCTCATAATGTAATCATTTGATTATCTTTTGTTTATTGAAAAATCATGAGAATATGAGAAATGAAATAAAAAAATCTTTTTCAGTAAGGGGATGCTTTTGAAATTTATAAAGCTAACAACAGTCGACAATCAATGCTTTACGAATATGTCCAAATGAAAAAGCCGTGCATTAGAAATGCATAAATTTTAGAAAATCTTTTTCTATTTCACAGAAAAGCATTATCTTTGCGCTCTGAAAAATGACCATTACACTATTTCTTACCAAAATAGTAACAGAATATAAATTAAAAAAACAGATACTGAAATGAAAAAAGGCCTTCATCCAGAATCATACCGTCCGGTAGTATTTAAAGATATGTCAAATGGTGACATGTTTTTGTCTAGATCAACTGTAGCAACTAAAGAAACCATCGAATTCGAAGGTGAAACTTATCCGTTGCTGAAGATTGAAATCTCAAACACTTCTCACCCGTTCTATACAGGTAAATCTACATTGGTAGATACTGCTGGTCGTGTTGATAAGTTCATGAGCCGTTACGGTGACCGTAAGAAGAAATAATTCGATCTTTCGTGAAAGATGAAAAAGAGGAGATTCTCGCAGAGAATTTCCTCTTTTTCGTTTTCTATATTCCTTAGTGCCAAGCATCATCCAATAAGGAATCGACTATATGACGATGCCTGACACTCTTCACATTATCCTACCACAAGCTGTCCATGCTAACTTCCCCTTGCACTAGAACTCCCGTTTCCTGGATGGAAAGAGAGTTCCCACGTAGGGAAATCGACAATTTCACCACAGAGGACCCGTAAAGTTCCCGTTTTTTTTGTGTTCCATATAAAGGTTAACAGGCAGAATATGAAAAGACAGGAATATTGAACATAAATAAACAGGAGTTGTTTTAGTATATTATTCGCTATTTATCAACGCAAAACCTCTAAACATCAACGTGGTATATGAAAAAGGAATTTGGATTCGTCTTGGCAGCTGCAATCTTGCTGGCCGGCTGCGGACAGAAAAAAGAAACGACAACGACAACTGCACGTCCCGTAAAGACTACGATTGTCGAGTCAAGATCGATTATCAGAAAAGATTTCTCGGGAATCGTGGAAGCGGTGGAATATGTGAAGCTGGCTTTCCGGGTCAACGGGCAAATCATCCAGCTTCCTGTCATCGAAGGACAGAAAGTGAAAAAAGGACAACTCATCGCCGCTATCGACCCCAGAGACATCGCGTTGCAATATGCCGCTACGAAATCGGCATACGAAACGGCTTCGGCACAAGTGGAACGCAACAAACGGCTCCTCTCCCGGCAAGCGATCTCCGTACAGGAATATGAAATCAGCCTCGCCAACTTCCAGAAGGCGAAGTCTGAATACGAACTGTCTGCCAACAATATGCGCGACACCAAGCTGACAGCTCCTTTCGACGGTTCTATCGAAAAACGACTGGTGGAAAACTATCAGCGTGTCAACTCCGGTGAGGGTATCGTGCAGCTTGTCAATACGCACAATCTGCGTATCAAATTCACCATTCCGGATGCGTATCTTTATTTGTTGCGTGCCAAAGAGCCGCGTTTCCTGGTAGAGTTCGACACATTTAAAGGACACGTGTTTCAAGCGAAACTGGAAGAATATCTTGATATTTCTACAGATGGCACAGGAATTCCGGTCAGTATCACGATTGACGATCCGTCATTCGACCGCGACCTGTATGCTGTGAAACCCGGTTTCACGTGCAGCATCCGTTTCACGGCAGATGTAGGTCCGTTGGTGCAGGATAGCTGGACGATCGTACCGCTTAGTGCCGTATTCGGCGAAAGCGAAGGGAATAAAACGTATGTCTGGGTGGTAGAAGACAATAAAGTCCACAAACGGGAAGTAACCGTCAACGCCCCGACCGGAGAAGCACAGGCGCTCATCTCGGAAGGTTTGAAACCCGGTGAAGAAATCGTCATAGCAGGCGTATACCAACTAGTAGAAGGAGAATCTATCACAACTGTTGACAGGGAGGCTATCTGAAAAGTCGTTAGTAACTCCAACTCCCCTACGGGGTCTCACAGCCTCTTTATCCACTTTCATTCATCAATTATCAACGATCATTTATTATGAGTTTAGCCAAATATTCATTAGATAATACGAAAATCATCTATTTCTTTCTTGCTGTATTGCTGATTGGGGGAATCACTTCCTTCGGCAAGCTGGGTAAGAAAGAGGATGCTCCTTTCGTCATAAAGTCGGCGGTTATTATGACCCGCTATCCGGGCGCCGAGCCGGCAGAAGTGGAGCGGTTGATTACCGAGCCTATCTCTCGCGAGATCCAAAGTATGAGCGGTGCGTACAAGATTAAATCAGAATCGATGTATGGGCTCTCAAAAATCACATTCGAGTTGCAACCTTCCTTGTCGGCAAGCTCCATTCCGCAAAAGTGGGATGAGTTGCGACGGAAGGTACTTAATATACAGCCACAATTGCCGATCGGTGCTTCTGCACCGACGGTTTCCGATGATTTCGGCGACGTGTTCGGTATCTATTACGGTCTGACGGCGGACGACGGTTACACATACGAAGAGATGCGCAACTGGGCGGAACGGATCAAAACGCAGGTAGTGACGGCGGACGGAGTGATGAAAGTCGCCCTGTTCGGGACGCAGACGGAGGTGGTCAATATTTTTATTTCCACCAATAAGCTCGTAGGTATGGGCATCGACCCGAAACAGCTTGCCAGTCTGTTGCAATCGCAGAACCAGATTATCAATACCGGAGAAATCCGCGCCGGCGAGCAACAACTCCGGGTGACTGCCAACGGCATGTATACCACCGTAGACGATATCCGCAACCAGGTGATTACCACCAAAGCCGGACAAATGAAACTGGGCGATATCGCCGTCATCGAAAAAGGGTACATGGACCCTCCATCCAACATCATGCACGTGAACGGCAAACGTGCCATCGGCATCGGCGTCTCCACCGACCCGCAACGGGACGTGGTGCAGACGGGCAAGAACGTGAAAGCCAAACTGGACGAATTGTTGCCACTGATGCCTGTGGGACTGGAACTGCAAAGCCTGTATCTGGAGAACGAAATTGCCAACGAAGCCAACAACGGATTTATCATCAACCTGATCGAATCGATTCTGATTGTTATTGTAATCATCATGTTGGTGATGGGGTTGCGCGCAGGTATGCTGATCGGCTCGTCACTGATTTTCTCTATTGGCGGCACATTGCTTATCATGTCTTTCTTCGGTGTCGGGCTGAACCGTACTTCGTTGGCGGGATTTATCATCGCCATGGGGATGCTGGTGGATAACGCCATCGTGGTAACGGACAATGCACAGATTGCCATCGCCCGCGGAGTAGACCGACGGAAAGCGCTGATAGACGGAGCAACCGGTCCGCAATGGGGATTGCTTGGGGCTACGTTCATCGCTATCTGTTCGTTCCTCCCGCTCTACCTTGCTCCTTCTGCCGTGGCGGAAATCGTGAAACCGCTTTTTGTGGTGCTTGCCATCTCGCTGGGATTGAGCTGGATACTCGCGCTGACGCAGACCACTGTTTTCGGTAACTTCATCCTGAAAGCGAAAGCAAAAGATGGCACGAAAGACCCGTATGACAAACCGTTCTACCATAAATTCGCCTCCATCCTCCACACGATGATTCGCAGGAAAACATTGACACTGGGTTCGATGGCAGTGCTCTTTGTTGCTTCGCTGGTTATTATGGGAATGATGCCGCAAAACTTCTTTCCTTCTCTCGATAAGCCTTATTTCCGGGCGGACGTGTTTTATCCCGACGGGTATAGCATCAATGATGTAGTGAAAGAGATGAAATCTGTAGAAGAGCATCTGGCAAAGCAGCCGGAAGTGAAGAAAGTGTCGATCACCTTCGGCAGCACGCCGCTAAGGTATTACCTGGCTTCTACTTCGGTGGGTCCGAAACCGAATTTTGCCAATGTATTGGTTGAGTTGACGGACAGTAAATATTCGAAAGAGTATGAGGAAGATTTCGATGCGTATATGAAGGCAAATTATCCGAATGCGATTACCCGTACCAGTCTGTTCAAACTGTCGCCTGCGGTGGATGCCGCTATCGAAATCGGGTTTATCGGTCCGAATGTGGACACGCTTGTGGCGCTCACCAACCAGGCTTTGGAAATTATGCACCGGAATCCGGATTTAATCAATATACGCAATTCGTGGGGAAATAAAGTTCCTGTATGGAAGCCTGTATATAGTCCCGAACGGGCGCAACCGTTAGGGGTATCGCGTCAGGGAATGGCACAAAGTATCCAGATCGGAACCACAGGCATGACGCTTGGAGAGTATCGACAGGGCGATCAGGTACTTCCTATCTTATTGAAGGATAACACGGTGGATTCGTTCCGCATCAATGACCTGCGCACGTTGCCCGTCTTCGGCACAGGCAATGAAACGACCAGTCTGGAACAGGTGGTATTGGAATTTGATTTCCAATATCGTTTCTCGAATGTGAAGGATTACAACCGGCAAATGGTGATGATGGCGCAATGCGATCCGCGTCGCGGAGTAAATGCGATTGCTGCTTTCAATGAGGTTTGGCCGCTGATGCAGAAAGAGATTAAAGTGCCGGAGGGGTATACGATGAAGTATTTCGGGGAGCAGGAAAGTCAGGTGGAGTCTAACGAGGCGTTGGCCAAGAATTTACCGTTGACGTTCTTCCTGATGTTCGTCACCCTATTGTTCCTCTTCCGCACCTATCGCAAACCTATCGTGATTCTGTTGATGTTGCCGTTGATTTTTATCGGCATCGTGCTGGGGCTAGTGGTGTTGGGCAAATCGTTCGACTTCTTCTCCATCCTCGGACTGTTGGGGTTGATAGGAATGAATATCAAGAACGCAATTGTATTAGTGGAGCAAATTGATACTGAGACGACTATGGGCAAAAAGCCGTTGGATGCAGTGGTCAGTGCCACCACCAGTCGTATTGTCCCCGTAGCAATGGCGTCCGGCACTACCATTTTGGGGATGTTGCCCCTGTTGTTCGACGCAATGTTCGGTGGTATGGCGGCAACGATTATGGGAGGTTTGTTAGTGGCTTCGGCACTGACATTGTTTGTGCTGCCTGTGGCTTATTGTGCCATTCTGAGAATCAAAGGATAAATGGCATTTTTCAGACACGGATTTCACGATGCGGATGCGCCCGGTCAGCAATTACATTGCATTCATTCTAAAACTCGAATTTATTATTTACAATTAGCGAAATGAAAACTCAACTTATCACTCTGTCTCTGCTGCTCCTCGGCCTCACAGCCGAGGCACAGCAACCATCTCTCAGCCGGGAAACTTACCGGAATAAAGTGGAAGCTTACAGTCAAATCCTGAAGCAACAGAAACTAAAGACGATGGCAAGTACGGAAGCACGGAAGATTGCTCACACGGGATTCTTGCCTAAAATTGATATCAATGCGGACGGAACCCTCAACATGAGCGATCTTAATGCCTGGAACGAACCGGTAGGCGAATACCGCAACCACACCTATCAAGGTGTATTTATCGTCTCGCAACCGTTGTACATGGGCGGGGCACTCAACGCGCAGCACAAGATTGCCCAAGCGGATGAAAGGCTAAATCAACTAAATGAAGAGCTCACTATCGACCAGATTCATTATCAGAGTGATGCGGTCTACTGGAATGCTTCCGCTTCACAGGCTATGTTGCAGGCGGCGGACAAGTATCAAAATATCGTGAAGCAACAGTATGACATCATTCAGGATCGTTTTAACGACGGTATGATTAGCCGAACGGACTTATTAATGATTTCCACCCGGCTGAAAGAAGCGGAATTGCAATACATCAAGGCGCGTCAGAATTATAGGCTGGCGCTGCAAAAGCTGAATATCCTGATGGGAGAAGAGCCGAACAATCCCGTAGACAGTCTGTACACAATTGACGCAGCTTCCGCTCCGGTGCAGATCCTTTCTCTGGAGAATGTACTGCAACGTCGTGCAGATTATGAAAGTACGGAGGTGAATATCATGAAAAGTCAGGCGCAACGCAAAGCGGCTCTTAGCCAGTTCAATCCGCAATTGAATATGTATTTCAGCGGCGGATGGGCTACAGCAACACCTAACCTCGGTTATGATGTTTCTTTCAATCCCATCGTCGGCATTAACCTGAATATACCGATCTTCCGTTGGGGAGCCCGGTTCAAAACCAACCGTCAGCAGAAAGCGTATATCAGCATACAGAAACTGCAACAAAGTTATGTGGCGGATAATATCAACGAGGAACTTTCTGCCGCCCTGACCAAACTGACGGAAACGGAATATCAAGTGAAAACCGCCAAAGAGACTATGAATCTGGCCAATGAGAATCTCGACTTGGTTTCTTTCTCTTATAATGAGGGAAAGGCAAATATGGTGGATGTACTCTCCGCACAATTGTCATGGACACAAGCGTACACCAATCTGATTAACGCGTATCTGTCGGAAAAGATGGCGGTAGCGGAATACAGAAAGGTGATTAGTGAATAAAAAAAAGAGGCTTTGAAAAGCCTCTTTTTTTTATAATATCAGTTACATTCAGCGTTACGCAAGGAAGGAGATCAACACACCCGCAGCTACGGCAGAACCGATTACTCCGGAGATGTTGCTTGCCATGCAATATTGCAATACGTGATTCTTCGGATCATACTTCAAAGCAATCTCATTGGCTACACGGCTCGCCATCGGAACGGCACTCAAACCAGTGGCGCCGATAAGCGGATTGATTTTCTTCTTCGAGAAGAGATTTACCAGTTTCACAAAGAAAATGCCACCGGTTATAGAAAGTGCAAATGCAAGGAATCCACCGATTACAATACCGATTGTTGTCCAATTGAGGAATGCTTCGGCTGTCATCGTTGCTCCTACGGACAGCCCGAGGAAGATGGTAGCAGCATTCATGATGCTATTGGAAGCAGCATCGAACAAACGGAATGTATTGGTTCCGATTTCTTTCACCAGGTTACCAAACATCAACATACCCACCAAAGGCACTGCACTTGGCACGAAGAGGGCAACAACGGTAGTTACCACAATCGGGAAGATAATCTTCAATACACGCAGATTCTTGATTTCAGTCTTCGAAGGATACATCTTTTCCTGTTCTTTCATGTTGATGCACAACTCTTTCTTCGTGCAGAACAGTTTCACTACCAGCGGAATAATCACCGGAACGAGCGCCATATACGAATAAGCGGCAATAGCAATCGGTCCCAGCAAATGCGGCGCCAATTTGATAGTAGTAAAGATGGCTGTCGGACCATCCGCCCCACCGATAATACCTAGAGACGCGGCTTCTTGTGGAGTGAATCCCATCAGGATAGCCACCAGCAATACGGTAAAGATACCCAACTGTGCGGCTGCACCGAATATAGAAAGATGCAAGTTACGCAACATCGGCCCGAAGTCCGTCAACGCACCAACCCCCATAAAGATGATCGGTGGCAGAAAACCTGTTTTAATCAACATATAGTAGATGAAGTTCATCAGCCCCAACTCGTGGGCAATGTCATGCAAAGGCATTTCCCAGATGTTCTTCAGCACCCCGTTTACCATCACCATACCATTTTCGTCCGCCTGAATCACGCCCATATCTCCTCCGGGGAAGTTGGCTAACAACACACCGAAAGCAATAGGAATAAGCAACAGCGGCTCGTACTGTTTCTTAATACCCAGATAGAGCAGAACGAACGCAATAGCATACATTATCAGGAACTGCGGTTCGGCAATGATATTGCTGAACGCAGTCATGTCATACAAATTCTCAAATATTTCGTTCATTATCCTATCTTCATTAATATGTCATCTTCTGATACAGCATCTCCCGGGTTGACACAAATAGCAGTCACCGTACCGCCAAACTCCGCACGAATAGCGTTGTAGGTTTTCATCGCTTCTACATAGCAGATTACATCACCCTCTTTCACCGCATCGCCTACTTTCAAAGCGGTTTCCTGCGCATTCTTCACCAAGAAGAACTTGCCTTCCAGTGGTGAAAGCACCTCTTTGCCCTCTCCTGCCGGAGCAGCAGCACCCGCAGGCGCAACAGGCAGTTCGGCATCACCGTATGCCACCGTCACGCGATAAGCCTGTCCGTCCACTTGTACAGTCAGCGTCTTCGGTTTGGCATCTTCTGTCGGCGACTTATCTTTCTCGGCACGGCGTTTGGCCACGTCTGCCAAGAAATCTTCTTTCGCCTTGCCGCTCTTATAAGCCTCATATTGAGCCGGGTGCATCGCATATTCAAAGAGTTCTTCGTCGTCCTGTCCCACTTCCCATTTGTTCTCTTTCATCAGTTTGCGATATTTGTCGAGAGCATCGGGATAGTTATTCTGCGGATCACCTTCGAAGAACTTACGACCTTCACGTTCAGCCTTTTCAACGATTTCGGGAGCAAGTTTGCCCGGCAGACGTCCGGCTTTACCCAGAATCATATCCCAGATATCATCGGCAATCATTCCCCAACGTTCCTTGCCTTTCTCCATAGCCATCACGTTCATCATAGCGAGGTTCTTCACATACTGACTGAACGGAGTCACCAACGGAGGATAACCGACACGAGGCCATACGTATGCCACTTCGTCAAAGAGCTTAATGAGCAACTGGTCCTGCGTCATAAACGGCAAATTGCGTTTTGCCTTATATTTATTGATTGATTCCAGATTGGATTCGAGATCGGCCATCAAACTACCCATCATACCGCCGGGAAGTCCGGGAGCAATCAGCAAAGAGTTCATCAGACGGTTTTTCGGGCTGATATACAAGCCGAGGAAGTCGTCCATAAATTCCTGAATCATGCCACGTACTTTCATGTAGGCTTCCATATTGATTTCGGGCACTTGATATCCGGCGTCTTTCAGCATCGCCTGCACACTAAGCAAGTCTGCGTGACCTGTTCCCCATGATAGTGGTTCCATACCTACGTCGATGTAGTCGCAACCGGCTTCGCATACTTCGAGGATGCTTGCCATATTGAATCCGGGACCTGCATGGCTGTGATACTGGATAGGGATTTCGGGATGCGCCGCCTTGATATTTGCTACGATCTTACCTAACGATACAGGGCGGCCGATACCTGCCATATCTTTGATACAGATTTCGTCTGCTCCCAGTTTGATAAGTTCCAGCGCCATATTAGTGTAGTACTCCACGGTATGGATAGGCGAATGAGTGATGCAAAGCGAGCATTGCGAAATCATGCCGGCTTCCTTTGCGTATGTGATGGAAGGAGCAATGTTACGCACGTCGTTCAATCCGCAGAACGTACGGGTAATGTCTGTTCCTTGCGCTTTCTTTACTTTGTAGAATAATTTGCGGACGTCTGCCGGAACGGGGCTCATACGGAGTCCGTTCAGTGCGCGGTCGAGCATGTGGGTTTGAATACCGGCTTCATGGAACGGTTTCGTCCATTCGCGCACCGCTTTATTCGGGTTTTCACCAAACAATAAATTTACCTGTTCAAAACCTCCGCCGTTTGTTTCTACGCGGGCAAAACAGCCCATTTCAATGATGGCAGGAGCTACCTTTACGAGTTGGTCTACACGAGGTACGTATTTTCCGGCAGATTGCCACATATCTCGGAAAACCAAACTAAACTTTACTTCTCTTTTCATGTCTTTCAGTGATATGCTTTATAGATTTATAATTTTTCTACTTTAGTGATTTTTCCTTTACCGTGTGTCACCACATTTACAGCAGCTGTAATGACGGCTAAGATGTTTCCCGGAATAGGAGCAGGACCTTGCGATGCTTCCCGCTTCACAGAAACCACTTCTTCAGGGGCATACTTGTTGACTAATGTAATCAGCAACTTACCTAAACAAATAACAATCAGCAGAATAACAAATACAGTAGCCATTCCGACCACCATCAGCAGGATCGCTGTTTCGATATTTTCCATATAATAAACTATTAGTATTTTAAGTTGTTCGTCTAAAAAGCGTTCGAAAATACCAAATTTTTATTATAAAATAAATTAAGAAAGGAATATAATGTATAAAAACGTCATTTCTCTGATGAAGAATTAGGTTATTTAATGTCAGTTCGATAAAATCCTGTTAAGGAAACGTGTCTTGATTGAAACGTCAATCATGAACCGAAGAATATCGCACAGATAAAACATTCAAGACACCGTTCTTTCAACAACTTCATTACAAATGTTCTAGCGGCAATTGTAGCATATTGCTTTTGTATAAAAAAGCCAGCCATTGTATAGAATTCATCAAAGAAAGCCAACTTGCATTGTTTCGAGTTATATCGAACTGAAATTAATTTTATACTCTTCAGGGTATGGTTACAATGATCCAACTGCTAGATGATATATTTTGCCATTGCAATTCAATTTTTCTCTTATTTTGGGCTGTCATGTCAGATATTACTTTATTAATTTGTTTATTATTTTGTTTGCTATATCTTCCGTTATACCTAGATTGGGATCTGTTAGAACAACATGCTTAGCTTGATGCAATAAAAAATTATCTTCATCATCGACAATAACATAAGTATATGGTTCCAATCTATTATTTGTATTCAGTCTGAGCCATTCGTCAATTTCCATCCCTCTACTACCAATTGGATTTTTTTTCCAAGATTCACATGTATCTACATCTTCAAAATTTACTATTGTTAAATGAGGAGTAATTCCTATTAACTTTCCTGGCAAATTTCTTTCACTCCACAATTTTTGCATTGCTTGAAATCCATCAAACCTCCAAGTAGAGCTTAAAACTATATCTGCCTGAGTTGAGTCAATGATATATTGCAGATTCTTGATTGTTTCAGGGTCAAAGATGGAACCGTTCTCATCAAATTCAGAGAGACCATTCTTTAATAAGTGATTAGCATATTGCCATGTGTTCAATACTCCATCTATATCAAGGAAAAGAAACTTTTTATTAACGGCATTCATATACTCTAAAACTTCTTTTATGCGCTTTGATTCATTTTACATTGTTCCTCAAAACATTAGCAATGCAAAGCATCATTACTATTTTTCATAAACTTTTGATAGAATCTTGACATTACATCTATGAACTCATTCGGTAAACGTTTCAACACTTCCTTGCTGATATGTTCAGGTACGCCTCCATAATAAGCTTCTGCTATTCCGCCTGTAATGGCTCCCATTGTATCTGCATCTCCGCCTAATGAAACGGCTAATCTGACAGCATTTTCAAAGTCTGTACTCTCTAAGAATGCGATTATTGATTCTGGAACAGAGCCTTGACAAGTAACATCAAATTGATATGTTGGTCGTATATCATCACAAGTCCTGTTAAGATTATATCCGAAGGTATTTTCAATATAATTCTTGATTTCTTCTTTATTTTTGCCTGTACGAGCCATGAAAATGCAAGCTGCTATAGCTTGAGCGCCTTTTATTCCTTCAGGATGATTGTGTGTTATTTCTGCACTTATTTTAGCTGCTTCTAAAGTTTCTTCTAATGTGTTGAATGCCCAACCAACAGGGCTGACACGCATGGCAGAACCATTGCCAAAACTATTATATGGTTTGGGATCATCTTCTCTTAACCAACTTCTGAACCCACCTCCATATCCAGCATGTGGAAATCGGTTCCCATAGTCTTGCATTATACCAAGTAAACTGTCACCAGTATTTAACCAGTCTGCATTTGCTACAGTCATTACTGTATCATCTGTATATTTAGAAAAGGGTGTGAAGAGATAAAAATCTGTCTTTTTGGTTGCATTCCATTCGTAAACAGAGCCAATAATATCGCCTGCAACAGCACCACATAAAAATTTAATATATAGTTTCCCTAAGATAGTTAATGTTTTCTCGTCGAAACAGCCACGATAATAGCGGTCAATTACTTTTTTAAATAAATCATCCTCAGATACTTCATTAAACAAAGTCATACAAGAACGAATTTTCATTGCATCCAAATAGCCAAATGTATTTTTACCTGATATCTTAAGATAGACAGATGTAATTTCACGTAATCTTGTCCCAAGAATAGGATGTTCAAGGTATGCTCTAGCCTCGTTAATATCATCAATTCCATAATAATGAGAATTACCGCTCATTCCCAATCCTTTCAGCTGTGGAAATATATACCAAATCCAATGTGACACTTTCTTACCACTTTTCACTTCTGCTAAAGCTATTTCGTACATTCGTTCTTGTGCATCAACAAATCGTTCCAAATTATGACTTTTCTGTTTTTGAGATACTTCCATTTTACTCATCTGATACTATAATAACGTCACTTCGATATAAATATTAAATTTATTCATTTGGATATTAAGAACATAGCGATAAAAGTATTAAAGTTATAGTGTCTAATTATAAAATTTAAACGATTACCGCTATGTTCTCAGAGGCTAAAAAATGTGAGAGAAAGCCCTTCAACTTTCTCTCACACTCTAATAAAATAATTATTATCCGAATATATTTTAAAACTCGCTCGAAAAATGGAATTTGATATGCTTAAAGTCCATTTGAGCCATTTGAAGTACATAACCAGAGTCTGCAAGGAACACATCACGTCCTTCCCTATCCTTCGCCATATACTGATATTTGCGTTTCTTGAAGGCTTCCAATTCAGCCGGGTCGTCACTCTCTACCCAACACGCTTTGTAAAGGCTGACCGGCTCCCAGCGACACGATGCATTGTACTCGTTCAGCAAACGGTATTGGATGACCTCAAACTGCAACTGCCCCACCGTACCGATAATCTTGCGACCGTTGAACTGGTTGACAAACAGCTGTGCCACCCCTTCGTCCATCAACTGATCGATACCTTTTGCCAACTGTTTCTGCTTCATCGGGTCGGCATTCTCGATATACTTGAACATCTCCGGCGAGAAACTGGGCAAACCACGGAAATGAAGCATCTCGCCTTCGGTCAGCGTATCGCCGATTTTGAACGTGCCGTTATCAGGCAAACCGATAATATCTCCTGCGTATGCTTCGTCAATCGTTGTCTTGCGTTGTGCCATAAACTGCGTGGGCGAGGAGAAACGCATTGTTTTGCCGTGGCGCACGTGCATATACGGAGCGTTACGGACAAACTTACCGGAGCAAATCTTGCAAAACGCCACACACGAACGATGGTTCGGGTCGATATTGGCGGTAATCTTAAAGATAAACCCAGTGAATTTCGGTTCGTCAGGTTTCACTTCACGCTCTTCTGCCTGTACAGGACGAGGACTGGGAGCTATCTCTACAAAACAGTTCAGCAACTCTTGCACACCGAAGTTGTTCAACGCCGATCCGAAGAATACAGGCGCACAGTCCCCCGCCAAATAGGATTCCGAATCAAATTCCGGATAAACACCCTCAATCAGTTCCAAATCGCCACGCAACTTGTCTGCCAACGACTTGCCAATCTGCTGGTCCAGTTCTTCCGAATGAATATCGACTGCCACTTTCTCTGTTACCACCTGTTTGGATGGCTGATACAAGTCCAGTTTCTGTTCGTAGATATTGTATACTCCTTTAAAACGTGCTCCCTGCTCAATCGGCCATGACAACGGACGGACCTGAATCATCAGTTCCTCTTCAAGTTCGTCGAGCAAGTCGAACGGATCTTTTCCTTCACGGTCCATTTTGTTGACGAAGATAATTACCGGTGTCTTTCTCATACGGCACACCTCCATCAGTTTACGCGTCTGCGTTTCCACACCTTTCGCACCGTCTACCACGATGATAACACTGTCTACAGCTGTCAATGTGCGATATGTATCTTCGGCAAAGTCCTGGTGACCGGGAGTATCGAGAATGTTAATCTTATAGTCCCGATAGTCGAATTCCATCACGGAAGTCGTTACCGAAATACCGCGTTGTTTCTCAATCTCCATCCAGTCGGACGTAGCCGTTTTTTTAATTTTATTACTTTTTACCGCACCTGCCACCTGTATCTGACCTCCGAAAAGCAACAGCTTTTCCGTCAGCGATGTCTTACCAGCATCCGGATGCGCAATAATGGCGAACGTCCGCCGTCTCAAAATTTCTGTATTATCTGCCATAGTTTTTTAGTTAGAATGATGAATTATAAAACATGAATAAGCTATGCTGGAATAACATAGCCTACATCCATTATTCATCTTTCATAATTTTATCAATGCATTGTTTGAGGCTCTCCTCCCAATGAGGAATCTCTATATCGAACGTTGTTTTTATTTTTGTTTTATCAAGCACGGAATATGCCGGACGGTTTGCTTTCGCTGGATATTCGGCTGTATGCAAAGGTTTCACTTTGCAGGTGGTTATCCCTGCCAGGCGATGAATAGCTACTGTGAAATCATACCAGGAACAAACTCCCTCATTGCTGAAATGGTAAATACCGCGAACTATACCTTTATTTATAATAGTATAGATAGCACGTGCCAAGTCATTGGCATACGTCGGAGTCCCTATTTGGTCGAAAACAACTCCCAGGCTGTCACGCTCTTTTCCGAGACGAATCATCGTCTTTACGAAATTATTACCGAAAGTGGAATAGAGCCATGCAGTACGAATCACGGCTGTTTTCTCACAGCAATTCATTACCTCCTTTTCTCCTTCCAGTTTAGTGGTACCATATACTGAATCCGGGCTGGGATTGCACTCTTCCGTGTATGGAGAATGCGCAGTACCGTCAAATACATAGTCAGTAGATACTTGTATCATGGCAGCACCATTGGCTTGTGCCGCACTTGCCAGTTGTTTCGGTGCTTCACAATTCAATTTGTATGCTAATTCTTGATTATCTTCTGCTTTATCTACAGCTGTATAAGCAGCACAATTCACAACAAGCTCAATCTGCTTCTCTGCCATATAAGCCCAAACAGCTTGCTTGTCGCAGATATCGAGTTCCTGCACATCTGTGAAATAATACGTATGTTGCGGATTCTCTTTTGCAAGCACCTGCATCTCATTGCCAAGCTGACCGTTGGCACCTGTTACTAAAATTCTCATTTATTCATCCAGTTTTAATTCACCTTTACGGTCTTTATCATAATAATTTGCCAACATCGAAAGGAAATTAGTGATAGCTTCCACTGCCTTGGCTGTTCCTTCGCTGATAGGCTTCTTTTGAAGGCGAAGCAGGAGTATTCCATACAACGCTTCAAAACAGGTTTCCAGTTCGGGTTCGTCTTTCTTACCGTTGTTATTCCGTAATTCTACAATAAACGGTAATGCTTTGAAATAAGCAGCACTGTAAAAAGGAAATTTAGGAGAAGAGGACAATGCATTATGCAATTCTGTCAGATTGATAATCACGTTCTTATTAATCTGCAGATGCCCTTTTTCCCGTACTCCTTCCTCACCCATCATCGTAATCAAATTGACGTACCATTCTCGCATGGCAGGCTGCTGTTCTTCCGGATAGCGTGCAATCACATTTGCCTCCATCTCTTCCGGTTCACAATGATTGGCGCGGATCAAGTCTTCCTCTTGCCACATATATATAAGGTATTCGGCAATATTTTTCTCTTTCAGTTGTTGTGCTATCTGATTCATTATGTTATCCCTTAATAAAGTGACTCTCCCAACAAAGTATAAACCAGCCCTACCATAGATACCAGCATTACAATACTTCCAATGATACGGTTCAGCATCCAAATACCACGCAGATTGAACTTGGTACGCACTTTATTCACAAAATAAGTGATGCCCAACCACCAAGTCAACGCCCCGGCAGCAATCGCAAAATATCCCGTTATCTCTTCAAAAACCAAAACGCCCTGCTGCACAAAGGCAAAACGGGCGAAAAGTCCGATAAACAGGAAGATTATCAACGGATTGGATAGAGTAACAAAAAAAGCGGTAATAAAATTATGGAAATAAGAACCTTTGTTGGACGAAGCCGGACGAATGGATTGCACCGGATTGCTACGGAAAGTATATATACCGAAAAGTAGCAACATGATGCTTCCCAACAGTTGCAAATAGAAAATGTTTTTATTGATATAATCGAAAACGAAACTCATCCCATAACCGGTGAGCAAAGCGTAGGCTATATCACTCAACGAGGCTCCCAGTCCCGTTACAAAGCCATACCAACGCCCTTTGTTCAATGTCCGCTGTATGCACAATACGCCCACCGGCCCCAAAGGTGCGGACACTACAACGCCAATAATAAAGCCTTTAACTAATATATCGAATATTGTCTCTATCTGAATCATTCTGCAAATATCGCACTTTTTTATGATATAAGGATAGGATATTAACGTTTTTTCCAACGAATCGCCCCTATTTCATGGAGTAAAGGACACTTAAAATGACACTTGGAAAACACAGGCAATACGAATGATTCCTTTTGTTTCTCTAGTTTCATTCATTACGATACAGCAATAAGCTACAAGTCCATTACTATATTTAAGATTTTTCAGTGCTATGAATAAGGACTTTCAGTGCGCAGGAGTAAGATTTTCCATGCAGTCAGGAAGTAGTCACCTTATAACGTGACAATAGTCATCTTACAAGGTAATATTTGTCCGATTATAAGGTGATATTTATCATTATCCAAGGTGCCCACTTGTCAGGGAAACGGGAAACAATAAAGATACGAGATTAAATTGGTAAAAAGCAAGAGAAGGATAGAAACTAATCGTGCATTTATCGTACGGAAATAAATCAATCCATAAAAAGGGAAGACGGAAAAAAGATTTATTTCTGTTTTATTTCTCACCACCAATGAAATTACTTATCTTTGCACCACAGAAAAAGAGAAGAGTTTCTCCTATAGGAACTTCAATCGTAAAATCGTAAATCGTAAAATCGTAAATATACAACATGATTCTTTTTTTCAGAACCCCATCCAAGAGCGTGATTGCCGTAGAGAGCAACCATCAGCTCACCACTGACGAAAGTAATAAACTCTGCTGGCTTTTTTGCGAAGCCGTGATGGAAAGTGAAGAAAACCTGAAAGGCTGTTTCGTTGGTCCACGCCGCGAGATGATCACTCCTTGGAGTACAAACGCTGTAGAAATCACCCAAAACATGGGGCTCGAAGGCATCAGCCGCATCGAGGAGTACTTCCCTGTTAAGGACGAGAACGCTGACTACGACCCGATGCTCCAACGCATGTACAAAGGACTTGACCAAAACATATTCACGACCAACCGCCAGCCGGATCCGATTGTCTACATCGAAGATCTCGAAGCGTACAACGAAAAAGAAGGTCTGGCACTTTCTAAAGAAGAAATGGACTATCTGAAGAAAGTGGAAAATGACCTCGGTCGTAAACTGACTGACTCCGAAGTTTTCGGTTTCGCACAAATCAACTCCGAACACTGCCGCCACAAAATCTTCGGCGGAACATTCATCATCGACGGTGTAGAACAGGAGTCTTCCCTGTTCCAGATGATTAAAAAGACGACACAGGAAAATCCGAATAAAATCATCTCTGCTTATAAAGATAATGTAGCCTTCGCCGAAGGTCCGGTGGTGGAACAGTTTGCTCCGGCAGACCACTCCAAGCCCGATTACTTCCAGGTGAAAGACATCAAGAGCGTTATCTCACTGAAAGCAGAAACACATAATTTCCCTACTACGGTAGAACCGTTCAACGGTGCTTCTACCGGTACAGGCGGTGAAATCCGCGACCGTATGGGCGGTGGTAAAGGTTCATGGCCTATTGCAGGTACTGCTGTCTACATGACTTCTTACCCCCGCACGGATGAAGGACGCGAGTGGGAAGAAATACTTCCGGTACGCAAATGGTTGTACCAGACTCCCGAGCAGATACTTATCAAAGCATCCAACGGTGCTTCCGACTTCGGTAATAAGTTCGGCCAACCGCTGATCTGCGGTTCGGTACTGACTTTCGAACACACGGAAAACAAAAAAGTTTATGGTTACGATAAAGTAATCATGCTTGCCGGCGGTGTAGGTTACGGCACACAACGCGACTGCCTGAAAGGTGCACCGGAAGCAGGAAACAAAGTGGTAGTAATCGGTGGTGACAACTACCGTATCGGACTAGGTGGTGGTTCCGTATCTTCTGTAGATACCGGTCGTTACAGCAGCGGTATCGAACTGAACGCAGTTCAACGTGCTAATGCTGAAATGCAGAAACGTGCCAACAACGTAGTACGTGCTCTTTGCGAAGAAGAGGTGAACCCCGTTGTTTCTATCCACGACCACGGCTCTGCCGGACACGTCAACTGTCTGTCCGAGTTAGTGGAAGAATGTGGCGGTTTAATCGATATGAGCAAGTTGCCTATCGGCGACAAGACCTTGTCGGCAAAAGAAATCATCGCCAACGAGAGTCAGGAACGTATGGGGCTATTGATTAAAGAAGAAGCCATCGAGCATGTACGTAAGATTGCCGAACGCGAACGCGCTCCAATGTATGTAGTTGGCGAAACAACCGGCGATCATCGTTTCGCCTTCCAACAGGCTGACGGGGTACGTCCGTTTGATCTTGCCGTAGAACAGATGTTCGGTTCTTCTCCCAAGACATATATGGTAGACAAAACCGTAGAACGTCATTACGAAATGCCGAAATACGAATTGTCGAAACTCCATGAATATCTGACGAATGTGTTGCAGCTCGAAGCAGTAGCCTGCAAGGATTGGTTGACAAATAAGGTAGACCGCTCCGTGACAGGTAAAGTAGCACGCCAGCAATGCCAGGGCGAACTTCAGTTGCCGTTGAGCGACTGCGGTGTCGTAGCGCTCGACTACCGTGGAGAAAAAGGAATCGCTACTTCTATCGGACATGCTCCACAAGCAGCATTGGCTGATCCGGCTGCCGGTTCCATCCTCGCCGTATCCGAAGCGCTGACCAATCTTGTTTGGGCTCCGATGGCGGAAGGCATGGACAGCATTTCTCTGTCTGCCAACTGGATGTGGCCTTGCCGCTCTCAAGAAGGTGAAGATGCCCGCCTTTACACAGCCGTTAAAGCATTGAGCGACTTCTGCTGCGCACTGCAAATCAATGTTCCTACCGGAAAAGACTCTCTGTCTATGACACAGAAGTATCCGAACGGTGAAAAAGTGATTTCTCCGGGAACTGTGATTGTTTCTGCCGGCGGTGAAGTTTCCGACGTGAAGAAAGTGGTATCTCCGGTATTGGTTAACAATGAAAAGACTACGCTTTATCATATTGACTTCAGCTTCGACGAACTGAAACTAGGTGGTTCGGCTTTCGCACAATCTTTGGGTAAAGTGGGTGACGAAGTACCTTGCGTACAGGACGCCGAATATTTCCGTGACGCTTTCCTTGCCGTACAGGAACTTGTAAACAAAGGATTGATTCTTGCAGGACACGATATATCTGCCGGTGGTCTGATCACTACATTGCTCGAAATGTGCTTCTCTAATGTAGAAGGCGGTTTGGAAATCAGCCTCGACAAGATGAAGGAAGAGGACATCGTCAAGATTCTGTTTGCAGAAAACCCGGGTATCGTTATCCAGATCAGCGACAAGCATAAGGATGAAGTGAAGAAGATTTTGGAAGACGTCGGCGTAGGCTACATAAAGCTGGGTAAACCGACTGACGAACGCCACATTTTGGTATCTAAAGACAATGCAACTTACCAATTCGGCATTGATTATATGCGTGATGTATGGTATTCTTCTTCTTACCTGCTCGACCGCAAACAGTCTATGAACGGCTGCGCCAAGAAACGTTTTGAAAACTACAAGATGCAACCCGTAGAATTCGCTTTCATGCCGGAATTCAAAGGTAAGCTTTCTCAATACGGTATCACTCCGGACCGTCGTACTCCAAGTGGTATCCGTGCGGCTATCATCCGCGAAAAGGGAACGAACGGCGAGCGCGAAATGGCATACTCACTCTATCTGGCAGGCTTTGACGTAAAAGACGTTACGATGACCGACCTTATCAGCGGACGCGAGACACTGGAAGACGTAAACATGATTGTTTACTGCGGTGGTTTCTCCAACTCCGACGTATTGGGTTCTGCCAAAGGATGGGCAGGCGGATTCCTGTTCAACCCGAAAGCGAAAGAGGCACTCGACAAGTTCTACGCTCGTGAAGATACGCTCTCACTGGGTATTTGCAACGGTTGCCAGTTGATGATGGAACTTGGTCTTATCAATCCGGAACATAAGAAAAAAGGCAAGATGCTACACAATGACTCCCATAAATTCGAGTCAACTTTCGTCGGCCTGACTATCCCGACAAACCGCAGTGTGATGTTCGGTTCACTAAGCGGAAGCAAACTGGGTATCTGGGTAGCACACGGAGAAGGTAAATTCTCACTGCCGTACGATGAAGACAAATACAATGTAGTGGCGAAATACAGCTACGATGAGTACCCGGGCAACCCGAACGGCTCAGACTACTCCATTGCAGGACTTGCCAGTGCAGACGGACGTCATTTGGCGATGATGCCTCACTTGGAACGTGCCATCTTCCCATGGCAAAACGGTTGTTATCCGGCAGACCGCAAGAACAGCGATCAGGTTACTCCATGGATAGAAGCGTTTGTCAACGCTCGCAAATGGGTGGAAGCTAAAATGAAATAAATCATTCCTATATTTACAGAGGCTGGTACATTTTAAAGTGCCGGCCTCTTATTTTACACAACATTTCGTTCTACCATTAACATGACAGATAACATTGACAACCCGGCTCTCACAGTAGATGCAATGTAAATCCCAGTCAATATGGCAAAGAGAAAAAACAGTTAGTCAGGAAGGAGGAGAAAAGAAAGAATGAACATTTATCTCGAAGCATTTGGAATCTTTTTTAAAATTGGCGCTTTCACCATTGGAGGAGGGTATGCAATGGTGCCACTGATTGAAAATGAAATTGTCACCAAACGGAAGTGGATTGCGCAGGACGATTTTATCGATCTGCTGGCTATCTCCCAATCCGCTCCGGGAATTTTGGCAGTCAATATTTCTATCTTTATAGGATATAAGCTGCGCGGCATCCGGGGAAGTATTGTCACGGCATTGGGAACAATCTTGCCGTCTTTCCTTATCATATTGGCTATTGCCCTGTTCTTTCATAGTTTCAAAGACAATCCGATAGTGGAACGCATCTTCAGAGGAATCCGACCGGCAGTGGTAGCACTCATTGCCGCACCGACCTTTACCATGGGGCGATCTGCCAAAATCAACCGCTACAATCTGTGGATTCCGGTTGTTTCAGCATTATTAATCTGGTTGTTGGGCTTCTCTCCTATTTGGATTATCATCGCTGCGGGTGTAGGCGGTTTTCTTTGGGGAAAGGTTAAAAAAATTGAGAGTTGAGAGCGGAGAGTTGAGGCGGCATAGATTACACGGATTAACGTTGTTTTACAGATTCCTAATTCTAAACAGCCATGAAATCCGTGAAATCCGTGTAATCCACGTAATCCATGCAATCCACGTGATCCGTGCCTAAAATTATTATATAATAAACTATTAATCACATGATTTACCTACAGTTATTCTATACATTTTTCAAGATCGGGCTCTTTGGCTTCGGCGGAGGTTATGCCATGCTTTCCATGATTCAAGGTGAAGTGGTGACCCGCTATGGATGGGTAAGTTCGCAGGAGTTCACGGATATTGTCGCAATCAGCCAGATGACACCAGGACCTATTGGTATTAATGCAGCTACTTATGTAGGGTTTACTTCGACAGGTAGCGTATGGGGTTCCATCATTGCGACTTTCGCTGTAGTTCTCCCCTCTTTTATCTTGATGCTGACTATCAGCAAATTCTTCCTGAAATACCAGAAACACCCCGTAGTGGAATCTATTTTCAGTGGATTACGCCCGGCAGTAGTCGGATTACTCGCCTCTGCTGCGTTGGTATTAATGAATGTAGAAAACTTCGGTTCGCCTATTGAAGATACCTATTCATTCGTTATCAGCGTCATTATATTCCTGATTGCTTTCATCGGAACAAGAAAATATAAAGCCAATCCGATTCTGATGATTATCGCCTGCGGCATTGCAGGATTGCTGCTTTATTAATAGCAAGCGACTGAATAACGACAAACAAAAAAACAGTAAACAAAAAAACGGTGAACAAAAAAACGATATACCCAAAACAGTGAACAAAAAACGGTGAAGAAACTGCGTTATCATTCTGCAGAGTGTCCACCGTTTTATCGTTGTTTATTCTATACCTTTACAGTTTTAACTTCTTACTTACGGATTTCGATTCATTATGAAGACGGTCCAAAGCAGTCACTACATAACGGTATTTTGTTTTTCCTGTTTCGTATGGGAGTTTGTAGAACGGATTGCGGGTGATAGCTACAATATGTGAAGGATCGTCAAGGTTCACTTTTTCTTTTCCGCTAAAGCGATAGACTACATATTGAACTGCCTTATCCATTTCTGTTTCTGCTTTCGGAGCAGTCCAGAAAAGGATATAGCCGTCTTCTGTCCATACCTTTTTCATCTTGCGCACTTTGCCCGGAGCCTTGTTATCCATAAAGTCAAAGACAGGAATCAATGCAGGATATTTATGATATTCACTCACTAAAGCATCGCGGTATCTTCCCTGATTTTCGACAACCGCTGCCGCATACCATTGGCAACTGCCTCCGATTGTTTGATAAGCACGCTGCAAAGCCATCTTTCGTGGAAGCTGGTTGATGGAAGGATTCTGCGGGTCGGCATGCTGGATAGTGTTCGGCACAGACTGACCGATAAACAACGGACGGTTTTCCGAATGGGTAGCCCACCATTTCACCAATGTCTCATAGTCGGCAGCCTTATGGCCGATTTGCCAGTAAATCTGCGGAATATTATAATCAATCCATCCCTCACGTGCCCAATGCAGGACATCGGCATACAAGTCATCGTAATTCTGCAAACCATTCGTATTACTTCCCAACGGGTCACTCTTCTGATTACGATAGATACCAAACGGACTGATACCGAACTTCACCCATGGCTTGATGCCACGGATAGTCTCGTGAAGTTTCTTTATCAACACATTGACATTACTACGACGCCAGTCTGCCTTACTTGTAAAACCTCCACCATAACGGGCAAAGCTCGCATCATCCGGGAAGTCCAGTCCTTTCACCGGATAAGGATAGAAATAATCATCCATGTGGATAGCGTCCACATCATAGCGGGACACGATATCGGTCACGATCTTACAGATGTATTCCCGGCTTTCGGGAAGTGCCGGGTCGAAGTATAGCTGATCGCCATAAGTAATGAACCATTCCGGATGCTGGTGATAAATATGTTCCGGAGCCAATTCATTTTTTAATGAAGTCTTCACACGGTAAGGATTGATCCAGGCATGAAATTCCATATTCCGTTTCTGACACTCTTCAATCATAAACTGCATCGGGTCCCACATAGGAGAAGGCGTCTGTCCTTGCGTACCGGTCAGGAAGCGGCTCCACGGTTCATATTGGGAAGCGTATAATGCATCCGCTTCGGGACGTACCTGAAAGATAATCGCATTAATGCCGGCTCCTTGAAGAGAGTTCAACTGGCTAATCAATATTTGCTTCAGTCGCTCTGTGGGAATGCCACGAAACTGGCTATTGACAGCCTGTATCCATGCTCCACGGAATTCACGTTTGGGATATTTATTGCCTGATGGCACCTGTGCCCTTACTCCCACAGCCAGAAGAAGAGCCAAAAGTAAAAGATAGTTTTTCAGCTTCATAATATTCTTAAATCGTAATAATGTGTCGCAAAGATAATACAAACTCCCGATAAATTCGCTAACTTTGCCGACTACCATAAAACAAGGAGTATTTTATGTCAGAAAACAACTATATTTCGATCAAAGGTGCACGAGTAAACAACCTGAAAAACATCGATGTAGATATACCACGCAACAAACTTGTTGTAATCACCGGATTGTCGGGTTCCGGCAAATCATCACTTGCTTTTGATACCCTTTATGCAGAGGGACAACGCCGCTACGTAGAAAGCTTGAGCAGCTATGCGCGTCAGTTTCTGGGGAGAATGAGCAAGCCGGAATGTGACTTTATCAAAGGGATTCCGCCCGCCATTGCCATCGAACAGAAAGTGAATAGCCGCAATCCGCGTTCTACGGTGGGGACTTCGACCGAGATTTACGAATATCTACGCCTGCTGTACTCCCGGGTGGGAAAAACGTATAGTCCCATCAGCGGGCAGGAAGTGAAGAAACACTCCACGGAAGACATCGTCAACTGTATGCTTTCCTATCCGGAAGGCACAAGATATACGGTGCTGACCCCCATCCGCCTGCGTGAAGGCCGCACCTTGCAACAGCAATTGGAAATAGACCTGAAACAAGGATTCAACCGTATCGAAGTGAACGGTGAAATGAAACGAATCGATGAATACACGCCCGTGGCAGGTGATGAAGTCTACCTGCTGGTAGACCGTATGGCGGTAACCACCAGCAAGGACGCCATCAGCCGGCTGACAGACTCTGCCGAAACAGCCATGTACGAAGGGGACGGAACCTGCATGCTGCGTTTTTATCTATCGGATGGCACCACGAAACTTCATACTTTCAGCACGAAGTTCGAAGCGGACGGCATCGTCTTTGAAGAACCGAACGACCAGATGTTCTCGTTCAATTCGCCTATCGGTGCTTGTCCGGAGTGCGAAGGATTCGGTAAAGTGGTCGGTATTGACGAGCACTTAGTCGTTCCGGATCGTTCATTATCGGTGTATGAAGGAGCTATCGTATGCTGGCGCGGCGAAAAGATGGGTGAATGGAAAGACGAACTGATTCACAATGCGGAAAAATTCGACTTCCCCATTTTCACTCCTTATTATGAGTTGACAGACGCTCAACGCCGGTTGCTTTGGGAAGGCAACCCATATTTCCACGGCATCAATGATTTCTTCAAGATGCTGGAAGAGAATCAATATAAGATACAATACCGGGTGATGCTGGCACGCTACCGTGGAAAGACGCTTTGCCCGAAATGCCACGGCACCCGCCTGAAACCGGAAGCCGGATATGTACGGGTGGGCGGTAAGAATATCTCTGAACTGGTAGATTTGCCTATTACGGAATTAAAGCAGTTCTTTGACCATCTGGAGCTGGACGAGCACGACAGCAATGTGTCCCGACGTATTCTGGTTGAAATCAATAGCCGGATTCGCTTTCTGATTGATGTAGGTTTGGGCTATCTGACGCTGAACCGGCTCAGCAATTCCTTATCGGGCGGAGAAAGCCAGCGTATCAATCTGGCAACCTCGCTGGGAAGTAGTCTTGTTGGCAGCCTTTATATTCTCGACGAGCCAAGTATCGGACTGCATAGCCGTGATACAGACCGCCTGCTTCATGTGTTGCGTCAACTGCAACAATTAGGTAATACGGTAGTGGTGGTAGAGCACGACGAAGAGATTATCCGTGCCGCAGATTACATTATCGACATAGGTCCTAATGCCGGACGTCTGGGCGGAGAGGTTGTTTACCAAGGCGATATGAAGGATTTGAAGAAGGGAAGCAACAGCTATACGGTACGTTATCTTTTGGGAGAAGATGAAATACCCGTTCCGGAGCATCGCCGGCCGTGGAATAACTATATCGAATTGAAAGGCGCACGTGAGAATAATCTGAAAGGAGTAAACGTACGCTTCCCGCTCAATGTAATGACAGTCGTTACGGGTGTTTCCGGTTCCGGAAAGAGTACATTGGTGAGAGACATTTTCTTCCGGGCATTGAAACGTGAATTAGACGAATGCAGTGACCGGCCGGGAGAATTCTCTTCGATCGGAGGAAGTTTGCGCGACCTTCGGAATGTAGAATTTGTAGACCAGAACCCGATTGGCAAATCATCGCGCTCAAATCCGGTGACTTACATCAAGGCTTACGACGAAATCCGCAAACTATGGTCTGAACAACCTTTGGCGAAGCAAATGGGATATACTCCCGGGTTCTTCAGTTTCAATAGCGAAGGCGGCCGTTGCGAAGAGTGTAAAGGAGAAGGAACCATTACTGTAGAGATGCAATTTATGGCAGATTTGGTATTGGAGTGTGAGTCTTGTCGCGGGAAACGTTTCAAATCCGACACGCTGGAAGTGAAATTCAACGATAAAAGCATCTACGATGTATTGGAGATGACCGTGAACCAAGCGATTGAGTTCTTCAACGAACATGGACAGAAGAAAATTGTGAAGAAATTGCTTCCTCTGCAGGACGTGGGACTGGGATACATTAAATTAGGACAGGCTTCTTCTACCCTTTCCGGTGGTGAAAACCAGCGTGTCAAACTCGCATTTTATTTAAGTCAGGAGAAAGCCGACCCAACGATGTTTATCTTTGACGAGCCGACTACGGGATTGCATTTCCATGACATCCGCAAACTTCTGGATGCTTTCGACGCACTCATCCGCCGGGGACACAGCATCGTTATCATCGAGCATAACATGGACGTTATCAAATGTGCCGATTATGTAATCGACCTCGGACCGGAAGGCGGAGATAAGGGTGGAAACATCGTAGCAGCGGGTACTCCGGAAGAAGTTGCCGCCTGCGGAGCAAGCTATACGGGACAGTTTCTGAAAGAAAAGCTGGGATAAGCACAATAAAACAGCCTATACAAATTGAGAAAATAGAATTCAGATACCTCTTCCTAGGTCTGGATTCTATTTTCTCACTCATATAAAATCAGAACAGCCCCCTGAGATAAGTTTAATCATTCACTACAGTTTATAAAGCCTTTTAAAATACTCACTAGAGATATTATTACGGATGCATTTCTCATCCTACCGCCTTTGTCGATCGTGTACTGAAACAATATCGTATCCGCATAGCACTTCAAGACTGACGAAATCTAAATCTTGCCATGTATCCACTGCGCCAGCTTATCTCTGCTATCGAAAGGACCTGAAGTTATATCCGCCAGTCGCAGCGAAGTATGCAGAGTAATCCCGTGAAACCGTACTAACGAATCTCCCAGAATATACTGGCAGAAATCAATCAACATATATTTATTATTGCTGTCCGATAAAACTTGAAAAAGTAGAAAACATATGTCTCGACCGTTGATTCCACGGTGGTCGATTCTGTTTTTGCGTTTTCCAAGCCCCTCATTCAAACAGCGAAGGTTCAGGTGGTGCACCGGATGCCTCCAGTAGCAGGCTTTCCCAGTCTTTTTCGGGGTTATTGAACAGACTGTAGAAGTCAACGTATAACTCCGTAACCAACCAGATGCCTGCGGACATGAAATGGAAGCAGGGCGGATGGACAGGAAGGGAAAAGATAAAATCAATCTATAGCAAAACAGATTTTTATCTTTCAATCTTTCACCTTCTTCTTGAAACTCTTTATTCATAGGTGTTTCATGACGATGAAAGATGAAAATGCAAACAATCGGCATCTGTCATCTTTCACCGTATGCGGCGTTCATCTAAGTCATTCTTTTCCCGGCTTGATTCGTACTCGTCCGGTCGTGTAAATCGCATTCATATCTTTACGGAATGTCCTCCGGAACCCATAGGGTCTT
>ERZ778514.741-NODE-741-length-27663-cov-5.135613_pt1 | contig 27663 bp, 14 predicted proteins | sample MGYA00510344_ERZ778514 | MGnify/ENA primary metagenome ERZ778514 (study PRJEB29527, sample SAMN07138968) | mouse gut metagenome | material: feces | host: mouse | place: China:Nanjing | collected 2016-01-25 ...
TGGAGGATATACATTGTCCTATTCAGGAGATCTTCTTATCCGTAACAGGGCAGAAAATCTGCACAAAGTCCACCTCAAGGCCGAATATGAAAGCATAAGGACAAACGAGAACATATACAGAAGGACGACCCCGGCCGGTTCTGCCACAGTAATCGAATATTTCGGACAGAACGAGATACAGACAAGAACGGCAATAAAAGGCAACCTGTCCTATACCGGCTATCTCGGCATTGAAAATTTCCGGGCGGAATGGGAATACGGAATCAATGCAGATATAGACTATCTTTCCACTCTGACAACCATATATCCGCATTACAGACAATCCCGCACAGCTTGTCTGTCTGCCGAGATATACGGCAAGAAGAACTTTACCGTTTCCGACAACATATTCACCCTCGGAATCAACGGAGAATTTGTAATGGGAAGCGGTATTCCGAAAAACGACGGGACATATAGCGGAAGTTCCTCGGAACAGCCACGTTCTGCTGACGTATATCTCAACAGGGATTTCGAATACAAGACTATTTCAAGGGCGGGTGCATCATTATCATTCAGATATACCCGTCTGTTCAAAAAGAACTTCTCGATTTATGCAGACATAAGCGACAGATATGTGAGAGCGTTGAAAGCTCCCGAATTCCTCGGGAACGGATTCCGCAACAGCTTTGTATTCACATTGGGTTGCGCATTCTGACAAGCCGAAAACACAAAATCAACAATATCCGATGAAAAACAATTTTCTGATCAGCATACTGGGAGTCATAGCGGCATTTGTCTGCACTGACATCAACGCCCGGGGAAACATAGCGGATGACCCGGAAGTCGTAATAGGGAAACTTGACAACGGACTGACCTATTATCTGTGGCACAATGAAAAGCCCGAAGGATGCGCCGATTTCTATATAGTGCACAATGTAGGTGCGCTCCAGGAAGAGGACAACCAGAACGGGCTTGCGCATTTCCTCGAACACATGGCCTTCAACGGGACGAAGCATTACCCGGACAAGAAGATTCTTGAATTCCTTGAGCAGGAGGGAGTAAGGTTCGGATACAATATCAACGCCTATACTTCAAAATATGAAACCGTCTACAATATTTCATCAGTCCCTCTTGTAAGGGAATCCTTCGTAGATTCCGTACTTATGGTACTGCACGACTGGTCCTGCGACATCACCTGCGGGCAGAAGGCACTGGACGATGAAAGAGGAGTCATAAGCGAGGAATGGAGAAGAAGGGATGAACCAAGGAGCAGGATGGCAATGAGGCAGAATGAACTGATATATCACGGTTCCCGACACAACGAGAGAACAGTCCTCGGCACACTTGAAATAATCAACGGATTCAGACGCGATGAAATCCTCGACTTCTATCACAAATGGTACAGGCCTGACCTTCAGGCCATAATCGTGGTCGGTGATTTCGACACATCTTCTATGGAAGACAAGGTCAGGAAAATGTTTTCCGACATCAGGAAGCAGGACAATCCGGCGGAAAAGGAGGTTTACCCTATTCCTTCCCTGGAAGAGCCTCTGTTCGAGAATATGATTGATCCGGAAATCAAATATCACACATTGAAGGTAATACACAGACAGCCTTTCCCTACACGTGAAGAAAGGGGAAGCGTCTTTTATCTGCAGGACCTGTTTGCAAGACAGATAGTCACAGCCGTCGTCGAGGAACGCTTCAAGAGGGCAGCCAGAAAAGAAGACTCACCGCTGAAGTCTGCAGTTCTTGTGACCAACCCGTCAAATGTGGATTTCTATACATCCATGTTCACAATGTCTCCAAAGGCTGATACCCTTTCGGAAGAGGCTTTGGCTTTCTACGCCAGAGAAATCAGACGCATTACAGACTTCGGAATCACGGAAGACGAATTCAATGAGGCGAAATCCGCCACATACAAAAAGAACAGGCTCAACGCCCTGCCGTCACCGGACGACGTGACATCAAAAGAAAAGGTAAATTTCTGCAAGGAACATTTTCTCCGTGGAATTCCTTGCATAATGCCGTCCGATTACAAAAAACTCCAGAAGGACATTCTTGATGAACTTTCCTTTGACTTTGCGCAGGGATATATCAGCAAAATGTTCAAAGAAAGCGAGAAAATATACTCATTCAGCATCAACACCACGGACGAATACAAACTTCCGTCCGTGGAAAGGATGAAAGAAATAATCGCCGGGCAGGACAGTGTAGTACTGGAACCGGAATACATATCATACAAGACACTTGAACTTGACACGGCCCCGGAAGCCGGACAAATAGTAAAATGCAGGCCATTGAAAAATGTCGAAGGGGAAATCTGGACATTGAGCAACGGGGCCAGAGTATACTGGCTCCCTTCCGAAAAGGTCAAGTCCAATGTCCATCTGGCTATGACAGCACTGTTTGAGACAGGATACGGGGCATTCCCTCAGGAATATAAAGGAGAATCCATAATGGCCAGATATTTCCTTGACAGGTATCTGGGACTCGGGAATATGGACAAGATGGAAATGAAGAGCGCGTCAGGTTCCGGAGATGTCTTACTGACTGTGAAGTTCGGAAGGAAATACTCTTCCGTCAACGTTCTTGCCGATGAAAAGGATGCCGAAAGAGCGTTCAGAATGACTTATACGCAATTGATGTCACCGAACTTCTCGACAGAGGAGACCCTTGAAAAATATAAAAGGGACAATATAAACCTTATCAGAAAAGGAAAGAACAACATCAGGCATTTCGAGGAGGAAAGAACTGCATTGAAATACGGTAATGACCCGTGGCTTTCAGATCCGGATTCAGCTCAAGTCAGAAACGTCGACTATGATTTCGTAAAACAGATTTTCAGACGCAGCTTTTCCGCTTTCGACAAAATGACTATTTTTGTTTCCAGTGATCTGGACAGGGAGACTGTAAAGGACCTTGCCTGCAGATATATCGCATCATTAAGCGGAGAGACAGATGCCGGGAAAACCGAATACAGCCCGCTGGTTCCGGCGTACAGAGGAACGGTCATTCTGGACAGGACCTATTCAGCCGCATCTGCCCCGAAAAGTGATGTGCGCTATTGCTTCTGCACAAAACTGCCTCAGGACCCGAAAAGCAGGATCACATTGGAAATTCTTGACTACATTATGGGCAACAGGGCTTTGAACCAGATCAGGGAAGTACGCGGAGGGACATATTATGTCCAGTTCTCGTCAGATACATACGCCGACTGCAAAGGAATTACCGAATCTTCAGTCAGTTTCCAGACAAGACCTGAGATGACGGATATTCTTGTTGAGGACGTGCGGACACTTATGAATGAAATGTCAGCTTCAGGACCTTCAAGGGACGAAATGGAGGCCGCGGTAAAATATTTTATAAAACACCGCAATGAAAAGAAAGCGGACAGGGAAAATTCTCTACGGACAAAGCTCAGTGAAGGCATAAGCACAATTATGGACGGAGAGGATTTCAGCTATGACTATGAGAAGGTCATCAGAAGCATCACGGCCAAGGACGTACAGAAAACTGCGAGGGAACTCAATAACGGTGACAGATATATTTCAATATTCAGGGAATTATAAAACAAAATATTATGGCTAAAAAATCTACAATCATCAGGAACTGGCCGAAGCACCTCCTTCAATGGGGGATACTTCTTGCCCTGGTCGTATTTATCACAGGACTGATCCCGTCAAAAGAACCGGTTGACCCGGAGGCTCTCTGCCCTATGGGAGGTCTGGAAGCCCTTACAACCTATATGGTAAGGGGATCGCTTCCGTGCAGTATGAGTTCACTCCAGATAATGATGGGTATAGCCCTTGCTGCAGCCGTAGTCCTGTTCAGCAAACTTTTCTGCGGGCTGATCTGTCCTATAGGTTCAGTTGAGGACCTTCTGACAAGACTCCGCAAAGCCATCCGGATAAAGAGCATAGATGTCCGCAACGGTTCTGTACTCGACAAGATTCTCAGGATATTCAAATACGGGCTGCTTTTCCTGATTTTCTATATGACAGCGAGCACAAGCGAGCTTTTCTGCAAAAAGCTTGACCCGTATTATGCCGTGGCAACAGGGTTCAAAGGTGAAATCGTACTTTGGATGTCAATTGCCTCCCTTGTAGCAGTGCTTGTCCTGAGCTTTATCATAGACAGGTTCTGGTGCAGATACCTCTGCCCGCTCGGAGCGATTTCCAATTCATTCAAATTCTGGATATGGATCATCGGTCTTTTCGCCATTTATTATATACTCGGTCTTCTCGGAGTGAATATTCCTTGGTTTGTACTTCTTGGAGTATTCTGTCTTACAGGATACCTGCTTGAGATTTTCAACTCCAGACCGAAAATGCAGATTCTTCATATAGTCAAGGAGCAGAGCCAGTGCAACCATTGCGGTGCCTGCAACAGGCAATGCCCTTACCACATTGATATCAATTCAGCCAAAGGAGGCAGAATCAACTCGGTAGACTGTACGCTGTGCGGCGAGTGCGTAGCGACCTGTCCTACCGGAGCATTGAAAACCGGAGTGGGACGCAGATGCAAAGGAGGACTCTGGGAGTTTGTACCGGCGGTCATTTCTGTGGTTCTGATTGTTCTCGGAATCTGGATCGGGAGCAAAATCGAACTTCCTACAATCGATGTGACCTGGGGTACGGAACAGACTGCGGAAGACGGCACAGTAACGAAACTTGTGGACGTGTCTTCTCTGGAGAAGATGGAAATCACAGGACTGCGTTCTGTAAAATGCTATGGAAGTTCAATGGCTTTCAAAGCAAAGCTCCAGAAGATCGCCGGAATATACGGAGTCAAGACATTTGTACACCACCACAGGGCTGTCGTGACATACAACCCTGCACAGATTACTCCGGAACAGATACAAAGGGCGATTTACGAACCGTCAAAATTCAAGGTCAACACTCCGGACCATCATCAGACAGACAGCATAAAGATCGTGACAATCAGGACAGAGAAGATGTACGACAAGATGGACATCAATTATCTCGGTCTCCAGATGCGCGGCACAGGCAAGAAAATCTATGGCGTCGAGACAGAATACGAGTGTCCTCTGATCGTCAGGGTATATATGGATCCTTCCGAGAACCTTGATGAAGACTGGTTTGAGGAAACCGTGGAGATGAAAAAGCTCGTTATGCCTGTACACGGCGGCGGCACCAGGGAAATAGATGTAGACTATGAATTCGTAAGACTTGAGGACGGTGAGGAGTTTATCTCCTGCGAAGACTATATCAGATATATGTTCAATCCGTTCAAGGCGGAGTTCAAAAGCAGAGTAGAGGAAGCTGCCGGAAAGAAACAGTTTGTCTACGAAATCCCGAACGCCAACTACGAGAAGCCTATCATCACCAGGAATATGCCTTATCTGAGCAACCACCTCTCAAAACACGATGGAATCATAGGCATCTATCTCCAGCTTAATGACGACCTTGTGCCTTCCATCAGAATCAGATACACAGCTCCTATGACAGAGGAAGAGCTATGGAAACTGATGACGATGGAGACCTGGACCATTACATTCAAGAAGGATGACGTCCGTGAAGTGGATGCAAAAATAGGCTTCACACAACCGGGTATATCATACGAATACAAAGACTGAATCTTGCAATGGACAGAAAGATAAAAACCATAGCGATTGCTGCCGTGTGCATCACGACAGCAATCGCTTCGTCTTTTACGGCAAAAGCTGACGAGGGGATGTGGATGATCCACGCAATCAATTCAGCACTTGAAAAGAAAATGCAGGAAAGGGGGCTTGAGCTATCGGCCAATGAAATCTACAACGCCGATGCGGAGGGGGCTACCATTTCAGACGCTATAGTATCACTGGATTTCGGATGTACCGGAAGCATCATTTCAGACAAGGGTCTTCTGATCACCAACCACCATTGCGCCTACGGTGACGTGCATTCACTCAGCACCGATGAGCACAACTATCTGGAAGAAGGATTCTGGGCGATGGAAGCCGATGAAGAAATCCACATCAAAGGCAAAAACGTATTGTTCCTCAAAAGAGTAATCGATGTTACCGATGAAGTCAAAACAATAAGGGAAGAGGCAAAAAAGCAGGGTACCCCGATAGGAGGCCGGAAGCTCAGCTTCATCCTTGAGAAAAAATACAGCACGGAGACAGGCTATGAAGCATCCCTTGCCTCAATGTGGAAAGGCTCCAGATATTATATCGCGCTATACGAAGTATATTCCGACATACGCCTTGTCGCTGCGCCTCCAGTGTCGATAGCCGCTTTCGGAGGAGATATAGACAACTGGGAGTGGCCTCAGCACAAAGGAGATTTCGCACTGTACCGTGTCTACACTTCACCGGAAGGCAGACCGGCAAAAGAATATTCCGAAAGCAATATCCCTCTTAATCCCAAGAAAAAGCTTGACATTTCCCTCGAAGGATACAGACCCGGAGACTATACTATGGTCATCGGCTACCCTGGAAGGACAGACAGATACAGCAGTTCATTTGACCTGGACTACAGCACACGGGTATCCCTTCCGATATCGAATGCCATACGCAAACAGAAAATGGACATCATCCGCAGATGGATGGAAACAGACCCTTCAATAAGGCTGCTGTACTCGGATTTCTTTTTCAGTCTGAGCAATGTACAGGAGCTGAATGAAGGACAGGTGCTCTGCAACAACAGATTCAAAGTCAAAGAGGCAAAAGAGCTGCAGGAACAGCAGATGCAGGAATGGATCGACGCTTCGCCCGAGAGGAAGGCCCAATGGGGCGATCTGATTCCGTCAATGGCTGACAAATTCAGCAGAATCGAGGACATCAAACGGAATTCAGTAATCTACCGCGAGACTCTTGTCAGCGGCTCGGCCATATCCAGATTTGTAAACAGGATCAACAACCTCAGAAATGAGATGTTGCGCAGACAGGGATTTTCCGGAAGGAAACCTCTGAACGGACAGCCTCCAAAAGAAGAGATTGAATGCTGCTGCAGACACAGGTTTTGCGGCATAGAATACCCTTCCATCAAGGTAAATCTGATGAAAGAGCTTGAAAGATATGACTTTGATGTCGAGCGTGACCTGTTCCGGAACTCCGTGGTCAACTATTACACACTGCTTGACAGACGCTGGATGACAGACTTCCAGAAAGAAATGCTTGAAAGGTTCACCTCGGACGGAAAAGCTGACCTGAACGGCATTGCGGACTATCTCTGGGAAAACAGTTTCCTCACAGAAAAGGAACGTATGGACAAATTCATCCATGAAGAGCATACTATGGAGGAATACTATGCGGATCCGATATTCAAGTTCTTCAATATGCACATCACGGTATTCAACAACGCGATAGCCAAGACAGAAGGTGAAAACGACCTGCTTTCCCTTAAAACGGAATATACGCGCGCCCTGTATCAGATGCGTGAAGACAAAGGAATTCCTCAGGCTCCTGACGCCAACTCGACTATGAGGATAACATACGGCACCGTCGGCGAGCTTGAGCCATACGATGCCGTGATGACATCCTGGAGGACTACTCCGGAGGGCATCCTGGAAAAATATGAGCCTCAGTCGTATGAATTCAATCTTGATGAACGTCAGAAAACCCTGCTTGAAACGAAAGACTGGGGACGCTGGGGCTTCAATGAGAACCGGAAATCCGACAAGGCGCAAATGTATGTCGACTTCCTCACTGACAACGACATTACAGGAGGGAATTCAGGCTCTCCGGTACTGAACTCGCGTGGAGAACTGATAGGCCTTGCATTTGACGGCAATAAAGAATCTCTGTCAAGCGATGCGGCATATATCAGCGGATACAACAAATGCGTATGTGTCGACATACGTTATATCCTCTGGGTTCTTGACCGGTATGCAGGAATGGACAGGATCATTTCCGAACTGGGCATATAACATTTTCATAATGCCCGGAATAAGATATATCTTCAACTCCGTCCTCGACATCCTAATGCCGAGGACGTGTGTTGTATGCGGGAGGAAACTGCTTGTCAACGAACAGCATCTGTGTATGTACTGTGAAGACGACATTCCTTTCACCTACAACTGGAATATGCACCACAACCCTATGGCAGACAAATATAATGCGCTGATCCAAAAGGATATAGACAGTTCCGACAAAACATTGGAGGCCCTGCAGGCGGAGCGTATCCGTTACGAATATGCGGCAGCCCTGTTCATATACGGTGCTGATGCAGGATACAAGCATATATGCCACAGGCTGAAATACGAAGGAGACACGGCAATAGGCCGGCATTTCGGATGTCTCTTAGGAAAAAGGCTCGCGCAGTCCGGGCTTTACAAAGATGTGGACGCGATTATCCCGGTACCTCTTCACTGGACCAGAAAATGGAAAAGGGGATATAACCAGGCTGAGGTAATAGCAAAGGCGGCATCAAAAGAAATAGGGGCACCGGTAGTCACCGGTATGCTCGCAAGAAAACGCAATACATCAACACAGACAAAACTCGACGTGGAGCACAAATACCGCAATGTATCAGGTGCATTTGAAGTCAGGAAACGTCCTGACCCCAAAATCAGACATATACTTCTGATTGACGATGTGTTCACGACAGGAGCGACTATGGCATCCTGCTACAGCGCTTTAAGGAAAGCGTTTCCTCCGGAGACAAGAATCAGCGCGTCTGCCCTTGCCTCCGTCTGGCAATGACATCCTCATATATTGACATAATCTTTTCAGCAAGCGAAGCGTCCGTAAACCGCTCCACCTGGGCATACCCCTTGGCAACCATATCACTGCGCATATTTTCATCCGAAAGAACCGTCTTGAGGTATTCTGCAAGCTGTCTGTCATCATCCGGATCCACATAAAGGGCAGCATCACCGCCTGCTTCCTCAAGACACGACCCCGAAGCGGCAATCACAGGGATTCCGCTGCACAGAGCTTCAAGAACAGGGATTCCGAATCCTTCTATACGTGACGGATACACAAATGCCGATGCCATCTGGTAAACCGCAGGAAGTTCTTTGAAATCCACACCGCTGAGGATATGGACACGGTCGGAAACACCGTACTCGGCAGCAGTCCTTTCGACATATTCAGTATATCTGGTCCTTTTTCCTACCAGCACGACATCAATATTGTCTATATGCTGAAGGGACTTCACAAGAAGCGCGGTGTTTTTACGCTCTTCAATAGTACCGACACTCAGTATATAAGAGGAGGGCAGAGAATAGCGTTCCCTCACAAGGTCCTTGAATCCTTTTGAGCATTTCTCCCTGAAAGACGAATCACATCCCTGATATGCAAGCGATATCTTTTCCTTTGGGGTAAAGTAATGCTTGACTATCTCAGTGGCAGTAAAACGGCTCACAGAAATTATACGGTCTGCAATCCTGCAGGCTTTACGGAATTTGATATTATAGATATGCCTGTCCGCCCAGCTGTATGTATGGGGAAACGTCAGAAATATAAGATCGTGTATCGTGACTATGCTTCCTGTATCTCCGGCCCGGGCTATATTCCATGGAAGTTCATTGGAAAGGCCGTGGTAGATGTCGGTCTTCCTTTTCTTCAATTCGTAAGGAATGCCGAAAAGGCTCCACAGAGTATAGGAATATTTCAACAAAGGATGGGTCGGACGGCAGATGTTCACATTCGGCAGCCGCTTCAGTGACGACAGAAGCACGGAATCTTTGTTAGCTCCCACATATACATCAAACTGGCAGTCCGGATACCTTTCTGCCATACACCTTATTATAAATCTGCTGTAGTTGCCAAGACCGGCTTTGTTCTTTGCCGCTTTCTTTCCGTCGAACGCTATCCTCATATAATCTCAAATTCTTACAAATTTACAAATTTTGCGGCTATTCCGGATAAATTTGTGGACAATTGAACATTTTTTAATTTTGCAGAAACATTTGCATTTTATTTCAACATTCACTTGTACACATATTGAAACCGTTGCCTATGAACACACTACGTTTCCTTATAATTCTGGCTGCATTTATCGTATCAGCAAGCATACATCTGCCGGCACAGACGGTCGCAAACATACAGAAAATGTCAATTGACACTGATATAAGGACAGCAAGGAACAATGCAATCCCTGATTTCCACTACAAATACGATGACTACATACAATATGCACCGGCCGTGATTATGCTCGGTGTCAAAGCCGGACTCAAAAGGCACGGATACGAAGGAAGAAGCTCGTGGGGCAGAATGATTGTAGCAGACGCTTTCTCCGCAGCCATTATGACAGGAGCAATCAACGGGCTGAAATATTCAGTACGACGGATGAGACCGGATGAAACCAGCCGCAACTCCTTCCCTTCCGGCCATACGGCCACTGCGTTTATGACAGCGACCATGCTCCATAAGGAATACGGATGGGAAAAGCCCTGGCTGAGCATCGGAGGATATTCAATAGCGGCACTGGTGGGTGTGTCAAGAATCATGAACAACAGGCACTGGATGAGCGATGTCACCGCAGGAGCCGCGATAGGCATCGGTTCGGTACACCTGGGATATTTTCTGTCAGACCTGATTTTCAAGGGAAAACACATATCGGACGGATATGAGAAACCTGATATGTTCGCATACGACCCTGAGCACAAGTATTATGAGGCAGGGCTGTTTTTCGCAAGAAGATACATATTGGGATGGAAATCAGAGAAGCAGGACAATGTCCTGCCGCAGCGCGGGAGCTCGGCAGGAGTCGAGGTAAATATTCCGCTCATTCCACGGACAGGCATCGCGTTCCGGACAAGCGTCAATCCGATGATATTCGGGGGGGGCAGCTCATTCAATATGTACAACGCACATATCGGAGGTTTCTGGGTGTATCCATTCCCCAAATTGGTGGAATTCAACCTGAAGGCAATGCTCGGATATGCCTGGCACAGACTGGGGAACGGCATTGACGCGATAGCTGAGATTTCTGTGGCGTTGCGTGCGGGAGAGAATTTCAGAATAAAGGCTTTGGCCGAATATGAAACATTCAGTTTCTCTCAGCAAAAGCCTTTCCTCAATTCATTTCTTATCGGATATTCCGCTTCCTGGTGCTGGTAGCTCCGGATTTCGGAATACAACGCGCATACGGCAGGCTACACCACTTTGACCTTGAAGATGGCCTTGCGGATCGTACCCTCTCCTATCAGCGGAGCGTGTGCTGTCTCAGGAGCGAATGTGACAACTTCTCCTGGAGCTGCGGTTATCGTCTCTGTCACAGGATCCCTGTAGAACAGGATGTCCTTCTCAATGTTCATCTCTCCGTCAGGCTCCTTGCAGCTGCTTCGTGGAGCGACTCCGAAAGTTTCTTCCTTTGAAAGAGGTACCTGAATGTCGATATATCTGTCGTGTACCTCAAGGCGCGCCTGCTGAGGTGTCTTCATATTGCTGTCAACTATATTGACAAACAGATTCTCTCCGTCAATCAAATGTTTTCCCGGTTCAAGCGCATTCAGATCATGGGTATTTATATACTCGATTGCCTCTGCATAGTAAGGGTTGCTCATCAGTTTATTGTCCATATCAATTGATTTTTCTGCGAATATACAATTTTTTCAGTATCTTTGCCGCGGATTGCTCTGGTGGTGGAATAGGTAGACACGCAGGACTTTTAACATCTGCTCCCTATAATATCCAATCCTCCTTGCTTTCAGAGACACTAATAATGAAGTATTCAAATGAAGGTCAAACGAAACAAGGAAGATTATGAAGATGCGGCAAGAAGCTCTTTAAGCATTGCTGGTATGTGTAGATTTTTGGGAATCAAACCATCCGGTGGAAACTACAAACTGATGCACAATGCCATTAATGAGTACAATATTGACATTTCTCATTTCAGAGGGCAAGGTTGGAATACAGGCTTAACCTTCAAACCGACTAAACCCAAAGATATAAATGAAATTTTAGTGAAAGGTTCTACATTTCAGTCATATAAATTGAAGTTAAGGCTTTTTCAAGACAAGCTAAAAGAAAAGAAATGTGAATGTTGTGGACGAACAGAGTGGTTGGGAAAAGATATTCCTTTGGAAATTCATCATATCAATGGTGACAACAGGGATAATAGATTAGAAAACCTTTCCATTCTTTGTCCAAATTGCCACGCCTTAACGGATAGTTATAGAGGCAGAAATAACAAGAGTGCTACAAAGGAAACTTTGTAAGTAGAACTCCCCTAAAAAACAGAAACCTCGCATTCAGAAATGTTTGCTTTGGCGATGACTTACTAAATTCAGTCTTTGACTGATAAATGGCGCAGAGACTATACAGGGAGGGCCTAAACACAATGTGCAAGGTCAAGAAATAGTCCAGACTACAACGGCTTAGCATTACAGATGAAGCCGGCTTGTATAAAAGCAAGAGTAGCAGGAAAATCCTGTGGGCAGCAATGTCCGTACGGGTTCGATTCCCGTCCGGAGCACATCAAATCTCTTTTAATCGTTTGATTAAGAGAGATTTGTTTTTTACCCCTATGTTATAGCACCTGCAAAAATGTGTTTCATTCTAGATTGCCATATATAATCCCAATAGTCATTTCTATTTATCAAATAATTGTTTTATAGCAGAGGTATCTTGAAATTTTCAAATAAATTGTACTTCTTTGTTTCAATAAGAGTTGATACATATATGCATACCAATTATATGGGAATTATATGTTAATTATATATATCTTTGTAAGAAAGAGTATTACCAATATATGACTGAAGGATTAACACAAGATAAAAAATCATTAAAGACAGTTTTAGGAAAAACTGCAAATTTCAATGAAATCGCAAAAGACTGTGTTGCGTTTGCCAATGCAAGAGGCGGCAGACTCTTTATCGGCATTGAAGATAATGATGACGGCCCTCCTATTGATCAGCTCATACCGCAAGAATTGCCTGACCGTATTGTCAGAAGGGTGAATGAACTAACCATTAATGTTGGTGTCCATGCGGAAAAATATACACATGATAATGGTGGAGAATATATCATATTGACTATTCTTCGTTCTCAGTCAGCCATTGCTGCAACATCAAACGGTACGTATTTCATAAGAGATGAGGATAAAAGCCGTCCTGTTCAACCAGATGAATTAGAGCGATTATTTGTAGACAGACCATCATATTGTTGGGAAACAAAAGTTTCTCTAAAATACAACTGGGAGGATTGTGACAGAGACAAATTGGAGAATTTTATTTCTGACATAAGACATTCAGATCGCGTTTCATCGTTTGTTAAGGAAAAATCCACGCTCGAGTTATTGGAATATTATTCCATGATTACCGAATCCGGATATATGACAAATCTTGGAGTTTTATGGCTTGGAAAGCAAGATCAGCGGGCCAGGCTATTATATAGCCCTGTCATTCAATATATAAAATATGACAATGAGGAAAATAAAGTACAAAAGATAGTGTGGGATGATTACTCACTAAATCCTAAAGAACTTCTTGAAACAATTTGGAAAAGCATACCGGACTGGCAAGAAGTCAATGAGATCTCTGATGGGCTTTGGAGAAAAGAAATCCCGGCATATAATGAAAAAGTTGTGCGGGAAGTAATATGCAACGCTCTCGTACATAGGCCCTATACGACAAGAGGTGACATTTTTATCAATATTTATCCAGATAAAATGGTTGTTGTAAATCCAGGATTATTTCCTCTTGGCATATCTTCAGATAATATTCTTCAAAAAACAAATAAACGCAATGAGCATTTAGCCAGAATATTCTATGCTCTTCATTTAATGGAAGCCGAAGGATCCGGTTATGATTTAATGTACGAAACTCTCCTATCTGCCGGTAAGGCAATTCCAGAACCATTTGAAGGCAATGACTATATACAAGTTACTATCAGAAGAAAAATTATCAACAAAGAAGCTGCAAGATTATGCGAATTCGTTACTGATAACTATTCAAATATTTCTAGAAAGGCCATAATTGCATTCGGCATAATATTACAGCATAGCCTTATTTCAGCTTCAGAGCTATCTCGCCAATTACAAATCCCTGATAGTGATAGATTGAGATCATATATAGGGAAATTATCAGACGAAGGTATCATTGCATCTAAAGGCAAGGGAAAAGGAACTAAATACTATATTAGTCCAGAATTAATTTCAAATGCCAAATCCAATATACCAACATCGTTAAAAACGATTGAGCCATATCGTTTAAAAGCTCTCATTAAAGAAGATTTGCGTTTTCATCCATTAAGTATGGTGGCAGAAATCAGCAATCGCTTACCAGATGTTGATTTGAATGAGATAAGAGCAAACATCAGAAAAATGGCTTTAGATGGAGAATTGATCACAGAAGGTGGACGAAAATTCAGGAAGTATAGTCTTCCTGAATCTTTTCTTTAATTTATTGGCAGAAAAAATATAAAACATATAGCCACAAAAGAAAGAAAGCAATATAAAACACTAACAATCAATCATTTTCTTTCTTTTATAATGATTTTATTTATTCTATTAATTTATCCAAAGCAATTTCTATTTGCAAAACAGCCTGTAATTTTTACAACTTTTTGATATTCATTATAAAACAAATTCCCGTCCGGAGCACATCAAAGAACGCCTGACAGAAGCACGATGCTCATTGTCAGGCGTTTTGTTTTGGACGGCCCGGAGGCCATCTGTATCATTTGTTGAGTCCGAGCTTTTCGGTACGTGTACATTCTATCATGACTGTACGGTTGCCGACCTGCATACGGAACTCTCCGGTCTCAAGTACCCACTCCCCGTCAGGACCTACAAAGGCCAGGTCCTTTCCTGATATCTCAAGGTTGACGGTCTTGGTTTCGCCAGGCTGTAATTCAATCTTCTCAAAGGCTCTGAGGCGTCTGTTTTCAGGCACCATAGAGGCCACCATGTCACGGCTGAACAGCATGACGACTTCCTTTCCGGCCACCTTGCCGGTGTTCGTGACATCAACGGAGAACACCAGAGGAGTATCCGCAGTGAACTTTTCCGCCGAACATCTCAGGTCGGAATATTCAAAGGTAGTATAGCTCTGACCATATCCGAACGGCCACTGTACGGACACCACGGCGTCATAGTCATACGCACCTTCCATCTTGTCAGTCTCCTCGCTCACCCTGTAGTCGTATGTGGTAAGCTCGGCCTGGTTCTTAGGATAGGTGTACGGCATCCTCGCGCTCGGGTTGGCGTCTCCGGAAAGGATGTTCGCAAGGGCATCGGCTCCGTAGTTTCCAGGAAGAAGTATATCTATCACTGCCTTGGACAACGGCTCGATGTCGCTTACAAGACGCGGACGCCCTCCGTTGATCACAAGCACTATCGGCTTGCCCGTCCTGTACAGGGCCTTCACAAGGTCACGCTGGTTCACTGACAGCGCAAGGTCGGAAAGATTACCCGGAGTCTCACAGTATGAATTCTCCCCTACGCATGCAAGGATCACATCCACACCTTTGGCCGCCCTTACGGCCTTCTCTATCTCCGGAGCGTTCTCCTCCTCATAGCTTCCTTCTGCAACATAGGTGACACCTTGCTCCAGGATCACATTGCCTTTGCCGAACTTATTGCTGACAGCCTCATATACAGTATTGTATTTCTGAGCGAACCTGTCAGTGAGATGTCCCTGCCAAGAATAGCTCCAGCCTCCGTTAAGGCAACGCATCGAGTTCGCGTTCGGACCAGTGACAAGAATCTTCACACCTTTTTTCAAAGGAAGGATTCCGTCGTTTTTCAACAGAACTTCCGACTCTTCCGCGGCACGGACGGCAAGCTCAGCATACTCCTCACATGCGAAGTCCGGATAGTCCCTGACATATGTATTCGGAGTACCGAACAGTCCGAGCCTGTATTTCAGCCTGAGCACACGCCTTACCGCGTCGTCTATACGGGACATCGGCACCTTTCCCTCCTCCACAAGCTCTTTCAGAAGAGTGCAGAAATTTAGGTCATAAGGCTCCATGGTCATGTCTATGCCGGCGTTTATAGCCATCATTATAGCCTCTTTCTTGTCAGAAGCCACACATTCACGGGTATACAGGTTGTTGATATCACTCCAGTCCGTGATAAGCATGCCGTCCCAGTTCAGGTCTTCTTTCAGCCATTTGGTCAACAGATTGTAGTTGGCATGTACGGGCACTCCGTTCACGCTCGAGCTGTTCACCATGATTGTAAGTGCACCGGCCTCAACACAAGCCTTGAAAGGAGCGAAGCATTTCTCCCTCAGTTCCGCCTCGGAAATATAGGCAGGAGTCCTGTCCTTGCCCGTGCGCGGCTGGCTGTAGCCCATATAATGCTTCACGGAAACGGCTACCCTGTCCGTGCCTATATGGTTGGGGTCGTCCCCCTGGAATCCACGCACGGCAGAAGAGCCCATAACGGCATTCACGAGACAGTCCTCGCCATAGTTCTCCCAGACCCTGGACCAACGAGGGTCACGGGCCATATCCACAGTAGGAGAATATGTCCAAGGACAATTGGACGCCCTTGTCTCATAGGCCGTCACCTTGGCCGCATCATAAGCGATATCCGGATTGAAGGACGCCGCCACATTTATGTTCTGCGGGAACAAGGTTCCGCCCAAGGTGTATGTGGTACCGTGATTCTGGTCAAGGCCATATATGCAAGGAATGCCGATTTCACGCATTGACACTTCCTGTATCATGCCTATGATTTCCTGCCACTTCTCCGGAGTCTGAGCCACCGGGCCCGGTGAGTTAAGCACGGAACCGACCTTGTACTTGCCGATCGCGTTCTCCAGTTTGTCCTGGTCCATCACGAAATCTCCACCTTCCCAATGTCCGAGAATGTCTATCGCAATCTCCGTCATCTGCCCGACCTTCTCGTCTATCGTCATTCCGGAAAGCGTGTTCTCTACGGCATCCTCGATTGCCTTATCCTCCGGTATAACCGGTTCCCGTCCGTTATCCGAACATGATGTAGCACCCAAACAAGCGAATGTCATAGCAGCCAATGTAAGTAAATCTAATTTGTTCATATAAAACCATTATTGGATTGTAACAAGATCGACATAGAATCCATGCCCGCAGATCAGGAATCCGTCCTGCTCCGCGATAAGGTCAACCTGCTCCTGAGTTATAACGAGCTCGAAGACCTTGTCTTCACTGAACTCCTCTTCCACGGTACCCGGCAATTTTGTCCACCACCCGCTGTTGAACGCCACCTTATGATAGGCGTCCGACGGATTGACGGACAGATGGAACTTCACGGTCTCACCTACTTTCCAGCCCTTTGCATCAGTCTGAAGCGCGTCAAACTTCTTGCCGGGATCGGTATCTGGAAGGTCCCATGAAACATAATGGTGACCGGACCACAAGGTCCTTTCGGCAGAAACCGTGACATCCGTGGACACAAGGGCAGAACCGTTGACATAGAACTGCACGTCACGTCCGTCAGACATGGTGCCGGCAAGGGTGTATACACCCGGTTCCACTGACGGGCAAGGGAACTCGAGAGAATTTTCCGTCCTGACGGTGAATGAGGTTATCTGGGTCTCACCCAACTTCAGTGAGGCGACCTTGTCAAGATTTATTCCTGACATCACCCATGAAGTGTTGAGCGACACGCGAGACACACCTGATGTCACAAGCGAGGCTGTCGTGACAGTCACCTTGTCCGCTCCATACTCCACGCCGTCGGCATCCGAGAACACGACCCTATATGTCCCGTCAGAAATACCGGCCGGAACCGTATAGGAAACATTGTCGTCTTCCACCGAAAATGAAGTCACCTCGGTGTCACCGATTCGCATCCCGGTGATTCCTGACATGCCGGAGCCGTAGATGATACCATCGGAGTCAGGGGACACTATACGCTCAAGGGCGACAGTCGTCGCAATAGGGTCACCCTCCAGAGGTTTCACCAGAATGAATCCCTCGCGGGATGTGCTCTTGCCCTCCACGGTAGTAGCGACAATCTTAAGTTCATACTTTCCTGCAAGGAGATGAATGTCCACACTTGTCCCGGTGGCCACTTCCTCGCCGTCAATATACCACACCACTGTGGTATATTCGGAAGGAGTGACAGTCACGGTCATAGTAAAGTTGACATCACGATTTATAGTCGCCACCGTAGGAAGCTCCCCCTTGTCACGGTCCGGAAAGGTCGGGTCAAGGATAAACGGTTCATCTGACGGTCCGGCAACGGAAAACGCATCATTCCTGTCGCACGACATGAGCGTCAGCCCGGTCGCCAGTCCCAAAAGCAATAATCTATATATACGTTTCATATATTTCTGTCATTTAACAATTAATAGACATCCCACCATACAGGAGTGTTCCAGCTGTCCGTACCGCCCATACGTGAAAGGGCGTCTTCATATCCTTTCTTGTTGTATGAGGACTCCAGCACAGGATAGCAAAGACGTACCGGAATTTCATCCCCTCCTGTAAGGAAGCTTCCGAAACCGTATTCCTTAGGAGACTTCAGCCTCGGATAACCGGAACGCCTGACATTGGACCAGCACTCGGAAGGATTGTGGAAATGAAGTATCCAGGCCTGGGTGTTGATGGCCTCCTTCGCCTGTTCGTCGGTATGGCCAAGGCCATTGGCCTCGACAAATGCCACGAAATCGTCATCGGACACTTTCCCGCAACCGTAATTGTCCGTAAGGAAATCCATTGCCGCACGCACTCCGGCTTCATAGTATTCTTCCTTGGTCCCGGTAACCGTCCACCCTTTCAATGCCGCCTCGGCAAGAAGGAAATTGACCTCGGCATAAGTCATGACGACTCCAGGATTGTCGCTCTTGAGGAAATTGTTTGCAAGCTTAGGTTCCACTTCACGCTCCATCGTCGTCCTCGTTATCGAAGGGTTCGACTCGGCCAGGGCTTTCATGATATCACTTTCATATCCGGTCGGCCATGGCTCCCAGGAGTAGGCGCCAGGCTCGCAAGGCGCCATGGCTATGTTCTTGTCAATTATCTCCTGCGTAAGGTCTATACGGTTGTCCGGACTTGTCGCGCTTATGAGGTCATCGCAATAGAAACGTGCGATGCTGTATGTACGGGGGTCACCCGAATCTTTCATCTTGTTGAAAAGAGTGGAGCAAAGGTAGCTCGGGTTGTTTGCCGGGTCATTTCCGAAAAGCAACTGGGACATCGCGTTCTTACGGTAGTCACTATATGAGTCCTGACCGAAGCTGAACGCCACTTCAATGTATTTTATCAAGGCGTCATCCGCACCGTCAGCAAATATGCCTCCTTCAGCGGCCAGGGCGTCCTCGAATTCCTGCTGAGCCTTTTCCTGGTCAGCATCGGAAATCCTCATGGCAAAACGAAGACGGAGCGAGTTTGCCAGTTTCTTCCATTTCGCGATATCCCCGCCGTATATAATGTCGCCGTCAACTCTGTCACCCGCCGGGTCAAGGTTGGCTTCAGCCTCCCTGAGTTCCTCAAAGAACGAATGATAGATTTCCTCCTGAGTGTCATATCGCGGGTTGTAGACCGCATCTATATATCCGAGGCCAGCCTCACTGTATGGCGCATCACCGTAGACATCGGTAATAAGGGACATCATATACACACGATAGATTGTCAGTACGGCATTGATATTCTTTGATTCAGGATCTTCCGCCGTCCTGTACATGGCGTCAGTGAGATTCTTGAAGGCATTGGGATAGAATGAGGTCCAGATCCTGCTCATCTCATTGTTGTCCTGAGTATGACGGCCTCCGTAGTTGGTTGTGTTCCAGCATCCCATAAGCTGCTGAGTGAAAGCATAGTGGTAGTTCCTGTATATCTCCACCATCCCGAGGTCTCCATAAGTCTGCAACTGAGCCGTGGTCAGCTGGGCGTTCGGGTCGATGCTGTTTGCCTTTGACGGGTCGGAGTTCAGGTTCTCCATATACCTGTCACTGCACGAGGACACGGCCAAGCCAAGAGTCAGCAGTGCCGGCATTATATATTTACACGTTATCGTTTTCATTGACACTCGAATAATTAGAATTTGATATAAACATTGAATCCAAAGCTCCTGCGTGACGGGAGAGAACCGTACTCCAGTCCCATGCCCGTGGTGTTGTTATAGTTCGAATCCGGATCGATGTTAGGGATGTTCTTCCATACGATAAACGGATTACGGGCCACGAAAGACAGGGAGAGGTCCTTCACCACGTTTCCGAGCCAATGCCTCGGGAATGCGTATGTAAGCGTAATCTCGCGACATTTGATATAGGAGTTGTCATAGATAAACATAACAGGGGCATTACGGGCCACACTCATCCAATATTCCTCAGGATTGACCATAATGTCATTTGGTCTGTAAGTCCCGTCACCGTTGTCGATGACTCCCGGCGCGATGAAACCTCCGGTCGGTTTCCATGAGCCCTTGGCTACTCCGGCGGCCTTCCTCTGCTCTTCGGACTTGTACCATGCCTCACGGCCCTCGAGGGTCTCAAGGCTCTTTCCCGACTCGTATGCGGCACGCGCCGACATTGAATACAGGTCACCTCCTACCTTCACGTCGAAGAGTGCGGACAATGTGAAGCTCTTGTATCTCAATGAAGTGAACAGGCCTCCCGTCCAGTCCCACGAAGCGTTTCCAAGCACATGATTGCTCTTGTCGTATTTAGGCAAGCCGGTGGAAGCGTCTATCACGATGTCACCGTCCGCGTTTCTAACGAAATCCGGACCGACGATTGAACCGAAATCCTCACCAACTTTGGCTGCCACCTGAACATCAAGCCACTGTGCCTTCTCAAGCTCGAACATATCCATATCATCTACAAGTGACACCACCTTGTTGTTGTTCTTGGAGAAATTCAGGTTCAAGTCCCAGGTAAAGTCTCTGGTCTCCACAGGGCGGGTATTGAGGGATATCTCCACGCCGCTGTTACGGATCTCGCCGGCATTGATGAGACGGTACGGATAGCCCGTCGTCCAGCTGCTGGCCATACCCATGATCTGGTTGCGGCTCGTCTGATGATAATATGTGAAATCCAATCCGATACGGCTGTCAATGAACCTGGTCTCAAAGCCGGCCTCGAACGAATTGGTCATGGTAGGCTTGAGGTCCCTGTTAGGGACAGTGGTATTGTTGATATATCCTATAGTGTAGCCAGGATAAGTGAACTTTGACTTCGTATACACGAGTCCGAGCTGATATGGGTCGGTATCGCTACCTACCATAGCCCATGAAACGCGCACCTTGCCATACGGAAAAGCCTTTTTGGCATCTATAAGCTCCGAGAATACAAAGCTTCCCGAAACCGACGGATACACATAGATGTTGTTCTGTACAGGCAATGTGGAAGACTGGTCACCACGTACTGTCGCGTCAAGGAAAAGGAGACTTTTCCATCCGAAGTTGACCGTGGCGAAAAGGGAGTTGATCTGCTTGCGATAGGTATTCTCCTGAAGGCTCGTCTCGTTGAAGCTCATGAGGGCCACCACGTCACGTATCTGCATATCCTGGGCTGAGACGATGGAAGTCTCGTTGTCCACCATATAGACGTTCGCTCCGGCAGTGGCGTTGAAGTCGAAGTCTCCCCACCTGTTATTATATGTCGCTATAAGCTCGAAGTTGTACATATTGTTGTGGAACTTGCTCTGCTGCAGGTATCCGGCTTCATACCCCGGAGTCGTGGGAGCCTTGTAGTCCTGGAAATTGAACCAGCTCATCTCAGCTCCGGCCGTACCCTTGACCTTAAGGTGAGGGGTAATGTTCCATGCCACGGTACCATGAAGACGGAAAAGGTCCTTCACGGACAAGTTGGAGTTCTTGTACACGTCCCAGTACGGATTGACATTGTAAGGGTCCATTCCGTTCCAGTTCGAATATTCGCCGTTCTTGTCCTCGTATGTCCTAAGCCACTCCTGGTCGTATGTCGTGGCGAGAGTCATCAGGTTCTTTCCTATATTCGACTTGCTGTCTCCCAAAGCCGGACGGTTCTTCACGTTCTCGCGGGTATAGTTCGCAGAGAAGTCAAGGTCCACCTTGCCTATCGTGGAATTGGTCCTGAGATTGAACACATTCCTGCTCATATTCGTCTCCGGAACAATATCCCTGTTGCGCATATCCGTCATCGTAAAACGTATTCCGGTATTTCCGGTGTTCGAAGACACGGTAACGGAATTGTTCGCTGTCAGACCTGTCCTGAAAAAACCTGAAGTGTTGTCTGGAACGATAAGATAAGGACGGCTCACACCATCAAAATATGTAAGCATGTTACCTCCGTCAGCCTTAGGCCCCCAACTTTTGTTGGTGTTGGAAACCGCATCGATGCTGTATGTACCGTTGCTTCCCATACCATAGACCTGCTGCACGTCATTCCATTTCGAAAGCTGAGTATCTACAGTGAGAGTTCCGTTGTATTCCACGGACCAACGCTCCTGTCCAGCTTTCTTGGTCGTGATGAGAATCACTCCGTGGCTCGCACGGCTACCGTAAAGGGCTGAGGCTGCAGGGCCTTTAAGCACCGACATGCTCTCGATGTCGTCAGGGTTGATGCTCGAGATACCGTCTCCGAGGTCATATCCTCCGTTGGTCCCGGCACTTCCGAAATTGGTATTGTCCAACGGAACCCCGTCTATCACATATAGCGGCTGGTTGTTTCCTGTCATCTCCGTGTTACCGCGAAGAAGCACCCTTGTAGAACCCGAAGGTCCTCCGGCCGTCTGGCTCACGACGAGTCCTGCCACCCTTCCGGCCATAGAATTGATGACATTGGTTTCCTTGTTTTTTGACAAAGTCGCTCCCTTGACTTCTTCAAGGCCATATCCAAGGGCCTTCCTGTCCCTCTTTATGCCCAAGGCTGTCACAACGACGTCATCGAGCATCTCGCTGTCAACTTCCAATGTCACTGAAATCGGAGAAGCCGAAGCCGGCATCTCGACTGTGGAATATCCGAGGCAAGTCACCGAAAGCACGGCCCCTTCGTTGACTTCAAGAGAGAATTTTCCTTCGTAATCCGTCACAGCCCCGTTGGACGTTCCCTTTTCCTGAACTGTAGCCCCGATAACAGGACCTTCCGAATCCTTGACGACTCCGGTTACCGTCACTTTGCGTAACTGCGCCGACATTGCGGGCTCCGCCGAAACCGTGACGGGCAATACCGCCGCCATCAGTCCCAGAAAGACAGCCACACACGACACTGTTCTTGTAATCTGTTTTTGTTTCATGTGGTCAATTATTAGTTGTTCGAAATGATTTTTATCCAATCCACATACATGGAAACCTTTTCTCCTTCATTGATGGCCGTAATTCCCGCCATATCGGTAATGCCTGTGAAAGCCCCGCCGACAGCAAGGTTGAAAAGGACATAGAAATTGTCATGGAAATATGGGTTCGCACTGATATCGAAGGACTTGAAATGGACACCGTCTATGGACACCTTGATTTCCTCCTGGCTCCAGTCCATGGCATAGGTATGATATTCTCCGTCCTGAAGGCTGTCGGACACGGAAGCGGCATAGTACTCCTGATGATGGGACGCCTGGTCCTCGCCAAAATGTATCGCCGTGTTGACCCTCCTTTCCGTTTCACCGGAAGCGATACCATCGGCATCTCCCATTTCCATCAGGTCTATTTCTCCGCAAGACGGCCAAGGCTTGTCATTGTCTCCCATGAACCAGAAAGCCGGCCACAGTCCATTTGCCGTCGCAGGCAACTTTATACTGGCCTCAACCCTTCCGTACTTGAATGATTTCTTGCCTTTTGAATTCACCCTTCCGGAAATGATCTTCCCGTTCCTCCGCTCAGCGGAAATTATAAGTACCGACTTGTCGCCGTCCTTGCCGACACGGACAAAGGAGGGATGATAAGACTGAAGCTCCTGGTTGACCCATCCCGCCTCGTGAGTCTCCTTGGTCCATGACGAAGAATCGAATGTCTCGAACTCGTCGACAAACACGCCGCCGTTGTCCGTTCCGTCAGGTCCGGCACCATTATTTCCGTTCGAGCATGAAATGAAAAAAGCGCAGAAAAGTAGCGCGAATAGAAATGTCTTGTCTGTGGTCATTGTGGTTATTATTTTTTGCAAAAGTACCACAGAGAGCATCCATCGGGGTTTGAATGCCGACATATAAGGTTTGATTACTGACAATATTTGCTCGGCTGCACGCCGAAATGCTTCTTGAACAGAGTGCTGAAATACTTTACATTGACAAATCCGACCATCTCCGACACTTCTATGACTGGTATCCCCTGCTTCAGAAGTTCAGCGGCCTTGTTAAGCCTAAGTATCCTTATGAACTCCTGGGGAGCCTTGCCGGTAAGTGATTTCAAACGCCCGTAAAACAGGGTGCGGCTCATGGCCATCTCCTGACATAGCTGGTCTATGCTGAAATCCATGTCATCCATATTCCTTACAACTACATCCGTCACCTTGGCCACGAAGTCCCTGTCACTTTCCGACGCTTCAACATCCGCGACATGAAGGTTGCCCGGCTCCATATTGTCTATGGCATGTCTCAAAAGCCCTTCACGCAAGTTGTTGCGGTTCTCTATCATGCCCTTGACCTTCAATTTGAGGATTTCCATGCTGAAAGGCTTGGTGATATAGTCGTCAGCACCTTTCTGCAGGCCGGTCACTACGGACTTATGGTCAGAATTGGCGGTAAGGAGTATTACAGGGATTCCGGCAGTGTCGGGATTGGACTTGACCATCCGGCAGAAGTCATCGCCATGTAGGTCCGGCATAACGACATCCGACAGTATAAGGTCCGGATAGTTCTTTCCAAGATAGACGGAAGCCTCAGTCGCGGAATGCGCCACGGCGACATTGAAATCTTTGGAAAACGCTTTCCTCAGATAATTCCGCATATCGTCATTGTCGTCGACTATAAGGATAGTATGTCCCTCCCTCTTTTCTACACCGAAGGCATCTGAAAGCATCACCTCCTCCAAGGAACTGCCGGCTGAAGTCTTCCTTGAGAATGGGACAGGCTCATCGAAGACATGCCTGAAAGCGACTGTAAACGTCGTACCCTCTCCCTCCGTGGACGTGAACCGGACTGTCCCGTCCAGCATTTTCACGATCCGTTTCACCTGCAGCAGGCCGAAGCCTGTTCCTGCCTCCTGGGAATCACGGGCATTTTTCGCCCTGTAGACATCTGTAAATATATGTTTTCTACCTTTCTGTGGAATACCTATCCCGTTGTCACTTATGTCGACTGTCACCCGTTTCCTCGTAACCGACACAGACACCTTCACAAAGCCTCCCGACCTTGTATATTTACAGGCGTTGGACATCAGATTGTCGAACAGCTGTTCAAGAAGATGCCCGTCCCCCGCGATACAGGCCGGAGCATCCGGAAGACTCAAAGTCAGTTCTATCCCTTTCTTTGCACAGACATCCAGAAAGCACCCGACCTCGTCCCGTAATATCTCGCACAAATCTACCGTAACCAGTTCAAGCCGACGCTGTCCGGACTCGAATTTCTCGAAATCAAGCAACTGAGTGGCAATGGAGTTGAGCTTGCCAACATTCTGCTTCGCGATTTCGGCAAGATACAAGGCATTTGACGAAAGGGTTTCCTCCTTGAGCAGTTCCTCCAAAGGGGACATTATCAATGTCACCGGAGTCCTGATGTCATGTGCGGTGTTGATGAAGAAACGGATCTTGTCCTGATCGTACCGTTTCTGCAACATGTTCCATTTATATCTGAACGCAAAACCTATTATCAGAAGCGCCAAGGCTGTATATGCCAGCCAGGCCCAGACAGTGTTCCACCATGGCTGCAATATACGTACTGACAGGCTGGCCTCATCTATAATCCTGTTGTCGCCCCCCCTGACGCTACGGATGAAAAGGGTATATTTCCCTGGAGCCACATTCTTATATCTGGCCACCCCCATGTCCGTCAGTTCGCTCCAACCGTTGTCGTAGCCTTCCAGGAAATAACGGTAGGATATGTCATCGCTATAACGGATATTTATGGCCTCGAAACTGACCGTAAACGAATTGCAATCATAGTCCAGAAGAAGTTTCCCGCTTTTCAGACCATCATGGACATACGGTACAAGGCGTTCCCTTTTGGCCTCATCAACTGCATCCAATGAAAATCCGGATATCCTCAGCGGTGCGGAATAGTCCACAACATCGAAATGGTAGGGAGAGAACCTGACCGCCCCAGCAGTGCTTCCGAAAACGAAATCACCTCCGCTCAGCACAGCGCTCGCCGACTTGTTGTACTCGCTGCCCTTTCCTACAATATAATTTATGGAAGACACCGTGGAGTCCGCTATTACGGATATGCCGTTGCCAGTGCTTATCCACAGACGGCCCAAAGTATCCTGCTGGATGCCATAGATGTCATTCGAAGGCAATCCGTCCGACATCCTGTACGCCCTCCTGACTTTTCTCTCACCTATGTCATACAGGTTCAGACCTCCCCCCTCGGTTCCCAGCCACACCGTACCGTCCCCGTTGAAAAGCATCGGTACGATATATGTGCTCAGGTTCTGGTTCTGCTGTTCGTGAGTGGAAGCATAATGCCTGATCTCACCTGTCATCTTTTCTATGACATAGAAACCGTTGGCAGTGGAAGCGGCCACTTCCGTACCTTCCAATATTTCCACTGACAGGACCTGGCCGACATCATATTTGCATTTCAATACCCCGTCCGAGTCAAGAAGCATCAGCTTCCCGTCAATGGCCCCGACCCAATAGTCTCCGTCCCCATCCTGCTCTATGGAAAAGATATAGTTGGATGTCAGCCCTCCCGACTGCTGGTCTATATGCCTTACAACATTTCCATCCTTGTCCAACATGAAGACTCCCGCGCCATAAGTACCCAGAAGCACATTCCCGTCACCTGACGGGCACAATGTCACTCCGACGCTTCCGGACAGACGATGAAACCACTGTCCGGAACCCTGGCGGAACACGCTCACGCCGCAATCCGTTGCATACCATATATCTCCATTGACATTCTCCGCGATTGCATTGACATTGTTGTTGGCTATGGAACGGGTATTTCCCCTTTCATGAACGATATGTTCCAATGGAGCCTTGACAAATCCGATCAAGGTGACGCCACCGGTATAGCTGCCGACCCAGACATTCCCGTGCATATCACGGCACATCGTATATATACCGTTGCTGTACAGATAGTTCTTGCTGTCACTCTCCGTATTTATCAGCAGTTCTACAGTCCCGTCGTTCAGGTCCAAAGTATATATTCCACCACCATCGGCGCCTGCAGCATAGACACATTCCGAGATTTTCAGGATCGCACGTACAGGATAGCTGAAAGGCTGCCTTACCGATTCGAAACGCGACACCTCTCGGGTGTCCAGATCCATCTTGAACAAGCCGTCATTGAAAGTCCCTATCAGAAGAAGTCCGCTCTCCTCGGCAACGCACAGGCTTTGTATATTCTCGTTCTCCAGTCCCTTGACAGTCCCTGACTGACAACCGTCCCCGATCACTTTCAGTCCTGAAGTCGTTGCAACATAAAGAGCACTATCCGATTCCGCTATATCATTGACATAGACATCTGTAATTATGGGAGTCACTCCTCCTTCCTTATCATAGGAGAACAGTCCCTGGGCCATTCCAAGCAGATTCTCGCCGCTGTCGCTCCGAAAGATCCTATTCAGCCTGACATCACCGGACTCGGCATCGCCCACTTTGGCGACATGGTCAAAACGGTCATATACCTCGGAATAGAGATATATGCGGCCGGTATTGTCATAGGCCCATAACTCTTCAAGGCCGTCATAATAAAGCTGAATAACCCTCCCGGCCATATCCCCGTAATAGAGATCGCCCGGAAGGGTATAGTTCGTTATCTGGTTTCCGTTGTATCTG
>ERZ778514.744-NODE-744-length-27612-cov-10.425736_pt1 | contig 27612 bp, 26 predicted proteins | sample MGYA00510344_ERZ778514 | MGnify/ENA primary metagenome ERZ778514 (study PRJEB29527, sample SAMN07138968) | mouse gut metagenome | material: feces | host: mouse | place: China:Nanjing | collected 2016-01-25 ...
GGCCGGAATCGCACACGCCGACGACGCAATACGACAGATCGACGAGCTCGACGAAGAGAACCGCTGACCTAAAACGACAAACCCACAAAAAAACATTCTTATGAAACAGACCAAACACCTGCTCGGAATGGCCGCCGCGCTGCTGCTCGCAGCCTCCTGCTCGTCCGACGAACCGGTAGACCCCAAGCCCCAGGTCGCCGACAAGGACCAGACACGCTATCTGAGCGTGGCCATTTCGAGCCCCGCGGGCACGCGCGCCTACGAGAACGGCACCGCGGAGGAGAGCTACGTAGACAAGCTCTATTTCTACTTCTTCGACAAGGACGGCAACCCCACGGGTCAGATGAAGACCTTCAGCCAGAAGGACGGCGAGTTCCAGAACGACGCAAGCGACAACGTGACCCGCTTCTGGCAATCGGTCGTGCCCGTGGAGCTGGTGCAGGGCCAGACGCTGCCCTCCTACGTCATGTGCTTCGTCAACCCGCTCCAGGTCTCGGATCTGGACAATAAGACATTGAACGAGATCGAAGCGATCCGGCGCGAGCGCGTGCACACCGACGCCGGCCACTTCCCCATGTCCAACTCGGTCTACTACGGCATCGACCCCGTCACGGGCAAGGAGGGGAGGCTCATGGCCACGCCCATCAGCGGAGCCCAGCTCTTCGAAAAGAGAACCGACGCCGAAACCGCGACGAGCGGCATCGTCGAGATCTACGTGGAGCGCTACGCCGCCAAGATCGGCCTGACGCTCGCCCCCGAAAAAATCGAAAAGATCACGGTAGTCGACCCCGACGGCGTGGAGCACGAGCTGCAATTCGTGCCCGAATACTGGCGCCCCAACGCCATCGACAAGCAGATCTACGCCACGAAGACCTTCGGTCTGAACCCCGACGGGACCTTCACCCCCGGCACGGCCCCCTCGAAAGAGACGATGGACGAAGCCTTCCGCGGCGGCGGCATGCCCCAGTGGAACGATCCTGCGGCGCACCGCTGCTTCTGGTCGTGCTCGCCCGCCTACTACGCCAACACGTATCCCCGCGTATCGGACGACGTGCGCGACGTGGACGCAACCGAGGTGAAGGCGGCCTACCCGCTGGACTACTTCAGCTACACGCAGATCAGCACCGACCCGAAATCGATCGCCTGGGATGAGACGAGCGGCTTCACGGCTGAGGCTGGCAAGTATTTCTATTCGCGCGAGACGACGACCAGCATCCAGACGATCAACGATGCGGCCAACGGCAACCCCGTGGCATCGGTAGCCTCGATCGTCATCGTGGGCAAATACAACGTCGACGGCGCGGCCGCCGCCGGGAACTTCTACATCGGCGCCAAGGACGAGAACGACCGCTACGCCTACTACGCCGACCACGCGGCCGCACGCAGCGAGCTGATGAAACGTCAGGGCTTCCTCTTCGCCGACGACCAGGGCACGCAGCCGCTCGACGACGAGGATATGTTCGTGGTCGAGCATCCCAAGGCCGGCGTGCGCGGCGAGATCCCGGTTGCGGGCCGCTACGTGACCCTGCAGCTCAGCAGCGCCGCCATCGCTGGCGCCAACGCCTACTTCTACGGCGACAAGGGCGACGGCACGAAGGGCTACATCGCAGTCGCCGAGGAGAACATCGACGAGGTGAACCGCCAGCTCTGGCAGCAGGTCGGCACGCTGTCGGTATTCCACGAGGGTCTGGCCTTCTACAACATCCCCATCCACCACCTGGGCTTCGGCAAGAACGGCACCGGCGGTGCGGATGAGTTCATCAAGGACGGCGCCTACGTATGGGAGAACATGCGCCGCGGCGACCTGGGCGTGGTGCGCAACCACGTCTACAACATCTCGGTCAGCGGCATCAAGGGTCTGGCGACGGGTCTGCGCTCGACCGAACAGCCGATCGTGCCGCCGAAGAGCGACGTCAACTACTACGTTTCGGCCAAGCTCAACATCCTCGCATGGAACATCGTGCCGACGCAGGAGGTAGAACTCTGACCCTCCCCCGCTGCCGCCGCATGACGCAGCGATGAATCGTCCCCGGGTGCTCTGACCGGCACCCGGGGAGCCAACGGCCGGGCGCCCGGCGCCACAGGCCGAAAAGGCGCGGCACCGCAACCCCGCGCCCCCACGAAGACACGAAAAAAGAGACGATATGGGAACGAAGAGACCTTTCACGCACCTGCGGCCGCTCGTCGCGGCGCTGCTCGTCGCCACGGCGGCGCTCACCGCGTGCGAAACGATCTACGACGACCTGGAGCCCTGCCGCACGGAGTTTCGGGTACGATTCCGCTACGACCGCAACATCAAGTATGCCGACGCCTTCGCCCACGAGGTGGAGTCGGTGGCGCTGTGGGTGTTCGACACCGCGGGCAAGCTCGTATGGCACGGCACCGAGGCGGGCGACGCGCTGCGCGACGAGGCGTGGACGATGCCCGTCGACGTGGCGGCGGGAACCTACGACCTGGTGGCGTGGTGCGGCCTGGAGGGGCAGCCGCTCTACCGGCTCGCGGAGGCCGACCCCCGGAGCCCCGAGCAGCTGCGGCTCTCGATCGCCCGCCTCGCCGACGCCGCGGGCGACTACGTGGCCGACGACCTGACGGGGCTCTACCACGGCATGCGGCGCGTGACCTTCGCCGAGGCCGAGCTGGGCGGCACGGTCGAGACGACGCTCCCGCTGACGAAGAACACCAACGCGGTGCGCATAACGCTCCAGTACTACGATTCGCAGGGCGACAAGCAGATGGAGACCGAAGACTTCGACTTCTCGATCGAGGCCGCGAACGGCGACATGGACTACGACAACTCGCTGCTCGGCCATGCCCCGCTGACCTACCGCAACTGGATCAAGACCCCGCTCCGGGCCGACTTCGACGCCGATGCGGATGCCGCCACCGCTGCCGCCGCGACGACCGTCAACGGACTGATGGCCGAGCGGACCGTGGGGCGCCTGACCGCCGACCGCGAGCAGATGCTCGTCGTGCGCCGCACCACCGACGGCGAACGGATCATCCGCCTGCCGCTGGTGAAGTATCTGCTGATGGTGCGCGGCAACTACAACCGCCGCATGGAGCCGCAGGAGTATCTCGACCGCGTGGACGAGTTCAACCTCACCTTCTTCCTCGACGGCGACGACAAATGGTATACGGGTGCCGGCATCTACATCAATTCGTGGGTGGTGGTCCCCGAGCAGGAGACCGAAATGTAAACGATCATGCTACGCAGACTAACCTACCGCATAGCCGCCCCGATTCTCTGGCTCGGCGCCGCCTGCGCACCGGCGGGCTGCTCGAAGAGCGAGGCCCCCGCACCCGATCCGGGGCGCGAGGTGACGATGAGCTTCCGCATCGCCTCCCGGGCGCCGGGCTCGCGCGCCCAGGAGATCGTCGGGACGGAGCAGGGCGCCGAGGCCGAAAACCGGATCGACATCGACCGGGCCCGCTTCCTGCTCTTCACGCAGGGAGGCGCGCTGCTGCAGGAGCTCCGCCCCGTCCTGCAGGAGGGGGCGCCCGACTTCGCCTCCTACACCGTCACGGCGACCATCCGCGAACCCTACTTCGACTACGCCGCCGAGGAGGGCCGCGTACGCTTCCGCATCATGGTGCTGGCCAACTGGCCCGACGAGGCGCTCGCCGCCGTGGCGGGGCGCACGACCGAGGCCGCGATCGAGGCCGCGAAGGCCGCATGGAGGATGCCCGACGCGTGGATGCCGGCGGCCGACGGCCCCTGGATCCCGATGTACGGACTGAAGGAGTTCGAGGTCTCGACCGACGAACTGCGCCGCAGCGACCCCTCTGCCCCCTTGCAGCTGGGCGGCGCCGACGGCGGGATACACCTCCTGCGCGCGCTGGCGCGGCTGGAGGTGATCGACAAGATCTCGAGCAAGAACGAGGCCGGATACCCCCGCGTGAGCGCCGTCCGGCTGCTCGCCGGCAGCTACAACCGCAACGCCCTGCTCATCCCCGCGGCCTTCAGCGACGGCGAGCAGGTCACCGCACCCACGCTCCAAACCCCGGCCGACGCTTCGGGCGCCGACCGCGCCTTCATAAAAACGACCTACACGGCCGACCAGACCCTCAACCCCAGCGGCACGCCCAACGCGTTCGCCTTCGACGGCTGGACCACCTACCTGCCCGAAATGCGGTTCACGGCCGTCCCTGCGCTGCAATTCACGGTGGAGAACGCCCCGGGAATCGAGCCGGCCACCGCCACCTATTCGATTGCCATGCCCAATGCCGACGGCGTATGGGACGGGCAGTTCCTGCGCAACCACATCTACCGGCTTGAAGTGACGGGAGCCGGCACGGACCAGAACATGCGATACACCTACACGATCTGCCCGTGGGACGAGCGATCGACCGACATCTCATTCGAATAAACACGCAAACTATGGATTCCGCATATATCCGCAAGCTCCTCCGGCTCCTGACGACAGGGGCGCTCGCCGTACTCGCCGCCGGTTCGTGCGTCAGGGAGGATCCGGAGTTCGATTTTCCGGAAGAGGGCCGACCGTCGACCGTGAGGTTACAGTGGTCTACCTCCGACATGAGCATACAATCGCGCGCGCTGACCGACGAGCAGGAGCGCAGCGTGCACTCGCTGTGGATCGGCATTTACGACTACAACAGCGGCAAGCTCAAAAGCGTGACCGACAACAAAGGGGCAACGCACGACAAGGGATACTACATCACTCCAGACATCGCGCTCGGGCACCACGAACTCGACCCGCAACAGGCATTGCAACTCCACACCACCTCGGGCGAAAGCCGCATCGTCGCCGTAGCCAATCCCGACACCAATTACGGCGTCAGCGACCGACTGGAGGGCAACACGACCACCCCGCTGCTCGATCTGCTCCGGCAGTGCGACACCTGGGAGAAATTCCGCTCGGTCGCCACGCTGACCGAGAGCATATCGATCGAAGGGGGTACAACACCCAATATCACCCTCACCGAGGGCAACATGCCGATGACGGGCGTCTATTACGAAACGCTCGACCACAATACGGGAGCATCGGACCCGGTGGACTGGACCGCCGAAGAGGCGAACCACACCTACATCCCGGCCGGAGCCACCACACTGCCCGGAACCATCCATCTGCGCCGCCTGCATGCCTACGTCGATTTCAGAATTGTACCCGGGCCGCACATCTCCGTGGAACCGATCAGCTGGCAGATTCACAACGTCCCCTACGCAAGCTACCTGCACGAACGGGCCCAAGCAGCCCCTGAGGGATGCAACGCCGGCGATAACGACGCCTTGGGACGGCTCCTGGGAGGCGAAGACTATCGCGGCAACTACGCTTCGTCGCGTCTGGCGCATACGTTCGAAAAAGCCGACGACCTGGGGGCCAACAGAAACAGGTCGGGATTCAGGTTCGACTTCTACCAATTCGAGAACAAGCGCACCGGGCTCGACCATGTGACGACCTACAACGAGCGCGAGGAGGAATATAAAACCGACACCGGAACCAACACGGGCATCTACCGCAGCCTGAGCGATGCTGCGGGCGGGAAGAACAACATGGCTTCCTACGTGGAGTTCCGGGCGAAAGTGACCTACTATTTGGCGGCCGACGGCACGACGATCGTCGATCCGGCTTCGGCTACGGACGAAGGCGTCACACCGCGTCTGGGGATCGCCACATATATCGTTCATCTTGGCTATTGCGAAGGCCGGGGCGCCGAGAAAGCTCGCGACTTCAACTGCCGCCGCAACACGCGCTACACCTACACGGTGGAGATCAACGGCCTCAACCAGATCAAGGTCGAGGCTGAAAACGGAACCGAAACCGCCGGGGCCGAAGGCGACGTGATCGACTACGACTACGACAGTTTCATCGATCTGGATTGCCACTATGCCGTTTTCAACATCAGCATGTCCGACAACGAGCGCAACAGGCTCTTCTGGCGGCTTCGCGCCCCCTACGACGACGCAGAGGGCACGCGCATCCGCTCCTACGATCAGCCGACCGAGGACCGCGACGACCCCTTCTACAACTGGATCCGGTTCCTCCCGGCCAACAGCCGAACAGAACTGGCCGACTATCCGGCAAACGGCACCGGCCTATGGACGCTGAAGGATATGCAGGACGTCACAAATCATCCGCACACCAACCCGCAAGGCAACAGCGACAGGCAGCGGTGGTATACCGTGTTCGTCGACGAATACGCCTACCTGCTCGACCGCAACGGCGCACGACTGGATGCGGCCCATTGGAAGGAATCTGCCTGGGAACGATACGTCAACATGCCCGACCGCACCGTATGGCTGATCGTGGACGAGGACAATTACCATCTTTCGCCCGACCAGGAGAGTCTCTACACCAAAACGAAGTTCCTGATCTCGCAGCGCTCGATCCAAACCTACTATTCGACCGAATACTTCAACGGCACACGAACCGCTTTGGGCATCGAGCACATGAACGAGACCTACGGTAAAAACCTGACCTGGAATTGGGAGAGGACCGACAATTTTTCCAACTCCAACGGACGGTGGAACACCTGGCAGTACATAAACAGCGGCAGCGGACGAGATAAATGGGCGACCCACATGAACACGACGAAATCGGACGACACCTATCCGGTGCCGGCACTCCAGCCGACGACTCAGGAGAAGTATACAGTCTATTCTCCGGCCCCGACCGGCACCTATTACGAGATCGTCGCCGCCTGCATGTCGCGCAACCGCGACCTGAACGGCAACGGAACGATCGATGCGAACGAATTGAAATGGTACCTGCCGGCCGAAGGCAAGTACGAGCGGATCATGCTCGGGCGGAACGCACTGAAAAGCTGGCTATTCGACCCCACAAACCCGCCCTATTACACGATCTCGGACGACCCCTATGCCCAGAAGATGAATCTCAACTTCAAACTAATCTCTATCGAGGGCAGGGAAGGCAGCAACGGACGCCCCTGCTGGGTCCACTACGCCTCGAGCGACAAACGTAAATTCTATCCCGACGAAGGAGGATCATATAATAAAAATTTGGAAGTTGCCTGGGACTACGACACACCCGCCGAAGTATATGGGTTCTGGCCGTGGAATATCCGTTGTATCCGCAACTTGGGCGTCTCGTTCGAAACCGTGACCCAAAAACCGCAGGACGACCCCGTGGAACGAGCCTATACTTTCGAGGCAAAGGAGAGAGAGGAAAACGGGAACAAAATCGCCGGAGGCATATTCGATGCATCGACCTACAACGACGACTGCCTGCGCGGCAACGTCGATACCTACCTTCCGGTACATCCGATCTCGGACTTCAAGCGTAACCTCATCGCGCGCACCTTCGAGGTCGCAGGAAAGGATGCCACGACAACGATCGGAACAGGCCAGACCATGGAAGAGCTGATGAACCGCAACGTACCGTGCGCCACCCACATAGACTACGACGGCGATCCGGGGGGCTGGCGCATTCCCAACCAGCGGGAGCTCATGATGATTCTGAACGAAAGCGAAGAACGGAGCAAAAATAAATTAACACCGATTCTGTCCAACTACGACACTCGCTTTTCCTGCACCAAAGAGGCCTACGGAAACATGCGGCGTTTCAGCGCAATCACCACAACGACCGTCATGTGCGAAGTTCCGACAGATAGGTTCACGGTACGCTGTGTCCGCGACGTCAACCCGACACGGCAAAACAGATAGCGACGAGCCGATGAAAGCGATCGCCCCCCTCCTGCTACTGCTGGCGGCCGCGGCGTGCGGCGGCACGGGACGGCGGCACGCAACCGGCAACGAAGCGGCGGTTGCGGCGGATGCGGCTACTATGGATGCGAGTGCTGCGCGCACGGCTGCGGGAAATGCCGCGGCGGCTCCGGCGGCCGGTTCGGCCGACGAGCTCCCGCTGGCCGAGCCTCCGGCGGCGCTGCGCACGCCCCGGGAGCGGGCGTCGTGGATGATCCGCCATTTCTGGGACGCGATGGAGTTCCGCGACACGCTGCGCAGCCGCAACCGCGACTTCATGGAGCAGCAGTTCGCCAACTTCGTCTCGCTCTTCCCCCATGCCGACACGGCGGCGCTCGCCCCCGCGCTCGGGCAGCTCGTCGCCCGGGCCGCCGCCGACCGCGAGGCGCTGCTGCTCGTGGGCGAGATCGCCGAGAAATACCTCTACGACCCCAACTCGCCGATGCTCGACGAGGGTTACTTCATCCGCTGGCTCGAAGCGCTCATCGCCTCCGGCACGCTCGACGAGGCGGAGCGCATCCGCCCCGCCTACCTGCTCTGCGCGGCACGCAAGAACCGCCCGGGGATGCCGGCCGCCGACTTCACCTACATCACGCGCGACGGGCGGCGGCAGACGCTCCACGGCACGGAGGCCGAAGAGACGCTGCTGCTCTTCTACGACCCCGACTGCGACCACTGCCGCGAGATCATGGAGGCGCTCGCCTCCTCCGAGCGGCTGCGGCGCGCCATCGCCGCGGGAGGGCTCACCCTCCTGGCGCTCTACGCCGACGGCGACCGCGCGGCCTGGGACCGCACCAAGGAGCAGCTCCCCGCAGCGTGGATCGTGGGCTTCGACACGGGGGCGATCCGCACGCACGAGCTCTACGTACTGCCGGCCATGCCGACACTCTACCTGCTCGACCGCGACAAGCGGGTCCTGGTCAAAGACCTGCCCGTCGGGGCACTCCTCGGAAGCTGAACCGCACGGCAGCATACGCCGATCGCCATCCGCGGAGATCGATAGGCCCGATGGCGCACGGACCGCAGCGCCCCGATCGCCCAACCGCCGGGCGCGGACCGCAGCCTCCGGCGGCAGAGGGCGAGAACAGAGAGCAAATCCCCTATTCGCAAGTAGAGACCGGCCGAAGCCTGCGGCATCGTCCCTTTGCCGGCTCGCGCCTCCGGCGCGACCGCCCCAGCCGGCAAAGGGAGCTTTTCGGCCAACCGATGGCCGCCAGGCGGCGGGCCGCAGACTGCGGAGGACGCACGAGCCTCGGGCGACGTGCGGGCCTCCGCTGGCTGCGTCCGAGAACGAAAAGGACCCGGCTCTTAGCCGGGCGCCGGCTACGGTCTGACATAACGAACAATAAATCATAGAAAAACACAAAAAAGGAGCCTCCCGCAGGGGAAGCTCCTTACATGTAATGCAGAGGCGAATTACTCGGCCTTCTCCTGGCAGCATGCGCCCTCGGCCTTCTTGGCGCACTCGCCTTCGCCGCAGCACTCGCCTTCGCCGCAGCACTCGCCCTCGGCCTTCTGCTCGCAGCAGGCACCCTCGGCCTTGTCGCAGCAGCCCTCGCACTGCTCGGCAGCCTGAGCCGCCGCCTCGGCGGGCTTCGAAGCATTGTTACCGCCGCAGCTTACCATAGCGGCAGCCGCCAGTACGATCGCGAAAGAGAAAATCTTCTTCATAGTCGTAACGATTTAATAGTTGTTTTGATCGGTGCAAAATTAGGGATTAGCGAAAAATACGCAAAGAAAAAACGATATTTTCAACAAACCCGCTACTCCAGCAGATCCGACAGCGTGAGCTCCTCGCGCCGCGGAAAGGCCTTGGGGAAGGTGGCCGAGACGCGCCCCTTGAGGATGATCGCCTCCTCGGAGGTGAGGCAGTTGCCCACCATGACCTTGAAATAGGGGTTCTCGTAGATCATGTAGACCCGCTCGCCGGGGTAGGTCTGCTCGAAGAGCGCCTTGGCGGCCACGGCCTCGGCGCGGCCGTTCTGACTGTTGTCCTGGAAGATGCAGACCCGGTAGCCGTAGAAGCGCGTGCGGGTGCCCATGCGCGAAGCGGCGGCGACGGCGCGCGCGGCATCGGCCGCCTCGCACACCGCGACACGCCCCCGCACGGAGCTCGACTCGGCCACGACCGGCTCGGCCAGGCGCCGCTTGAAGGCCTCGAGCGACTGGGCGCACAGAGGCATGGCGGCCAGGAGCAGAAGCTGGAGAAGAAGTATTCGTTTCATCGTTCGGTTCGGAAAAATCGGACGACGTCGTCCGTCGTCAGGCCAAAGGTATTCAAAAATTCGGACAACGGCACCCTTTCGCGCGAAATATTTACGGCCGCCGGCCCGCCGCGCCCCTCGACGGCGTAATCGACCGCGAGGTCCGAAAGCTCGCCCCTGCGCAGCCGCTCCACGACGACGTAGAGGGCCAGCGGATCGGCGATGCGCATGCGCCAGCGGGTCACCGTCTCGACGCGCGTGCGGCGCTCGATGCAGACCTCCCCGGCCAGGCGCAGCTCCAGCGCCCGGGCGTCGCCGCAGCGCAGCGCGAGCGACGCGGCCTCGAGCCGCAGGCGGTGGGCCGAGCCGTTGTCGACCGTCAGCGGCAGTTCGAAGGCCGTGGGCCCCAGCACGACGGGGCGCCCGACCGCCTCGATGCGGATCTTCGAGACCGAGCGCTCGACGGCCCGGCGGCACGAGGTCGCGGCACACGCCGCGGCGGCCACGAGCAGACAGAGAAGCAGCCGTCTCATCGCCGGGCGGTGTAGATGCGTGCTATGCCGAAGCTCTGGCTGCGGGCCGTGCAGTCGGCAAGACCCGCGGCGCGCAGCATCGCCAGAAAATCTTCGGGGGGCGGAAAGGCGCCGACCGAGGCGGGGAGGTACTCGTAGGCGCGCTTGTCGCGCGAGAGCAGCCCCCCGATGCGGGGGAGGATGCGGCCCGAGTAGAACTCGTAGAGGCGGCGGAAGAGGGGGTTGTCGGGGCGCGAGAACTCGAGCACGGCCAGCTGCCCGCCCGGGCGCAGCACGCGCGCGAGCTCGGAGAGCCCCCGCTCCAGATCGCCGAAGTTGCGCACGCCGAAGGCCACCGTCACGGCGTCGAACGTCGCATCGGGCCACGCAAGGCGCTCGGCGTCGCCCTGCACCAGCTCGATGCGGCCGGAGAGGCCGCGCGCCGCGACCTTCCCGCGCGCGGCGGCGAGCATCCCCTCCGAGAGGTCGAGCCCCGTGATGCGGGCCTCGGGCAGGGCGCGCGCGAGGGCCAGGGCCAGGTCGCCCGTGCCGGTGGCCACGTCGAGCACGCGGCGCGGCGCGCGGGCAGCCACGAGACGCACCGTGCGGCGGCGCCAGAGGCGGTCGATCGACATCGAGAGGACATGGTTCAGCAGGTCGTAGCGACCGGCGATGCGGTCGAACATCGTGCGCACCTGCTCTTTCTTAGAAGAGGGGTTATCGTAGGGTTTCACGCTCATTCGTAACGGATGGTTTGATCGGGTTTGACTTTGGAGATGACCTGGGCGGGGAGCAGCAGCAGCACGACGATGGCCGCCAGCGTGCCGGCGTTGAGCGCCAGCCACCACCCCCACTCCAGACTCACGGGGAGCTCCGAGAGCATGTAGCCCTCCGACGAGAGGCGCACCGGGTGCAGCCACCGCTGCACGAGGCACAACCCCGCGCCCGCGGCGTTGCCCCACGCCATGCCGCGCAGCGCCACGAAGGCCGCGCGGTAGAGGAAGAGCCGGCGCAGGGCGCCGTCGTTCATACCCAGCGCCTTCAGCAGGCCGATCGTGCGCGTGCGCTCGAGCACGAGCACGAGCAGCGCCGAGGCCATGTTGAAGAAGGCGACCAGCAGCATCACGCCGATGATCACCGCGGCATTGACGTCGTGGGCCCGCAGCCAGTCGAAGACGTTGGGATAGAGCGCACCGAGGCTCGTGGCGGCGAGGTTGGCCGTCTCGTCGCGCTCGTCGAAGAAGAGCCGTTCGTCGAGCTCCTCGGCGAAGGCGTCGGCCGACGCGAGGTCGCGCGTGAAGATCTCGTAGCCCGACACCGAGTCGGGGCCCCACCCCGCCAGGCGCGCCACGTTGCGCAGGTCGGTGAGCGCCAGCGAGGCGTCCATCTCGTCCATGCCCGAGGCGTAGAGTCCCGAGACGAGGAAGCGGTCGCGCCGCGGGGCCTCGCCCCCCACGAAGAGCATCTCCACGCGATCGCCCACCTCCAGCCGCAGCCGGCGGGCGAGCGTGCGCGAGAGCAGCAGGTCCTTGGTGCGGGGCTCGGCGCCCACCCTCGGCAGCACGCCCGCGACGAGCCAGCGGCCGAACCGCCGCCAGTCGAAGGCGCTGTCGACACCCTTGAGCACGACCGTCTCCACGGCTTCGTCCGTGCGGACGATGCCGCCGCGCACGACGTAGGGCGAGAGCGCCGCGAAGCCCGGCATGTCGCGCACCAGACCCTCGACATAGGCGCTGCGCACCACGGGCGCGGGGTCGGCCGCGTCGGCGCCCCGCACGTCGGTGAGCAGCACATGGCCCGAGAGGCCCGAGAGGCGCTCCCCCACCTCGCGCTTGAAGCCCAGCACGACGGCCAGCGCCACGATCATCACCGCGACGCTCAGGGCCACCGAGACCACGGCGATGCGCTCCATCACCCCGGGTCTCTCCCCGGGGGCCGGATGCAGCGTGCGGCGGGCGATGAAAAGGGCGGTATCCACGAGCTTTTAAAACGGAAATTTGTGCAAAGTAAACCAAAAATTCGTACTTTTGTCCCCACTGAAGGCAGATTTATGAAAAAACAGGCACTTATCACCGGAGCCACTTCGGGCATCGGCCGCGCGACGGCCCTGCGCCTTTCGCGCGAGGGGTACGACATCGTCGCCACGGGGCGCCGCGCCGAGCGGCTGGAGGAGCTCCGCCACGAGATTGAGCAGGCGGGCGGGCGCTGCACGACGCTCCGCTTCGACGTCCGCTCGGAGGAGGAGGTGCGCCGCTGGCTCTCCCCCCTGGAACGCGTCGACCTGCTGGTCAACAACGCCGGGCTGGCCGCGGGGCTGGAGCACATCGACTGCGGCGACACAGCCGACTGGGACGCGATGATCGACACCAACGTCAAGGGGCTGCTCTACGTCACGCGCGTCGTCTCGCCCAAGATGGTGGCGGCGGGCGGCGGACACATCTTCAACATCGGCTCGATCGCAGGCACGGAACCCTACGAGAACGGCGCCGTCTACTGCGCCTCGAAGCACGCCGTGCACGCCATCTCGCAGGCGATGCGCGCCGACCTGCTCGCCGCAGGGATCAAGGTGACGGAGATCCGCCCCGGGATGGTCGAAACGGAGTTTTCCGAGGTGCGCTTCCACGGCGACCGCGAGCGCGCGGCGAAGACCTACCAGGGGGTCGTGCCCCTGACCGGCGCGGATGTTGCGGAGGCCATAGCGTGGGCTGCGCAGCTGCCGGCCCACATGAACGTGAACGACATGGTGCTGATGCCCGCGCAGCAGGCCGGCGCCTACTACACCGTGCGCAAATAGCGCGCGAAGAGGGGGAGGGCGGCACAAGACAGCCAGGCGCGGCCCTCCGCACCGAATAACGAACCGAAAAAACGAACCAGACGATGATTCAACCGCTTATCGCCCTGCTCCAGGCGGGGTACTACACCACCGAAAGCGCCCAGCACGGCTACTCGGCCGCGACGACGGGCATGTTCCTGCTGATGATCCTCATCGGCGTGGCGGGCTACGCCGTGCAGGCGCGCCTGCAATCGGTATTCAAGAAATATTCGCGCGTGCAGTTCCCCGGCGGGCTCACGGGGGCCGAGGTGGCCGAGAAGATGCTGCGCGACAACCACATCCACAACGTGAAGGTGACCCACGTGAAGGGGCACCTGACCGACCACTTCAACCCACAGACGATGACCGTCAACCTGAGCGACTCGGTCTACTCGTCGACGAGCGTCGCGGCGGCCGCCGTGGCCGCCCACGAGTGCGGCCACGCCGTGCAGCACGCCCGCGGCTACGCCCCGCTGGTGATGCGCTCGCAGCTGGTGCCCGTGGTGCAGTTCGCCTCGTCGGCCGCCACGTGGGTCATCATCGCCGGACTGGTGCTGCTGGCCTCGACGCAGAACGACATCGTATGCTGGATCGGCGTGGGGCTGATCGGCATGACGGCCCTCTTCTCGCTCATCACCCTCCCGGTGGAGTACAACGCCTCGGAGCGGGCGCTCGAGTGGTTGCAGACGAGCCGCACGATGCAGGGTGCGCAGCTCGTGCAGGCGCGCGAGGCGCTGCGCTGGGCCGCCCGCACCTACCTGGTGGCCGCACTGAGCGCCGTGGCCTCGGTGCTCTACTGGGTCTTCGTGATCCTCGGACGGCGCGACTAAGGCGCGGCTAAAGGGCTGACGATGGAACGGCGTCCGGAAAGAGAATACTCCCGCACGGCATGGATGGCGGTCGCGGCACTCATCGGAGTGCTCGCAGCCGTCAGCTTCATTCCCCCGCAGCGCGTGGGCGGGGTGACGCTGCGCCGCGCCAACATCCTCTCGGAGCTGATCTCCTTCGACGAGGAGCACGACGACGAGGCACAGCAGGCCGCGCCGCTCTTCGACGAAGAGGAGTTCCAGATAGACATGGAGGCCGTGGCCGAGCGGATCCAGGCCGAGCAGCCGGCCGCCGACACGGCGCGGCGCACCGTGCAGACCCACTTCGAGTGGATCGCCGCGACCGACACCCTCGCGGCGCGAAGACCCGCGTTGCGCGACAGCCTGCGCGCGGCCTCGCTGCGGCTGGTCGACTCGCTCACGCACATCGAGCTCCCGGAGGCAGACAGCAGCTTCCTGCGCTTCTGCGACACGCTGCTCACGGCCCGCCGCCCGGTGCGCATCGCCTTCCTGGGCGACTCGTTCGTCGAGGGCGACATCCTGACGGCCGACCTGCGCGAGCAGCTCCAGAAGCTCTACGGCGGCGGGGGCGCCGGCTTCGCCCCGATGGCGTCGCCGCTGACGGGTTTCCGCCGCACGATCCGCACCCAGTCGAAGGGGTGGACCTCCTACAACATCATGCAGCGCCGCAACGCCCCGCAGCACCTGCGCGAGAACTTCTTCGTCTCGGGCTGGGCCTGCCAGCCGGCGGCGGGCGCCTCGACGCGCTGGGAGTGCACGGACGAGCGCGAGGGGCTGGAGCGCTGCTCGGCGGCCCGCATCCTTTTCCTCTCGCCGTCGGACAGCCGCATACGGCTGACGATCAACGATTCGCTCCACCACGAGATCGCCGTCGAGGGCGACGCGGCCGTGCGCCAGATCGTCGTGCGGGCGCCGCGCATCCGCTCGCTCGCCTTCAGCGTCGCCGAAGGCCACGAGGGGATGATCGGCTACGGCGCCCTCTTCGAGGAGACGGAGGGCGCGGCGGTGGACAACTACTCGATCCGCAGCAACAACGGCCAGGCGATGTTCTGGACCAACCCCTCGGTCAACGCGCAGATCGACGCACTGGTGGGGGGCTACGACCTGGTGATCCTCCAGTACGGGCTCAACATCATGCAGCAGGGGGTGCGCTCCTACGGTAACTACGGGGCGCAGATCGGCAAGATGGTCGCTTTCGTGCGCGAGTGCTTCCCGCGGGCCGCGGTGCTGGTGCTGGGGGTGAGCGACCGCTCGGCACGCGGCGAGGCGGGCTTCCGCCCCATGGACGCCGTGCCCTACATGACCGCCTGCCAGCGCGAGGCGGCCCGCGAGGCCGGCGCCGCTTTCTGGCCCACCTCCGAGGCGATGCGCGCCGAAGGGGGCATGGGACGCTTCGTGCAGCGCGGCTGGGCCGGCAAGGACTACACCCACATCAACTACGCCGGCGGACGCCGCGTGGCGTGGGCCCTCGTCGACGCGCTCAACGAGCGGCTGTGCGAGGCCGACGCCCGCATCGTGCGCGTGCGGCGCGAGCAGCAGATCGTCGATTCGCTGCGCCGCTCGCTGCTCGACCGGCGCCTCTTCTCGCCCATCGAGGCCTACGGCGCCCGGACGGCATCCGCGTCCTCGGGAAGCCTCTACGGGCGCGCGGCGACCGAAACACAGACCGAAGCCCCGGCCGCCGAAACACAGACAGAGACACCTGCCGAAGCGCCTGCCGGAGGGCCCGATACGGCACCCGACGACACGCCCGACACGGCACCCGACACGCCCGACAACGCTCCGGCCGAGGAGCCCGGCGCCCCCGACGCGCCTGCCCGGCACGAGCCGGCGCCCGACCGCACGGACACGCTCCGCGTCGCCCTCCGCCCGACCCCACAGCACCACTCCGCCCGATGAACAGCCTCCCGCTTCACGACCTCATGGCCCGGCTCGGGGAGCTGCTCTCCTACGACGCCTCCTCGCCGCTGATCTTCAGCAGCGGGCTCTTCCTGTTCCTCTTCGCGGGGTTCCTCCTCGTCTACGGGGCGCTGCGGCGCGCCACGACGGCCCGCATCCTCTACGTCATCCTCTTCTCGCTCTACTTCTACTACAAGTCGAGCGGCATCTACTTCCTGCTGCTCATCTTCGCCGCCACGAGCGACTACTGGATCGCCCGGGCGCTCCACCGCACGCGGCGGCCGGCGCTGCGGCGGCTGTGGGTGGCGCTGAGCGTGGCCGTGAACCTGGGCATGCTGGGCTACTTCAAGTACACCAACTTCCTCATAGACATATCGAACCAGCTCTTCGGCGAGGGGTTCCTCCAGTTCCGCAACATCTTCCTGCCGGTGGGCATCTCGTTCTTCGTGTTCCAGTCGATGAGCTACACGATCGACATCTACCGCCGACAGATCGAGCCGCTGCGCCGCTGGGCGGACTACCTCTTCTACCTCTCGTTCTTCCCGCAGCTGGTGGCCGGGCCCATCGTCCGGGCGCGCGACTTCATCCCGCAGATCCGCCGCAACCCGGTGACGGTGACGCGCGAGATGTTCGGCACGGCGGTCTTCCTGATCCTCACGGGTCTGTTCAAGAAAGCGGTCATATCGGACTATATCTCGCTCAACTTCGTCGACCGCATCTTCGACGAGCCGCTCCTCTACTCGGGCGTGGAGTGCCTCACGGGCATCTACGGCTATGCGCTGCAGATCTACTGCGACTTCTCGGGCTATTCGGACATGGCCATCGGCATCGCCCTGATGTTAGGCTTCCGCTTCCCCAAGAACTTCGACGCACCCTACAAGTCGGCCACGATCACCGAGTTCTGGCGCCGCTGGCACATCTCGCTCTCGTCGTGGCTGCGCGACTACCTCTACATCTCGCTGGGCGGCAACCGCCGGGGGCGCGTGCGCACCTACGCCAACCTGCTCCTGACGATGCTCCTGGGCGGCCTGTGGCACGGCGCCGCCGTGCGCTTCGTGCTGTGGGGCGCGCTGCACGGCACGGCGCTGGCGCTGCACAAGATGTGGATGGCCGTGGTTCCGGGCGCCAAGGCCGACGGCGCGCAGATGCGCCCCTGGAGCCGCGCGGCGGGCATCATCGTCACGTTCCACCTGGTGTGCTTCGGGTGGCTGATGTTCCGCGCCGAGTCGATGCGGGGCGTGGAGCTGATGCTGCACCAGATCTTCTTCAACTTCAACGCCGCGCTGGCGCCGCAGCTCGCGGCCGGATACACGGGCGTCGTCATCCTCATCGCCATAGGTTATGCGCTGCACTTCGTGCCCGCGCGCGCCGACGCGGCGGCGCAGCGCCTGGTGGTCCGCTCGCCGCTCGCGGTGCAGGTACTCCTCGCCGCGGCGATGATCTGGCTGGTGATGCAGGTCAAGTCGAGCGACATCCAACCCTTCATCTACTTCCAGTTCTGACCCTTACTTCCAGTTCCGACCCTGCGGCGGGGCACCCGTCGCGCCGCACTACAACCCAACAGCAAACCACGACCATGACCTGGGACTACCCCCTCTTTCTCGCACTCAACTTCGACGGCGGACCCGCTATGGACCGCGCGATGCTCGCGCTGTCGGGCACGGCGATGTGGCTGCCGCTCTACGCCCTGATCGTCTGGCTGGTGAGCCGGCGCTACGGCTGGCGCGGCGCGGCGATCTTCCTGGCGGTGATGCTCGCGGCGCTGGTGCTCTCCGACGCCGTGGCAGGCATCTTCAAGCACAACGGCCTGCTGGGCGACCTGCTGCCGGGCCTCGAGCCCCGCTGGCGCCCGATGTTCACCCCCGAGCTCGAGGGGCTGGCCATAGCGCCCGACTCGCTCTACGCGCTGCGGCAGGCGGGCGCCCCGGGGCCGTGGAGGGTCCACGTGCCCGTGGAGGCGGTGGCGGGGTACTACGGCACGGTCTCGGCCCACGCGGCGACGGTCGTGGCGCTGGCCGTGCTGTCGTGCGCCGCGCTGCGGCGCCGCTGGTTCACCTGCCTGATGGTCGCGGCGACGCTGGCCGTCTGCTACTCGCGCATCTACCTCGCCAAGCACTTTCCGATGGATCTGCTGCTGGGCGCAGCGCTGGGCGCAGCGCTGGGCTGGGCCGCATGGCGCCTGTTCGGGCGGCTGACGCGAGGGAGCGGGAAAGTCTGAAATCGGGAAGGGAATCGGCAGGGTTTAGGACTTCGGCTCGCAGAGCCGAGCAGCCCGCAGCCACCCCGGGCGGAGGGCTGCTCTGTCGGCTGCGCCTCCAGCTTGCCTCCGCTGGCTGCGAGCTGAAAAACAAAATAGCAAATCCCGGCTCTTAGCCGGGCGGGGCGCAGCCTGCGGAGCCCGAACGAGCCATCGGCGAGGTGCGGGCCTCCGCCGCCGGGGCGGCCCCTTTGATTTTCCCTCCTTTTTTCGTACTTTTGCCCGGTAAAACGAAACAACGAACCCATCGAAAGATAGACACATGACCATCGAACTCTCCGAACAGGAACAGCTGCGCCGCCGGTCGCTCGGCGCGCTGCGCGAGCTGGGCATCGAGCCCTACCCCGCCGCCCGATACGAGGTGACCGCCACGGCGCGCGAGATCGCCGACAACTACGACGAAGAGAAGGGCAACTTCCAGGAGGTCCGCATCGCGGGCCGCATCATGTCGCGCCGCATCATGGGCAGCGCCTCGTTCTTCGAGTTGCAGGACGCCACGGGCCGCATGCAGGTCTACATCCGCCGCGACGACATCTGCCCCGAGGGCGACCCGACGCTCTACAACACGGTCTTCAAGAAGCTGCTCGACATCGGCGACTTCGTGGGCGTGGAGGGCTTCGCCTTCCGCACCAACTCGGGCGAGCTGTCGGTGCACTGCCGCCGCTTCACGGTGCTCTCGAAGTCGATCCGCCCGCTGCCCGTGGTCAAGGAGAAGGACGGCAAGACCTTCGACGCCTTCACCGACCCGGAGGTGCGCTACCGCCAGCGCTACCTCGACCTCATAGTCAATCCGCAGGTCAAGGAGACCTTCGTCAAGCGCGCCAGGATCATGGCCACCATGCGCGAGTTCTTCAACGAGCGCGGCTACCTGGAGGTGGAGACCCCGATCCTCCAGCCCATCCCGGGCGGTGCGTCGGCCCGTCCGTTCATCACCCACCACAACTCGCTCGACGTGGACCTCTACCTGCGCATCGCCACGGAGCTCTACCTGAAGAAGCTCATCGTCGGCGGCTTCGACGGCGTATACGAGTTCGGCAAGAACTTCCGCAACGAGGGCATGGACCGCACCCACAACCCCGAGTTCACCTGCATGGAGATCTACGTGGCCTACAAGGACTACAAGTGGATGATGGAGTTCACCGAGCAGATGCTCGAACGGGTGGCCCTGGCCGTCAACGGCACGACAGAGCTGGAGATCGACGGCAAGCAGGTCTCGTTCAAGGCTCCGTTCCGCCGCCTGACGATGACCGACGCCATCCGCGAGAAGACGGGCTACGACATCACGGGGCAGACGGAGGAGCAGCTGCGCGAGGCGTGCAAACGATTGAACGTCGAGACCGACGAGACGATGGGCAAGGGCAAATTGATCGACGCCATCTTCGGCCAGTACTGCGAGGAGGAGCTCATCCAGCCCACGTTCGTCTGCGACTACCCCATCGAGATGTCGCCGCTGTGCAAGCGCCACCGCGACAACGCCGATCTGACGGAGCGCTTCGAGCTCTTCGTCAACGGCAAGGAGCTCTGCAACGCCTACTCGGAGCTCAACGACCCGATCGACCAGCTTGAGCGCTTCCAGGAGCAGCTGCGCCTCTCGGAGAAGGGCGACGACGAGGCGATGTTCATCGACATGGACTTCGTGCGCGCGCTCGAATACGGCATGCCCTCGTGCTCGGGCATGGGCATCGGCATCGACCGTCTGACGATGTTCATGACGGGCGAAACGTCGATCCAGGACGTGCTCTTCTTCCCGCAGATGCGCCCCGAGAAGAAGGTCGTGGCCGACCCCACCGAGAAGTACGTCGAGATCGGCGTTCCCGAGGAGTGGGTGCCCGCGATCCAGAAGATGGGCTACATCACCGTCGAGTCGCTGCGCAAGCTCGCCCCGGGCAAGTTCTTCAACGACCTCTGCGGCTTCAACAAGAAGAACAAGCTGGGGCTGAAGGCCCCCTCGATGGAGGAGGTCAAGCGGTGGTGCGGCGCCGAGGAGTAGCCCACGCCGCCGAACACGAACGAACATCCAACAACTCAAAAAAACGAATAGGACAATGAGAAAGAAAATCGTAGCCGGCAACTGGAAGATGAACACCCTTCCCGCCGAGGGCATGGAGCTCGCAAAGAACGTCGTGGCAGGCCGCGGCGAGGTATGCTCGTGCGTCAACTTCATCGTATGCCCCCCGTTCACCCACCTCGCGCAGGTGGCCGAGGCCCTGAAGGGTTCGGACGTGGAGCTGGGCGCGCAGAACTGCGCCGCCGAGGCCAAGGGTGCCTACACGGGCGAGGTAGCCGCCTCGATGATCGCCGCCCTGGGCTGCAAGTACGTGATCCTGGGCCACTCGGAGCGCCGCCAGTACTACGGCGAGACGTCGGAGACGCTCAACCGCAAGATGGAGCAGGCCTACGCCAACGGCCTTGTGCCGATCTACTGCGTGGGCGAGAACCTCGACGAACGCGAGGCCGGCAAGCACTTCGACGTGGTGAAGGCCCAGATCGAGGCGGTGGTCTACAACCTCTCGGAGGAGCAGTTCAAGAGCCTGGTGATCGCCTATGAGCCCGTGTGGGCCATCGGTACGGGCAAGACCGCCACGGCCGAGCAGGCACAGGAGATCCACGCCTACATCCGCGAGGTGCTCGCAGCCAAGTTCGGCGCCGCAGCGGCCGAGTGCCCGATCCTCTACGGCGGTTCGTGCAAGCCGTCGAACGCAGCCGAGATCTTCGCCAAGGAGGATGTCGACGGCGGTCTGATCGGCGGTGCCGCGCTGAAGGCCGAGGACTTCCTCGCGATCGGCAAGGGCTTCGCCAAGTAATCGGGCGAGATCGCCTTACGAAAAAACCGGGCGCCCCATCGCGGGGTGCCCGGTTTTTTTGTTTTCGGGGGGGGGCGTTTCGAAGGGAGCCGCTACTGTTTTAGAGGAAGGGGGCTACTGCGCCGAGGGGATCGCCTCCAGCGCCCGCAGGTCGACGTCGGGCCGGCGGCCCGTGGCCGGGCGCGTGAAGCGCGCGCCGTAGGGCACCGAGCCGTCGAAGAAGCCGCAGTTGCGCAGGTAGAACCGCCCGCCGTCGAGCCCGCCGTCGAAGTCGAGGCGGATGCCGGAGCGGCCCGTGTTGTCGGTCGTGAAGCGCCCCTCCGTAAGCTCGATCCAGCGCCCGTCTGTCGTCATGACCCACTGATTGCCGAACAGCACGCGCCGCTCGCGGTAGCCCTGCTCGGGATCGAAGTTCTCCAGGAAGGAGTGCATGCCCGTGTAGTGGCTCTCCTCGCTCTTGCCCGGCTCGGGCCTCAGGAACGAGGCGACGAGGCGCCACACGCCGTCGTGGCCGCAGAAGTAGCCCGTGAAGATGGTGCGCTCGGGGCCGTCGGGGCGCACCTCGGTTAGGAAGCGGTAGGTGCGGCCCGCCTCCCAGGGGTAGTGCATGTAGCTCTGGCCGCCCGAGCCCTCGTTGCCGAACTCGCCGATGTGCACGCCCTCGCCGCGGCGCAGCATCCGCACGCGGTAGGCCTCGGGGATCGACGAGGGGTCGTCGGTGGTGAAGGCGCTCCACACCGAGAAGAGGATGCGGCGCAGGGCCGGATCGCGGTCGTTGACCTGCATGCCCATGTAGCCGCCGCTGAAGCCGTTGGCCATGCAGTAGGTGTGCAGCACGTCCTCGCCCTCGGGGACCGTCACCTCGTTGTAGAAGTAGCGGATCGTCTCCCCCGCGGGGGCCGAGTAGCCCATGTGGACCGACGGGCCGCGGCGGCCCCAGTAGGGCCAGTCGCCGGCGGCTTCGCCGCCCGGAATGGCGGTCACGCCGCCCGCAGCGGCCGGGCCCGAGAGCCGCAGGGCCTCGTAGGTGCCGAAGTGGCTGCGGCACGCGACGCCCCGAAGGTCGACGCGCACGTAGCCGGGCCGCTCGATCGACACCGTGCCGACGGGGATGGCTGCCGTCGCGGCGTTGCGGACGTCGATCCCGAACGTCTTGCCGCCGACGCACGCCTCGATCGCTGCGGGGCTGCCGTCGTTGCGGCCGACGAGCGCAAGCGCGAGGTCGCCCGGCTCCGCGACGGCGAAATAGACCGACACGACCTGCGCGCGATCGCTCCAGCCGCGGAGGCCCTCGCCGTCGATCCGCAAGTCGCGCGCCTCGCCGGCCGTGAGGTAGGCATTGCCGTAGAGGGGCACATCGACGCAGGGCGTGTCGACGACGGAATCGGAGATTGCGGGCTGCGCCGCGACGGCCGATGCGGTCGCCGCGACCAAATAGAGGCAGAGAAGCGGGAAGAGCTGTTTCATGGTTCGGGGTTCAGGTATATTATAAGGTGAAGTCAAAGATACGGCAAGTCGGGTGCAGAGACAAACCGCCGGTTTGGTTCTGCCGAGACGGAGTATCCAAGACGAAGTCAAAGATACGAATAAGCAGAAAACAAACCCAAACTTGTTTGGGATTTGTTGAGGCGAAGTATCGTCAACCTCATCGCTCGCTTTTTACTTTATACTTGCTCCGGCCTCCCGGGTCGGGCCGGCCGCAGCCGACGGAGGCGCGATCGAGGCGCAGCCGACGGAGCGGCCCTCCGCCCGGGGTGGCTGCGGACTGCCGGCCTTCGGCCGCCATGCGCAAATGGAAAATGGAAAATTGAAAATGAGAAGCCGCAGCAAAACCATTATTCATTATTCCTTGTTCATTATTCATTGCAGCGCCAGCTGCGCAGCCCGCGGGACAATCGAGGATTGCGAATCGTGCATTATGAATCGAAAAATCCCCGCTCGGGCGGTACTTGAAGCACCCTCCCGAACGGGGATTTCGGACGATGAGCGGCCGCGGAGGACCGCTGTCATCGGGTTGTTACATCTTCTTGCCGACGTTGGTCTTCTTGGCGACCTTCGGAGCCGAAGCCTTGGCAGCGGCAGCCTTGGGGGCCTTCGGAGCGGCCTTCTTGGCGCCATCGACTACGGTAGCGTCCTCGACGGCGTCGGTCGACTTCTTGCGCGAACGGCGCGTCTTAGGCTTCGCCTCGGCAGCAGCCGCGGGCGCGATGCCCAGCGTGTAGGCCTCGTTGAAGTCGACGAACTCGATGATGCACATGTCGGCGGCGTCGCCCAGACGGAAGCCCGTCTTGAGGATGCGCGTGTAACCGCCCGGACGCTCGGCGATCTTCGGAGCGATCGTGCGGAAGAGCTCCGTCACGGCCTCCTTCTGCTTGAGGTACGAGAATACGACACGGCGCGAGTGGGTCGTGTCCTCCTTCGACTTGGTGACCAGCGGCTCGATGAACCGGCGAACGGCCTTGGCCTTGGCCACGGTCGTCTCGATGCGCTTGTGCAGGATCAGCGACGAGGCCATGTTCGACATCAACGCCTTGCGATGGCCCGCCTGGCGGCCCAGGTGGTTGTAGTTCTTATTGTGTCTCATAATTAGTCTTTGTCAAGTTTGTAGATTGATACGTCCATACCGAACTTCAGGTTCAGGGAGGTCAGCAGCTCGTCGAGCTCCGTGAGCGACTTCTTGCCGAAGTTGCGGAACTTCAGCAGGTCGTTGCGGTTCAACTTCACCAGATCGCCCACCGTATCCACGTCGGCGGCCTTCAGACAGTTCAGCGCACGGACCGAAAGATCCTGGTCCGAAAGCTTGGTCTTCAGCAGCTGACGCATGTGGAGCACGTCCTCGTCGAACTCCTCGGCGCCGTTCGTGTCCTCCATGTTGACGGTGATCTTCTCGTCGGAGAAGAGCATGAAATGCTGGATGAGAATCTTCGCAGCCTCCTTGAGTGCCTCCTTGGGGTGGATAGACCCGTCGGTAGTAATTTCCAAATTCAGCTTTTCGTAGTCGGTCTTCTGCTCGACACGGTAGTTCTCGATCGTATACTTCACGTTCTTGATCGGCGTGAAGATCGAATCAATGGGCAGCGTGCCGAACTCGCTCTCGGCGGGGGCGTTCTCCTCCGAGGGGACGTAGCCGCGGCCCTTGCCGATGGTCAGCGTGAGCTGCATCTTCGTGCCGGGGGCCAGGTGGCAGATCACCAGATCGGGATTGAGCACCTTGAAGAACGAAAGGTAATTCGAAATGTATCCGGCAGTCAGCTCCGTCACACCCGCCACGTTAATCGAGACCTTCTCGGCATCCTGGTTGTCGACCGTGCGGATAAAACGAACCTTCTTGAGGTTCAGGATGATGTCGATCATCCCCTCCATCACGCCGGGAACTGCAGCGAACTCGTGGTCGACACCGGCCACCTTGACCGTCGTGATCGCATAGCCTTCGAGCGACGAAAGCAGGATACGGCGCAAGGCGTTACCGACAGTCATACCGAATCCGGGCTCCAGCGGTCGGAACTCGAACTTTCCGAACGACGAAGTGGATTCGAGCATAATCACCTTCTCAGGTTTCTGGAATGCTAATATTGCCATGATGGTGAATTTGTTTGATTACTACTTCGAGTACAACTCGACGATAAGCTGCTCCTTGATGTTCTCCGGAATCTCCTCGCGTTCGGGTTTCTGGAGGAACTTGCCGCTCATCGTAGCACCGTCCCACTCGAGCCATGCGTAGCGGCTGCGGGCGGCGCCCGACAGCGAAGCGGTGATCACCTCGAGGCTCTTCGACTTCTCGCGAACCGACACCACGTCGCCCGAACGGAGCGAGTAGGAGGGAATGTTCACGACGTTGCCGTTGACGCAGATGTGGCAGTGCGAAACCAGCTGGCGGGCAGCGGCGCGAGTCGGGGCGATGCCCAGACGGTAAACCACGTTGTCCAGACGGCACTCCAGCAGCTTCAGCAGGTTCTCGCCCGTGATGCCGCCCATGCGGGCAGCCTGCTCGTAGGTACGGGCGAACTGCTTCTCCAGAAGACCGTAGGTGTACTTGGCCTTCTGCTTCTCGTTGAGCTGCGTACCGTACTCCGACACCTTCTTGCGCTTGCGTGCCAGACCATGCTGTCCGGGAGGTACGGGGCGCTTCTCGAGCACCTTGTCAGCACCGTAAATAGCTTCGCCGAACTTGCGGGCGATCTTCGATTTTGGTCCTATGTATTTTCCCATTGTCTTAACTTGTTTTTAACACTTGAATAAACCGAACCGCGGCGCCGGATTAGACGCGACGACGGTTGGGAGCGCGGCAGCCGTTGTGCGGCAGCGGCGTGACGTCGATGATCTCCATCACCTCGATGCCGGCGCCGTGGATCGTGCGCACGGCCGACTCGCGGCCCGCACCCGGACCCTTGACGTAGACCTTGACCTTGCGAAGACCCATGTCGTAGGCCACCTTCGCACAGTCGGCAGCCGACGTCTGAGCAGCGTAGGGAGTATTCTTCTTCGAACCACGGAAACCCATCTTGCCGGCCGAAGACCAGCTGATGACGTCGCCCATCTCGTTGGTGATGGTGATGATGACGTTGTTGAAAGTCGAGTGTACGTAGGCATTGCCCACGGCACCCACCTTGACAACCTTCTTCTTGACTGCTCCAGTTTTCTTTGCCATAATTCTCTAAAGATTACTTCGTTGCTTTTTTCTTGTTTGCGACCGTCTTCTTCTTGCCCTTGCGCGTGCGGGCGTTGTTCTTGGTCGACTGACCGCGAACCGGCAGACCCAGACGGTGACGGATGCCACGATAGCAACCGATGTCCATCAGACGCTTGATGTTGAGCTGGACCATCGAGCGGCACTCGCCCTCGACCTTGATGCCCATGTCGGCGATCGTCGAACGGATCGCGCCGACCTGATCATCCGACCAGTCCTGTACTTTGACATCGTAGCTGATGCCAGCTACGTCGAGAATCTTGCGAGCCGTCGAACGACCGATACCGTAGATATAGGTCAGGCCGATCTCGCCTCTCTTGTTCTTGGGTAAATCTACACCGACAATACGTGCCATATGACTTTACTTTTCTTCTTCTTTAATAAACCGTTGATACACATTATCCCTGGCGCATCTTGAACTTGGGATTCTTCTTGCAAATCACGTAGAGCTTGCCCTTACGCTTCACAATCTTGCAATCCTCGCTGCGCTTCTTGATGGATGCCTTTACTTTCATGATCTTAAAGCAATCTTGGTTATTTGTAACGGAAAGAGATGCGACCCTTCGACAGATCGTAGGGGGTCATCTCCACTTTTACCTTGTCCCCGGGAAGGATCTTGATGTAGTGCATGCGCATCTTTCCCGAGATGTGGGCGGTCAGAATGTGCCCGTTGTCCAGCTCGACGCGGAACATCGCGTTGGAGAGGGCCTCGATGATCGTACCGTCCCGTTCGATAGCGGCTTGCTTTGCCATAGAGTCTTAATCGTTTAATGCCTGTTCGATGATGCTGAAGTCGGTTAGGACGTCGGGCCCGTCGCGGCGCACCGCCACCGCGAACTCGTAGTGAGCCGCAGGCTTGCGGTCGCGCGTGCGAACCGTCCAACCGTCCCTCTCGAATACCACCGCTTTGGTCCCCATGTTGATCATGGGCTCGATGCAGATGACCATCCCCTCCTTCAGGAGCGGTCCTCTGCCGCGTGCGCCGTAATTGGGCACGCCCGGGTCTTCGTGCATCTTGCGACCCAGGCCGTGGCCCTCCAATTCGCGCACCACGCCGTAGCCGTAAGCCTCGGCGTGCGCCTGCACGGCCGCCGACACGTCGCCTACGCGATTGCCGGCCCTGGCCTGCTCGGTACCTTTATAAAGAGCCTCTTTGGTGACTCGCATGAGCTGCCGTACTTCCTCGGACACCTCACCTACGGCGAACGTATACGCCGAGTCGCCAACAAACCCCTTCATGAACGTACCGCAATCGACCGAAACGATGTCGCCCTCTTTGAGTACGCATTTCGAGGACGGGATACCGTGAACTACCTGTTCGTTTACCGAAATACACAACGAAGCGGGAAATCCCTGATACCCGAGGAAAGCCGGAACCGCCCCGTGCGCGCGGATGAACTCCTCGGCGAGCGAGTCCAACTCCTTGGTCGTGACGCCCGGCCGAATGTGGCGACCCACCTCGGCCAGCGTCCGCGACACCAGGATGTTGTTCTCACGGAGCAATTCGATCTCCTCGTCAGTCTTCAGATGAATCATATCGTCAAACTCTTCGGACAAACTGCTAATGGCGCCCCTGGATACGGCCCGTCTTCATCAGACCGTCGTAGTGACGCATCAGCAGGTAGCTCTCTATCTGCTTGAGAGTGTCGAGCACCACGCCTACCATGATCAGCAGCGACGTACCTCCGTAGAAGTAGGCGAACGCCTGCTGAATGCCCAGGAACTTCATGGCCAGTGCGGGCAGGATCGCCACGACGGCCAGGAATACCGAACCGGGAAGGGTGATGCGCGTCATGATGGTATCGATGTAGTTCACCGTCTGCTTGCCCGGTTTCACTCCCGGGATAAAGCCTCCGTTGCGCTTCATGTCATCGGCCATCATTTGAGGATTGATGATAATCGCCGTGT
>ERZ778514.749-NODE-749-length-27487-cov-4.548411_pt1 | contig 27487 bp, 14 predicted proteins | sample MGYA00510344_ERZ778514 | MGnify/ENA primary metagenome ERZ778514 (study PRJEB29527, sample SAMN07138968) | mouse gut metagenome | material: feces | host: mouse | place: China:Nanjing | collected 2016-01-25 ...
GAAGGCACCTGGATGTCAACTTCACCTTTTATGCAGATGTAGATTATGAATCTTCCGAATTTCTCTGTATAGATATGAAGCGGATCTGACACTTTCAGCTTGTTGACAGTGAACTGCGGGCTCTGGACGAGCTTCTGTACGATTTCGTCCTGGTGGTCGTGTCCGCAGCTGTCATCGTGATGGTCGTGGTGCACAGCATTGTGGTGGCTGCATCCGTGTCCAGCCTTGATATACAGGCTTTCATCGAATCTGCTGTAGTTGATCAGGTCTATCGCTTCTTCAAGGTGCATCTCACGTGCTGTCTGAGGATTGAATTCGCGTCCCCAGTCGTACAGTCTGAAAGTAAGGTCGGATGACTCCTGTATTTCCGCTATGAGAAGTCCTCCGTCGGCTGCGTGGACGGTTCCCGGGGTGATGTACAGTGAATCTCCCTTCTTTGGATATATGACGTTGAGTATCTCTTCGACAGTGCCGTTGTGGCATCTGTCATAGAGTTCCTGTGCGGACACCTCGCGGTTGAAGCCGGCATAGATTTTTGCTCCGGGAGCGGCATCCAGAATATGCCAGATCTCGCTTTTTCCGAGCGCGTCGTAACGCTGTTCCGCGATTTCATCGTCAGGGTGCACCTGTACGGACAGCCTGTCCTGGATATCAAGGAATTTTATGAGCAGCGGAAACTGCCTGCCATAATATTGGTATATGTCTTCTCCGACTATCCTTTCAAGATATGTCTCCATCAGGTCGCTGATGGTGTTGCCTGCAAGCCATCCGTTGGCCACTACGGAATCCTCAAATCCCATGTCGGCTATTTCCCAGCTTTCTCCGATCCTGTCTTTTGAGGTCAGTGCGGTCTCGTTTCCGTCATCATCGACTTCAACAAGTTCCTTTCCGAGTTTTTCTATGAGACTGCTTCCTCCCCATACTCTTTTTGACGGTATCGGGATGAATTTCAACGGGTATAGCTGCTTCTTTATTTCCATATATCTTCGTTTCGTAATAAATCGCTGCAAATTTATAAAATAAACGTTTAAGCCGAGCGAAGAAGCCGAATTTATTCTGATTCTTCCGAGGCGTGAGTGATTGTAGATTGCGAATCTAAAATAAACGTTTAAGCCGAGAGCAGAGGACAAATTTATTTGTGCTCTGCTGAGGCGGGAGTGATTGTGTGTAGAGTCTGTAATAGGGTGGGGTCTTGTAAGCTATTGAAGCTGAATATTTTATAAACAAGTATATCAATATATAGGCATACTTGTTTGCAAGTGCTTTATAACCAGTAATTTACAAAGACCCACCTGGGTTTCGCGGACAATCCGATAGATGTCTGGACACAGACTTTCCCCCGTAAATCATCTTCCCGATGGGGTATTCTCCCTGGGGCAATCTTTCCGGTTTGTAATCTTCCCTGTGGACCATTCTCCAGGCGACATCTTACCGGCTGTCATTTCAATATTGTTTTGTCGGTGGCAGGTTCAAAACAAAACGACAGCCTGTGATACAAAAACGGCTGCCGCGGAATCCGCAGGCAGCCGTCATTATTTTACACTTCGTAATTTCTTCGATTAGAGGGCTTTGCCGTCTGAACCGAGAACATTGATGATCTTGTGCATATAGAGCTTCTTCATATTCTCACGTGCAGGTCCGAGATATTTGCGAGGGTCAAACTCAGCAGGTTTCTCAGCGAATACCTGACGGATAGCAGCTGTCATTGCAAGACGTGAGTCAGAATCGATGTTGATTTTGCATACAGCGGATTTAGCTGCCTGACGGAGCCAAGGCTCTGGAATTCCTATTGCAGCTTTGAGCGCGCCGCCGAATTTGTTGATGGTTGCAACTTCGTCCTGAGGAACTGATGAAGAACCGTGGAGAACGATAGGGAATCCAGGAAGCTCTTTCTCTACACCCTCGAGTACGTCGAATGCAAGCATAGGAGGTACGAGAAGACCTGTCTCAGGATCTGTAGTACACTGCTCTGGAGTGAATTTGTATGCTCCGTGTGAAGTTCCGATTGAAATGGCGAGAGAGTCGCAGCCTGTCTTTGTAACGAAGTCCACAACCTCCTCAGGTTTGGTGTATGTGTGGTGGTCTGAAGAAACCTCATCCTCAACACCTGCGAGAACTCCGAGCTCACCCTCTACAGTTACATCGAACTGGTGTGCATAGTCAACGACTTTCTTTGTGAGAGCTACGTTCTCGTCGTATGGAAGGTGAGAACCGTCGATCATCACAGAAGAGAAGCCCATATCTATACAGCTCTTGCAAGTCTCGAATGAATCACCGTGGTCAAGGTGAAGAACGATCTGAGGGTTCTCCCAGCCAAGCTCTTTTGCATACTCTACAGCTCCTTCAGCCATATAGCGGAGAAGAGTCTGGTTCGCATACTGGCGTGCTCCCTTTGAAACCTGGAGGATTACAGGTGATTTTGTCTCAGCTGCAGCCTGAACGATAGCCTGGAGCTGCTCCATATTGTTGAAGTTGAATGCAGGGATAGCATACCCGCCGTCAATTGCCTTTGCAAACATCTCTTTGGTGTTCACAAGACCGATTTCTTTGTAAGATACCATAATCTATATTATTAAATGAATTTCTCAGTTTCAAAAACATTTCGAAAGAATCCATTTTTCAGGAATCCCGGCAAAAATAACTATTTTTGGCGAAATAATAAGAAGCTCTCTGTTTTTTTTGTTGAGAGTTGTCCCGTGCTGCTGAAAAGAGGCGTGTATGTTTGATGTTTTAGGGATTACCAAAGGATAAATTTTGTATTTTTGCGGCGGAAATTTGACTATAACCTTCAGGACAATCAGATTATGGACAACAACAAAGTCATTATATTCTCAGCCCCTTCCGGTGCCGGCAAGAGTACGATCGTGAACCATATACTCAAGCTGCATCCGGAGATAGAGTTCTCTGTATCAGCGACATCACGCGCTCCAAGGGGCGAAGAGAAGCACGGAAGGGAATACTATTTCTTCTCTGCGGATGAATTCCGAAGGATGATTGCGGAAGACAGATTCGTGGAATACGAAGAAGTCTATCCTGGATCTTTCTACGGGACCCTGAAGTCTGAAGTGGAACGCATCTGGGCCAAAGGCCATATAATCGTGTTCGACATAGATGTCAAGGGAGGAGTCAACATAAAACGCATTTTCGGCGACAAGGCATTCTCGGTATTTATCCAGGCCCCGTCGGTGGAGGAATTGCGCAAAAGACTTGTAGGACGCGGGACCGACTGTGCCGAGGCTATTGAAAAAAGGGTGGCAAAAGCTGCTTCTGAAATGGAATTTGCAGCAGGAAAATTTGACTATATCCTTGTCAATGACGACCTTGACAAGGCTTTTGCTGAGGCGGAAAAGGTTGTTGACCAATTTGTCGCACGATGAGAACTGCAGTCTATTCCGGATCTTTCAACCCTCTGCATATAGGGCATAAGGCCATTGTGGAGTACCTTATCGGGAATATGGATTTTGATATGGTATACCTTATCGTATCTCCCAAGAATCCTCTTAAGGATACTGTTGAAGCCGGATCAGGCAGGGCGCGTTATATGGCTGCTCTTGAGGCGGTCATGCGCTATGGTGATCTTCGTGTGAAAGTCGATGACATAGAGCTTGATATGCCCCCGCCCCAATATACCATATACACGTTGGATGCCCTTCAGGCAAGGGAGCCTGGCAATACGTTCGTTTTTGTGATGGGGGCAGACAATCTTGCCGATATACATAGGTGGAAAGATTACCGGAGGATTCTGACAGATTACGGAGTCGTTGTATATCCGCGTGAAGGAGTCCGCCTGGAGGATGTCAGGGATGCTCTGATGCGGGAATCCGGAGATTACAGGATAAGCATCGCTGACGCGCCTGTGGTCAATATCTCTTCAACGGAACTGCGTAAGGCGATGGCGGAAGGAACCGACGTGTCGGACTGTCTTATGTAATCAGTTCCATAGGAGACGGAGTCTGCATTATATTTTTCACAATAAAGTTCCCATATCATAATGGATCCGAAAGAAAGAATTGAAATAGAGAGGAAATTCCTCGTTGCCGACAGCTCGTTCAGGGAGGCTGCTTCTGATTCCCGTCATATTGTGCAGGGATATATCTGCCGTGACAGGGAGCGTACGGTAAGAGTCAGGATATCAGACGGCAGGGGATATCTGACGATAAAGGGTGCCGGCAGCCGGAGCGGACTCAGCCGTTATGAATGGGAGAAGGAAATCCCGTCGGAAGAGGCCCGGGAACTTCTGGAGCTGTGCGACGGAGGCGTCATCGACAAGACAAGGTTTTTCGTCCCGTTCTGCGGCAATGTGTGGGAAGTGGATGAGTTCCACGGAGACAATGAAGGTCTGCTGCTTGCCGAGATTGAATTGTCTTCTGAGGATGAGGCTTTTGAACTGCCGTCCTGGTGCGGAACGGAAGTGACCGGGGACAGCCGCTATTACAATTCAATGCTTTCAGCTCGCGGGTAGGCTTCTGCTTTTCTTCCCTGAAATCACAGTGGTCCGGAATATGCTCCGGAAATCTGAATTATATGCGGAAATTGGCGTTTTGATAAATTTTCAGGGCTTTGTGTCAAAAATTACTAACCGTTCCAGTGTATTTAAGGTTAATTTTGCACCGTTGAAAACCGATTACACTGAAACTATATGTTGAAATCAGCTTTATCCGCGTCAAGACCACTTCTGCTGTGTTCTGTATGGATGGTACTTTCTGTGGTATCCTCTTGCGCAAATTATGAGTTCGCATCCTATTATGACGGTCTTCCGTTTGAAATGGAGAATGTCTCACGTCCTTCCATACCTTCGCTTGAAGTCTGCATAACTGACTTCGGAGGCATAGGAGACGGCAGGACCTTGAATACTGACGCATTTGCGGAAGCGGTAGACTATCTTGCCGGTATGGGAGGCGGACACCTTGTGGTCCCTCAGGGAGTATGGCTTACAGGTCCTGTAACCCTCAAGGACAATATCGACCTGCATATTACCCCTCAGGCAGTGCTTCTTTTTTCTTCCGACAGAAGTCTGTATCCTATAGTTGAGACTGTGTTTGAAGGTCTTGACACCAGGCGGTGCATATCCCCCGTCAATGCCGACGGCGCAAAGAACATTTCCATCACAGGAGGAGGTACCATAGACGGCAACGGGGATGACTGGAGACAGGTCAAACGCTCCAAAGTGACATCGGGTCAATGGAAGAGCCTGATTGCAAAAGGAGGCTTTACCGATGACAGGAACACCGTATGGTATCCCGATTCTTCTTCATTCAGGGGCTCTGTTGTAAGCGATGCGTTCAATGTGCCTCAGGGAATGGAGTCTGACGAGGACTGGGAATCGGTCAAGACATATCTCAGGCCTGTCATGATCGGCCTCAAGAATTGTGAGAATGTGTTGCTTGAGGACTGTCTTTTCCAGAATTCACCTTGCTGGAATATCCATCCTCTGATGTGCCGCAATGTGATAATAAACAATATAAGTGTACGTAATCCGTGGTATTCTCAGAACGGTGACGGTATTGACATCGATTCCTGCGAAGATGTGCTGCTGATAAATTCGACATTTGACGTCGGGGACGATGCGATATGCATCAAATCAGGAAAGGATGAGGACGGGCGCAGACGTGCCAGGCCGTGCCGCAATCTGATTGTGGAGAACTGTACCGTATTCCACGGGCACGGAGGTTTTGTCGTGGGCAGCGAAATGTCCGGAGGAGTGGAGAACATTTCAGTGAAGGACTGCCGTTTCCTCGGAACCGATGTCGGGCTGCGCTTCAAAAGCTGCAGAGGGCGTGGCGGTATTGTACGGAATATCCATATTTCTGACATCGTGATGATGAACATACCGACCGAACCTCTTCTTTTTGATTTGCATTACGGAGGGAAATCTGCCGTAGAGGCTGTTGAAGACGGGGGGGCCGTGTATGATATAGCTATGGTTGAAGCGGATGAGACCACTCCGGAATTCAGGGACATTTATATAAAGGACATAATATGCAGCGGTGCGTCCAGGGCTATGTATTTCAACGGAATACCGGAGAAGAACATATCGGGAATATTTGTGGAGGACTGCGAAATCGTCTCCGACAGGGGGGCTGACATCCGCTATTCTGACGGCGTGACATTGAAAAATGTCCGGATACGTCAGTCCGTGGGCGAAGGATTTGTATTTGCCAACTGCCGCAATGTAACGATGACCGGCTGCAGGGACGCATCCTCTGACGGTACTGTGAGCGTAAAGAAATACAACTCGTCTGACGTGACGGTTGAATGATGTCTCATAGAATTTCTCTTAATGCGGAAATATATGTTGCATTTTCGTAATATGTTGAATTTCATAGTATCATAACAATAATGAAACTCTGGTTTTTTTCTGCAGTATGCCTGCTTCTTATGAATTTTGCGGTGACGGAGATGTCTGCCGGTGACAGGATTGTCCTGCGTCTTATGGGGGATTCCACTATGGCTGACAAGGACCTGTCTGCTCAGAATCCTGAGCGCGGATGGGGACAGAGGCTGAAATCACATCTGGACACCAATGTCGTGATAGTCAATTATGCCCAGAACGGGAGGAGCACCAAAAGTTTTCAGGACCTCGGATTGTGGGACAAGGTGAAAGCCGATCTGAAATCAGGCGACTGGCTTTTTATACAGTTCGGGCACAATGACTCCAAGGCTGATGATCCGGCACGTTACGCGCCTGCATACGGTGCATACAGCGACAATCTGCGCACATTTGTGGAGTATGCCCTTTCTGCCGGTGCTAAACCGGTGCTTTTCACCCCTGTCTCACGCAGATGGTTTGATGACAGAGGGATGCTTAAGAAGGACTGCCACGGGGATTATCCTGCAGCTGTATGCAGGATTGCGGAAGAATACGGTCTGCCGATGGTAGATGCCAATTCGATTACTCAGGAGTGGCTTGAATCTCTCGGGGATGAACCTTCAAGACAATATTATATGTGGGTTGAAAAGGGGACCAGTCTTCGTCATCCGGACGGCAAGGTGGACAACACTCATACGAATGTGGCAGGCGCGAGGAAAATCGTGGAGCTTCTGCTTCCTGCCATCACTGATGTCATACCTGAACTGAAGCCTCACGTGCTGAATTATGACTTTGTCGTGGCGAAAGACGGCAGCGGAGATTTTTTTACAGTTCAGGAGGCTGTGGATGCCGCTCCTGACTACTGCAAGCAGGATGAGACTACCGTCTATATAAAGAATGGTATCTACAATGAAAAGGTGACCATACCGGCCAATAAGCAGAAACTTCATCTGATAGGGCAGGATGCAATGGAGACCGTGATAACCTGGAGCGACTATGCCAAAAAAATCGGCTCTACAGGCTATCCTATGGGGACTTCAGCGACATCGACCGTCTTTCTGTATGCCGATGATTTCCTTGCCGAGAACATCACGGTGGAGAATGCCTCAGGAGAAGGAAAGGAGATAGGGCAGGCATGTGCCATCACCGTGGATGCGGACCGTGCCGCGTTTGTCGGATGCCGTTTCATTGCCAACCAGGATACCATATATACTTATGGGAAGGGGCAGAGGCAATACTTCAGAAACTGCTGGATAGAGGGGACGACAGATTTCATTTTCGGATATTCGACCGCATATTTTGACGGATGTACAATCCTCAGCAAAAAGGACAGCTATGTCACTGCGGCCTCAACTGTCAAAGGACAGAAATACGGATATGTTTTCCGTGACTGCCGCCTGATTGCATCGGACGGTGTTGCCAAGGTTTATCTCGGGCGTCCCTGGAGACCGTACGCAAAGACAGTTTTTATAAATTGTGAACTCGGGGGACATATTCTGAAAGAGGGATGGCACAACTGGAACAAGCCCTACGCCGAGAAGACTGCTTTCTATGCCGAATATGGCAGCACAGGGGAGGGGGCCGCGTCTGCAAAGGAGCGTGTGAAATGGAGCCGTCAGCTTAAGGAGAAGGAACTTGGAGACTATTCTCCGGAGAAAGTGCTTGATACGGAATCCGAGATAGACAAGAACGGGGAATCCGTGAAGGTGAGATGGTATTTCGGTGATTTGTTCTAAATTTGTGTATTTGAGCTTCGCTCATATAAACGTCATTTGACATACGGTTTTCTATGACAGCGCGAAATATCTCCGGAAAAAACCTTGGAATGACAGTCATCATATTGATTATGACGGCTTTGTCCTTGTATGCCGGTAATGCGGAATCTGCCGTCTGGACTTCGGACGGAAGGGATTTCATCTTTGACCACTATTCTTCTGACAACGGGCTTCCGCACAATTCTATAGGGGATATCCATCAGGACAGCAGAGGATATATCTGGGTCTGTACCTGGTATGGGCTGAGCCGGTTCGACGGCAACAGCTTTGTCAGCTACACTATGCTTCCGGGCGATTTCAACAACCTCACGCACAGCAGGATGCTCTCTATGGACGAGGATGTCAACGGTTTTTTGTGGCTGAGGACATACGATTACAGGCTTTACCGTTTTGACCCGGATTGTGAAAAATTCGTCGCCGTACCTGATGAACTTGAATATTTCGCCGGGAACGGCAATCTGAAGGTCAACGTGTTCCACAGTGACAGCAAAGGAAACGCCTGGATAGCTATACCCGGAATGGGACTTTTCCGTATAGACAGCGGACTTTCTGTCAAAAGGATTGTAAGCAAGACCGGCAATGCCATCGGTACTGACGTGAAGTCTGTCTATGAGGATTCGGAAGGATGCATCTATGTCGTGTCGGACGCAGGACTGGCTTCTGTAACCGATGATGTTCCGGTACTGCTGTCGCGTGATTCGGATGTGGAGGGTTTCTGCGAATTCGGGGACAAACTCTATTTTGCAGGCAGCGGAGAGATTACTGTAATAGACAGGAACAGGGGCACCCTTCCGAGAGTCAGCCTTTCGGAATATGGTGCAGGAGGTTTTGCCGATATGACAGTCACTGGATCCGGTGATTCACGGGAACTGTATCTGGGCTTCCGTGACGGTACTGTCGCCAGGATGGATACTTTGACTATGAGTCTTGCTGCAAGGCGTGAGGACATCGGCCGCATCCGTTATCTTTTCCCGGACAGCGGCGGACTGCTCTGGATCGCTACCGACCGTACGGGCATATATTCGTACAACCCCTCAAAAGACAGTTTCCGCAGGTACCGCCATTCGCGTAATGTGATGTCCTATTATTCGGATACTCTTGCCAATGTGCTGGAGCGTGACGGGAGGACCTGGGTAAAGATGAACAACTACGGCTTCGGATACTATGACAGGGACACTGATGAGATAATTCCTCTTAAAAACGTTAAGGAGCAGCCTGACTGCCGTTTTATGAACGGCGTGGCCTGCTTCGAGGTGGACCGTTCCGGAGTATTGTGGATGTCCACTGTGCAGCGCGGCCTGGAGCGTGTGACCCTTATCTCGTCAAATGTCGATGTCATTGTGCCTCCGACGCGTTCGGATGATAATCTTGCGGCCTCGGAAGTACGCGCTATGTTCAGGGACAGCAGGGATAATGTATGGGTGGCCACCAAGAGCCGTGAACTTTACCGATACAGCCCGGATATGGGCAGCTGTGTGCGATTCCCGGATACTGCTTCCGGAGATTTGGGAGTCATATATACGATCTATGAGGACAATTCAGGAAATATATGGCTCGGGACAAAAGGGGACGGGCTTGTAAGGATGACTCCTTCGGGGGACGGTTATGTCTACAGGCGTTTCAGGCATGACCAGTATCAGCGTTCATCGCTGAGCTCCGACAATATATATTCAATCTGTCAGGACAGGGACGGAAAAATGTGGTTCGGCACATTCGGGGGAGGGCTCTCAATGCTGGAGTCTCCTGATTCTGAAGAGTTCCATAACATATATAACAATTTTCCTGATTATCCTGTAGAGTACGGGGACCGTGTGCGTTATGTGCATTGTATGCCTGACGGGAGGATGCTGGTGGCGGCGGTCGGCGGACTGATGTGGTTTGACCCGTCGGAGCAGCCGGAGAATATGGTTTTCCATTCATCCAGAAAAGTTCCAGGTGATATCCATTCGGCAGGTACCAATGACATCATATACATTTTCTCCGGGAAGCAGGGGGATACCTATCTTTGTACGTTCGGAGGAGGCATAGACAAGATAAGTTTTGATGAAGCCGGAAATCCGAGTTTTGACATTATGAGCACTGCGGACGGTCTTGCGAGCAATATAATCCTGTCTGCTGTGGAGGATGACGACTCCGACCTGTGGATCGCTTCCGAAAGGGGCATATCCAAGATAGACGGCAGAACACGTGCCATTACCAACTATACGCGTTATGAGGGAATACCTCCTACGACATTCAGCGAAGCCACATGTACATCACTTCCTGACGGGACCATATTGTTCGGCACTCTCAATAATGTCTACAGGATTGATCCTCAGTCGTTCCGCTATCCTGCCGATGACTGCCGTCTTGTGATTTCAGGGATGAATATAGACGGTCGCAGAGTGCCTGTGAACGGAAATGTGACTGTGCCTCACGACTATTCCTATTTCAGGATAGATTTCGCCTCCCTTGATTTCAGGATAAACGGACGTCTGAATTATTCATACCGGCTTGAGGGCTATGACAAAAACTGGGTCTCCGCGTCAGAGGCCAGAAATGTGACATATTCAAGGATACCTCCGGGAAAATACAATTTTGTGGTGTCTGCATCGTCATCCGAGGGTTCTGTGCCTGCCGAGACTGTCTGCCTCAGCATAAGAGTGCGTTCTTCCGTATGGCTTTCGGCTGTTGCCAAGCTGATATATTTCATTGTGGGTATCCTGCTGCTGGCTGTGCTTGTCAGAATGTTCTATACTTCCGTGAAACTGCGCAACAAAGTGCAGCTGGAAAAGGATCTTAATGATGTGAAAGTCAGATTCTTCACTAATATATCGCACGAGCTGCGCACTCCGCTTACACTGATTCTGGGTGGAATAGACGACATCAGCAAGGGTATGGACAAGGGTGACAGGAATGAATACAGTGTAAATCTTGTGTACAAGAATGCCAAAAGGATGATGACGCTTGTGAACCAGCTGCTTGACATAAGAAGGATTGTGAGCGGAAAGATAAGGCTGAAGGTCAGGCAGATAGATATTGTCGGACTTCTGAAGGAGGTCTATAACGACTTCAAGGATATGGCGTCCGAGAGGCAGATAGAGATGAGGATGACGCATTCCGTGGATTCTCTTATGGTATGGGGTGACGCGATGAGGCTTGAGGCATTGATCTACAATCTGCTTTCCAACGCATTCAAATATACTTCCGACGGAGGGCGCATCGAAGCCGGAATATTCTGGCGTGAAGGGGAGAGGGAGTTTACCATAATGGTGAAGGACAACGGGATAGGCGTGCCGAAAGAGAAGCAGAAAGCTATATTCGAGCCGTTTATACAGGCTTCTGATTCTGCGTTCAGCGGTATGGGCAGCAGCGGCATAGGCCTGTCGTTCTGTAAGGAAATCGCCGACATACACGGAGGAAGCATCTGGGTTGAAAGCGAGAAAAACAACGGTGCGGCCTTCTATGTCAGGATTCCTGTCGACAGGGATCATTTTTCAGAGGAGACAGCGGAATTCATAGAGGAGAACAATGCCGCTGTCAATGACGGGGAGTCATACGGACTGAGCAAATACAGGCTTGAGCCGGCATATCCTGCAGGGGCGAAAAGGGTGCTTGTGGTCGAGGACAATGCCGAGTTGAGGATTTATATATACAACAATCTATGCGACAGGTATGAGGTGAAGGATGCTTCCAACGGAAAGGAGGCACTGGGAATTGTCGGCAGCGGATGGATGCCTGATATGGTGGTCACAGATCTGATGATGCCCGAGATGGATGGCATAGAGCTGATCAACCATATACGCAATGACTTCAATACCAGTCATATTCCTATAATAATGTGTACCGCCAAGCACGAGAACGATACTCATCTTAAGGCTATGCGGTATGGTGCGGACGGGTATATCGCCAAACCGTTCACGATGGAGCTTCTTGTGGCCAGGATGGAAAACCTGTTTGAACGCCGTCGCGGAATAGTTGCGAATATGGCTTCTGATTCTTCTTCCGGGGGGGGCAGACCTTCAAAAGTTAAGCTGGCTCCAGAAGAAGTCGTCATAACCGACAGGGATGAGGAACTGATAAACAAAGTCCTCAAATGGCTTGAGGACAATGTGGCTGACGCTGAAATAACTGTGGATCAGCTGGCTGCCTACGTGGGTATGGGCAGGACCTCCATGTACAACAAGATAAAAGGTCTCACCGGCAAGTCGCCTGTGGAGCTTATACAGGCTTTCAGACTTGAAAAGGCTACATTCTATCTCAAGAGCGGACAGTTCTCCGTGTCGGAGACATCATATAAGGTCGGATTCTCCGATCCCGGATATTTCTCGCGTTCGTTCAAGAAGCATTTCGGGATGTCTCCGGCCGACTATATCAAAGAAAACAAAGCTTAATATTTATTATGAAACTGATAAAGAGTCTTTTGTGCTGCACGGCTGTGTTCGCCGCATCATTTTGCTCAGATGCTTCGGATTATGGCTTCATCAGGGATATAGAGCCTTATTCGGTCAGGATGATGCTGTCCGAGATGGCGAGGAATCCTCAGGCTGTCTATCTGGACGCCCGCGCGGGAGAGCGCAAATGGAACTATACCACAGGGCTTGAACTTAAATCCTTTCTGGATGTGGCATACCGCTATGAACTGGATTATGCGGTGGATTATGTCAAGGAATGGGCTGATACTATGGCTGCCGATGACGGGAAGGTCTATAAATACAAACTGTCGAATTATAATGTGGACCATATATGTCCCGCAAGGATATATTTCGACCTGTACAGGATATACGGTGACAAAAAATACCGGCGTGTACTGCGAAATATAAGAGAGCAGCTTGATTCCCAGCCGCGTACAGCTACGGGAGAATTCTGGCATAAGCAGATCTATCCTCATCAGGTCTGGCTGGACGGGCTTTATATGGCATTGCCGTTTTATGCCCGGTACACATCTTCGTTCTCTCCCAAGGCCGAAAGAGATTCTCTTTACCGGGATATTGTCCACCAGTTTGCCGCTGCCGCAGAAAATACATTCGACCCGGTGACGGGGCTTTTCCGCCATGCCTGGGATGAGTCCAGGTCGATGTTCTGGGCGGATCCGGTTACGGGCCAGTCTGCACACGCCTGGGGACGCGCCAACGGCTGGTATGCAGTGGCTCTTGTTGAGGTGCTTGATATAATGCCGAAAAACACTCCAGGCAGGGATATGCTTGCGGAACAGCTTGAATATCTGCTTACTGCTGTAGAACGATATTCTGATCCGCGGACAGGTATGTGGTATCAGGTTCTGGACTGTCCGGGACGTGAGGGCAACTATCTGGAGTCCACAGCTTCAGCCATGTTTGTATATGCGGCTCTCAAAGGTGCAAGGATGCGCTGCCTCGGTCCGCAATGGCGCGACAAGGCTATGGACCTGTACCGCAGGCTTATAGATACTTTCATAAGGGAAAACGGGGACGGGACAATTTCAATGACTTCGTGCTGTTCGGTGGCCGGACTCGGAGGAAAGCAGATGCGCAAAGGGGACTATGCTTACTATCTGAGCGAACCTGTGATTGAGAATGACTGCAAGGGAGTAGGGCCTTTCATCTGGGCTTCGCTGGAGTATGAAGCCATGCACGACATTGACTATGTATTTGACGGGAAATGTATAAGGGACGGCCGGCCGGTCAATGAAACGGTTGTGCGCATTCCTGCATTCGACGGTGCGCTTGGCGGAGGAATGTATGCGCAAGGCGGACGTGGAGGAAAGGAGTATGTCGTCACTTCTCTCGAGGATACCGGCGAGCCTGGCACGTTAAGGCATGCCGTGGAGGCCAAGGGGCCTCGTGTAGTGACCTTTGCCGTGAGCGGTGACATCCGTTTGAAGAAGCCTCTTAGGATAACCGAGCCTTATCTCACTGTCCTCGGGCAGACTGCTCCTGGTAGCGGGATCACTTTGCGCGACTTCGGGGTACATATCGTCACGGACCAGGTTGTCGTGCGGTATATGAGATTCAGGATGGGAAGTGCCGGAAGGCAGGAGGATGACGCGCTTGAGGTGAGGCATAGCGACAATGTCATGATAGACCATTGTTCCATAAGCTGGGCTACTGACGAGAATGCGTCCCTTTATGCAAATACCAATACCACGATGCAATGGTGCATAATCTCCGAGGCTCTCAACAGCTCGGTGCATCGCAAGGGACAGCATGGCTACGGAGGTATATGGGGTGGTCGTAACGTGACCTTCCATCACAATCTCATAGTGTCCAACAACAGCCGCAATCCACGGTTTGACCATCCGGCCGTCTATAGCGGGGAGGACCTGCTCTTCAGGCGTGGCACGGTGGAGTTCGTGAACAATGTCGTCTTCAATTGGGGGATGAAAGCCATCTATGGCGGGGAGGAAGGATGGTTCAATGTGGCCGGAAACCTGTTCAAGGTGGGTCCGGCGGCAAGAAACATTGACGGACGGTATCTCGAGTTCTACACTTCGGAAAGCACTTCGCTGATCCCGGGGTCGTTCTATATCGAGGACAATGTCTATGATGTGTCTGCCGTGAGAAAGGGCAACGCGCAAGGCAAGATGCCTGAATATGACAAGATTGAAAGGAATGAGGATGTGTATTCGGAATGTTCCGCAGTCCGTCCTTATCCGTCCCGTTGTCCGGTGGTTCCAGAACCGGTCAGGGTCTCCTACAGAAAAATTCTTAAGGATGCCGGGGCTTCCGCCGTAAGGGACGCCATTGACAGGCGTATAGTGAAGGAAGTGAAGACGGGAAAGGTCACTTTCAGAGGTTCGGCGACCGGACTCCCGGGAATAATAGATTCAGAAAACGATATAAGATGAAACGATTGACAATGCTGATGGCGGCCATACTTATGGTTTTGGGCTGCGAAAAGCCGGTGGCAGGGCTTCCTGACGGTCCGGATACTGAAAATCCAGGCAAGCCGGATGTTCCGGAAGGTGTCTATGAGGCAATGAAAATTCCTGCCCATGAGGACATTCATGGTGCCGTGCTTGCTTTCCCCGGTGCCGAGGGAGGCGGAATGTACACTTCCGGAGGGCGCGGCGGCAAGATTATACGTGTCACCAATCTCAATGACAGGGGGACAGGTTCCCTCAGGGCCGCCGTGGAGGCGAGCGGGAAAAGGACCGTGGTCTTTGATGTGGCCGGGACTATCAGTCTCGAATCTCCGTTAAGGATAAAGAACGGTGACCTTACAATTGCCGGACAGACCGCCCCTGGGGACGGAATCTGTATAAGGAACTATGCCACTGTCGTGGATGCCGACAATGTGATAATCAGATTCGTGCGTTTCAGACTTGGCGACAAGGGGCCGAATGCCGGAGACGGGGAAGACGCCGTTTGGGGAAGATACCACAACGATATCATCCTGGACCATTGCTCTATGTCATGGTCTATTGACGAATGCGCCTCGTTCTATGGAAATGAGAATTTCACTATGCAGTGGTGTATTCTGACGGAAAGTCTGAGAAATTCCGTACATGGAAAAGGGAACCACGGCTATGGAGGAATCTGGGGAGGAAAGAACGCGTCTTTCCATCACAATATGCTCGCCAACCATCAGAGCCGCAATCCGCGTTTCGACCATCCGGAGATATACCAGGACAAGACCTCCCCGAAACGGAGGGGCCATGTGGACTATAGGAACAATGCCGTCTACAACTGGGGCGACAATTCATCATACGGAGGAGAAGGCGGAACTTTCAATATGGTGAACAATTACTACAAGAAAGGGAAGGCTTCAAAGGACAGGAACTATTTCCTTGACGCGAACGGAATATATACTTCCAACGGAACTTCTTACGGCTATCCTGACCTGTATCTTTCCGGGAATGTGTATGTCGGGAAAGACAATCTCACGGCCGACAATATGAAAGGTGTCTATTGGCATGACCATAAGACCAACACTCCTCCGGACGCTTCGAAACTGGTCGCCTCGCTGATGGATATAACAGGTCCTGACGGGAAGGTGTGCTATACTTCCACACATTCTGCTGAGGACGCCTTCGGGAAGATATGCGAGGTCGGAGGAGCCTCATTGAGACGCGATGAGGTCGATGCCAGGGCCTGCAATGACGCAAAGTCAGGTACACCTGAGTTCAATGACGGAGGCAATGGCAGTACGGGCGGCCTGGTGGACACTCAGGATGCAGTCGGAGGATGGCCGGAACTGACTGCTTCCGAAGCTGAACTTGCAATGCTGAAGGATACGGACAATGACGGTATCCCCGATTGGTTTGAAGACAAGTTCGGCCTTGACAAAGTAAATGCTTCTGACGCTTCCGCAAAGACACTCGATGCCAAAGGGCGATATTCGAACTTCGAGATGTATCTGCATTATCTTGTCAGGGATATAGTGGAAAAACAGTCGGAATCAGGGGTATATATGCCTTTGAAATAGGCTGTACGATGATTTTTTGCCGCTTGTTAAAAAATCCAAGCATTACGATAATTTTTGACGGAAGTCTTTGGCTCAATGCCTTAATTTCGCACATTGAATAACAATAACTAACCAAATAAGTTCTTATATGAAAAATCTGACATACAAGATTTCTCTTTTGATTGCCGGGCTTTTTGCAGCTGTCTGTACAGTGGATGCCCAGCAGATCAAAGGTACCGTTACGGATACTGGGGGCGAACCTCTTATAGGAGTCTCAGTATTTGTAGACGGGACCACATCCGGAACAGTCACTGATGTTGACGGAAAGTACGAGATTTCCGTTCCTGATGCGAAGGGCAAGATTCTCGTCTTTTCCTGTATAGGAATGGCGACTAAAAATGTATTGATAGGATCCAAAACGACTGTCAATGTCATTCTTGAGGAAGATTCCACTTTCCTTGACGAGACTGTGGTGATCGGTTATGCTACGGTGAAGCGTCGCGACCTTATGGGCTCCGTGACTTCTGTCGACAGCAAGACCCTCACGTCCGTTCCTGTGACTACTGTGAACGAGGCTCTTTCCGGAAGGATGGCCGGAGTGCAGGTGACCGCGACGGAGGGTGACCCGGACGCCGAGATAAAGATCCGTGTGCGTGGAACCGGGTCCATCACCCAAGACAGTTCTCCGCTTTATATCGTGGACGGTTTCCCTGTGGAAAGCATTTCTGATATCCCGGCTTCAGACATCCAGTCCATCGATGTCCTGAAGGATGCCTTCTCTACGGCCATCTATGGTTCCCGCGGTGCCAACGGTGTCGTTCTCGTCACTACCAAGTCCGGGGCTTCAGGGAAAATATCCGTGACATACAACGCATATTACGGTATGAAGAAGATGGCCAACAAGGATGCCATAGAAGTAGCTTCACCGTACGAGTTTGTAAGGACGCAGTACGAACTTGCATCTATCCGTGACGGTGTCAGCTCCGAATATACTCCTATTTTCGGACTATTCCAGGATATGGACCTTTATAGGGATGTGGAGGCCAATGACTGGATACAACAGGTCTTCGGGCGCACAGGATCTTCGTTCAACCACAACCTTTCGGTCTCAGGAAGTACAGACAAGGTAAAATGGACCGCAAGCTATGCGCATATCAATGACAAGGCCATCATGACCGGCTCGGACTATCATCGTGACAACCTCAGCTTCAAGGCCCAGTTCAAGCCTATCAAGGAACTGACCTTCGACGTGAACGCGAGATATTCCCATACGAAAGTCTCCGGTGCCGGAGCCAACTCCATCAACGATTCAGGTTCCACTTCAGGAAACGGACGTCTCAAACATGCGGTGCAGTATGCTCCTATCCCTGTGACCGGAGCGGCTTCCGACTCTGACCTTGCCGAGGACTACGGAGACAATGCTCCGCCTCTCCTTTCCGTTTCTGACAATGACAGTCAGAGGATCAGGAAGAACTGGACTCTCAACGCGGCTGTCACTTGGCATATCATCAAGAACCTCAACCTCAGGGTAGAGGGCGGTCTGGACGACTATAGCCAGAAGGACAACAAGTTCTATGGTCTCACGACATACTATGTCGGAAACTCGGCCACATACAAGAACAAGCCTGCGACCAGCTACAAGGATATATACAGGAAAAAGATCCGCAGTACCAACACTTTGAGCTATAACTTCTCGGAAGTGATCAGGAACAGCGACCACAAGCTTGACTTTCTCCTCGGACAGGAATATATCGTGACCCAGTCCAATACATTCTCCACTATGGTAGAGAATTTCCCTGATTTCTTTGACGCTTCTATGGCGTGGAACTATATGTCCACAGGTACGGCGATGACCTCCAACAATTACTATGACCCTAACGACCAGCTGCTTTCATTCTTCGGAAGGGCCAATTACGAGTTCGGGGGACGCTATTCCGTTTCCGCTACGGTACGTGCCGACGGTTCTTCCAAGTTCACTAAGGGCAACCAGTGGGGATTCTTCCCTTCGGCTGCGGCTTCTTGGACCCTCTCGAACGAAAGCTGGCTGAAGGATGCCTCCTGGCTCGACAACCTGAAGCTGCGCTACAGTTTCGGTACCGCCGGAAACAACAATATACCTTCAGGAGTGACCGCACTGTCCTTCGCGTCGAACAACTCTTCATGGATTTCACAGAGCAACACATATTGGTCTACGGCCACGGTCGGCGGAAAGACCATAATGCCTAATCCGGACCTGACCTGGGAGACCACCCTTTCACACAATGTCGGACTTGACTTCTCTTTCCTCAAAAGCAGGATCAACGGTACGGTGGAATTGTACCACAACACCACAAAGGACCTGCTTATCCAGTTTCCTACGGCCGGCTCGGGATATCAGTTCCAGTACCGCAATATGGGTTCCGTATTGAATCAGGGTATTGAGGTCTCGTTGTCCTTCGTGCTTTTTGAGAAGAAGAATTTCGGTATGACTCTCAGCGGCAATATAAGCCTGAACCAGAACAGGGTGCTAAGTCTCGGAGGTCTTGACAAGATCGAGGCGGAGACCACTTGGGCATCTTCTGAGATCGGTCCTGACTATATAGTGCAGGCTGGACAGCCTCTCGGAAACATGTACGGGTACGTTTCTGACGGACGCTATTCCGCAGATGATTTCACATACGATGACGCCAAAGGCAAATGGGTGGCGAATGCAGGTGTCGTGGACGCCTCAGCCATAATCGGAAACACTTATTTCCGTCCGGGTGCAATGAAGATCAAGGATATTTCCGGACCGGACGGGACTCCTGACGGTAAGATAGACTCTTATGACAAGACTGTCATCGGAAACGCCCTTCCTCTGGGTACAGGCGGATTCTCCCTCACCGGCTACCTCTACGGTTTTGATTTCGCTGCCAATTTCAATTATGTCTTCGGCAACGACATCTATAATGCGAACAAGGTTGAGTTCAGCCATTCGAGGAAATACTATCGCCGCAATCTGCTCAAGTCTATGAGCACCGACAAGCGTTGGACCAACGTCGACTGGAATACCGGAGAGCTGATTACCGACGCAGCCGTGCTTAACGAAGTGAATGCAGGCACGACTATGTGGTCTCCTGCTGTCGGCAACGCCGTGTTCACCGACTGGGCCGTTGAGGACGGTTCGTTCCTCCGCCTTTCTTCCGCAACGATAGGTTATACCCTTCCTGAAAAGATTACCATGAAAGCAAGGATCCAGAGACTTCGTTTCTATGTTTCCGGAACGAACCTTTTCTGTGTAACGAAGTATTCGGGATATGATCCGGAAGTGGATACACGCCGTGCCACCCCTCTTACTCCCGGTGTTGACTATTCGGCCTATCCGAAGAGCATAGGTTTCGTGGTCGGTCTCAATCTTACTTTCTAATCCTTATAAATGAGAAGAAATATGAAAATCATAAATAGAATGTTCATCGGATTGGGACTTGTGGCCCTGATGTCATCTTGTGACCTCACGACCGAATCCAAATCTACCAAGACTGACGCGGATGTCTTTTCCGATCCGACCCTTACCGAATATCAGCTGTTTTCCATCACGGAAGTTTTCGGACATACCAACTCGCATCGCGGGCGTTATCTTCCGTGGTATGGCTATAACACTGATGTGGAGATGTATGTCTCCACTACTGTGGACTCCAAGTCTCAGGTGGCCCAGTATGACCTTAGGCCCAACAACAGCCAGCTCAATACGGGGGACAACCCTTACAATGAACTTATGACCGGTATCGAGAGGGCAAACCTCGCCATTACCGGAATACGCAGATACGGCAATGTGGATGTCCGTCCTGAAATGGCGGAAAGGCTTGGTGAGGCGCTTGTGCTCAGGGCCTTGCTCTATACTGAACTTTTGAAGGCGTTCGGAGAGGTTCCCGCACGTTTCGAGCCTGTGGGACCGGACAACATATATCTTCCGAAAGCCGACAGGGATGTAATCTACAGGCAGCTTCTTGCCGACCTTGAGGAATCTTTCGGATATCTTGACTATGATGTCGTGAAGACAGACCGTGTGGGACTTGCGTTTGCCAAAGGACTGTATGCCCGTCTTGCGCTTATGGCTTCCGGTATGTCCTGGAGACCCGATGACGGTCAGGTAGGTACCGGGAACTCCGGATCAAACAGGCTTTCTTCAGCGGAGGACCTTCAGAAATCGGTCCTCTATCCGAAGGCCCTCGCCGCTCTTAAGGATGTGATAAAGAACGGCAGACTCAGCCTTATGTCCGATTATGAGGAACTTTGGAAAAGCGTGAACAATATGGATCTGACGGGAGGAAAGGAGATTATCTACAGTATTCCTTTCAGCAACTCACGCGGCAGATGGAACTATACCTTTGCGGTGAGAAGCGAGAATGCCACCACAATGTCTCCGTCAAGCAGCAGCCGTGGAGGCCAGGCCGGTCCTGTACCTACCCTTTACTGGAAATACGGAGCTAACGATTTGCGCCGTGACATCAGCTGTGTCAATTTCTCCTGGGAGGACAAGGGGAACGGCACCAAGGCCTATCCGTCAGGTATTGCCAGCTGGTATTTCGGAAAATACAGATTCGAGTGGATGACAGCCGTTCCTTATACTGGAGGAAACGATGACGGAGTGAAGCCTGTCTATATGAGATATTCAGACATCCTGCTTATGGCGGCCGAGCTTGCCAACTCTTCAGAGAGCGGGGCTGACAGGGACGAGGATTATGCCAAGGAGCAGCTTCTGAAGGTTCGCAAGAGAGCCTATAGGGGCAATGAGGACGAGGCTGAAGCGTATGTAAGCGCGCTTTCCGGAGAGACTGCCGTATTCAAGGCCATCAAGGATGAGCGTGCCCTTGAGTTCGTCGGAGAGTTCCTCCGCAAGGCTGATCTTATCCGCTGGGGTGAACTTGGTTCCACTGTAGTTGCGGCACAGGACGAGATGAAGAGTTTCGTGGCCGGCGTCGGCTCGTTGGGAATCAACAAGGTGCTCTGGTACAGACAGACGGCGGACGGTATCGAGACCTACGGGCTCAGACCTGGCGAGACGGAATCAGACCTTGTCACTCCTCCTGCCGGCTCCGGATGGATCCTGTATACTGACTCCAAAGGTGAGGCTTCGAACTACATATCTGACAATTCTTTCGAAAAGAAATTTCTATATGTCTCCGGACTGGACAAGGACGGCATAGACAAGAGGATGTGGTGGCCTATTTTCGAGAGCACCGTCACCAACAGCCAGGGAGCTTTGGTGAATGACTATGACTATTGATAGATAAACGAACATCAACATGAAAAATATATTTTCAAAATCCATATCTGCGCTCGCGCTGGCCGGACTTGCAGTCTTGTCTGCCGGTTGCGTGGAGGAAATTCCTGCCGTTAACGACGAACTGGCACTCGGGAGATGCCTTACTCCTACCGAAGGGTCGGTGAGCGTCAATCCGAATGACGGGCAGACTGTGACTTTTACCTGGACCACTTCGAAAGGGCCTTCAGACTATCTGATAGAAATCTTCGAAGGGGAGGAGACTGCAAATCCTGACGATGTCTTTGCGGGGATTCCTGCCGAGACGCTTGCTCCGGAGACTTCTCCTGCAAGCATAGTGCTTCCGTCAGACGCGTACTGGTTCGCACGTGTCAAGGCCAGGAAAGAAGGCCTCGGGGACTCCAAGTGGCTTGCCTTCCCGTCTCCTATCGGAACGTACGAGGTGAAGCCTTCCGTGAACCCGGAAATCGTTTCCAGGACTTCGGAGACCATCACTGTGGCCTGGACTCAGGTGGACGGATTTGTGGTTGACCATGTCCGTGTGTCGCCTAATCCTGATGCGGATGCTACTTCCGCATACAAAAGATATGAGGATATGCCTGATGTCGAGGAGGGGGCCGTGGGAAGATATACCGTAGCAGGACTTGAGCCTTCCACGAAATATACCGTGGCTGTGCATTACAAGAGCGCGAACCGTGGAGAGGTCTATGCCTGGACAAGGCCGTCGCTTGACGGCGCGACAGTCGTTGACAACAGTGAGAAACTGCTTGCGGCCTTGAAGGACGGCGCTCCTGTGATTTCGGTGGAATATTCGGATACTCCTTATGTCCTCTATGAACCGGATGCTACTGAAGCGAAGGTTGACGTGGTCATTTCTCCGAGCGCGACAGGTCAGCTCAAGATCGTCGGCAACGGTACCGAGGACGGCAAGATGCCTGTAGTTTCCGGTGTGCTCAATATTCCGAACGGAGTGAAGGAACTTCATCTTGAAGGTATTGCATTTGACGGGGAAAACTACTCTTTCAGCCATCCGGTGGTGTTGGCAAAAGGCATATCTGATGCGATTTCTTCCATAACGATGCTGAACTGCAACGTTACTTCATACAAGGCCGGTTTCTTCTACTATGATTCTGGTACCGCGACTCTTGGAGACCTGCTTTTCAAGAACATTATGGTGTCGGATATCCAGGGAAGCGGAGGAAATGCCTTTGACATAAGAAGCGATGTGGAGATTTCCAGGATCGATGTGCTGGAGTCCACTTTCATGAACGGAATGCGTACGTTCTTCAGGATCGACAAGGCGAAGGTCGCTTCGATGGCTTTCAACAGGAATACTGTCAACAACCTTTGTTTTGTGGATGACGGAAACAACAAGGGCCTGTTCTATATCGGGGCGGGCAAAGGTCAGGTGAGCATACCTGTCTTCGAGATGACCAGAAATCTGTTCCTTAACCTTGACGGCCACGCCACGAGGACTGTGTTCTTCAGCGATGAGACCGGTGTGCCTAACAAGATATCTTCCAACTATTATTATAAGTTGGGACCTGGTTTCTGGGCGAAGGACGATGTCAACGCTTCCGGAGCGGGAAAGCTTTCACAGTCTGCCGGACTTTCCGATGGAGGTGCTATCCTTGCCGGTGACCCTTGTGAAAATTCTGCCGAAGGGAACCTGTATGTGAAGAAGACTTCCGAAGTGTTCGGGAAAGGCATCGGGGATCCGAGATGGTTCGAGAACTACACTCCTGTTCCGGAGAGCCTTGAACTCACTCCTGTGGAGTACGGAAAGGTCTGGAACCTCACCGACACGAAGATGTTCGGAAAGGCCGTTGACAAGAACATTGTCCGTGACGGACTGCGTTTCTTTGTCTCGAATACTCCTTTCAATGTGACTGAGACTGGACTTGAGTTTACGGGAGAAGGCGTTACCGAGTCTACGGGAGTTCCTTCGGACGGTGCGGTAGCCTTCAAGGTGAACGGTCCTGGTTCCGTGATCATTTCTGTCGCGAGATCCAAGAAAGGTACTTCCAACGACCACCTTACTGTGGCTCTTGGAGATGCCGACGGAAGGAACGCTTCTGTAAAAGGCTCGGCTCCTGTAGATGTGAACAAGGTGAAGGTGGCCTTCCCTATGATTGCGGCGGGAGAGGAGCAAATTGTCTATCTTTACGGCTGCGGTCCGGTGATACTGACGGCTATGCAGTGGTCCGAGGATACGGATACCGGTGCTCCGGCAATCCTTGACACTCCTGTGCTGAACATAGACCAGCCGTCCGTCGATGACACATATACCGGTGACGTGACGGTTTCCTGGCAGGAAGTAAGTTCGGCCGGATCATACAAAGTTACCGTGAACGGTGAGGAGTCGTCTGTCAATACACCTAAGTATGTGTTCAGGACGGCTACTATGAAACCTGGCAAATACGAGGTGACGGTCCAGGCGCTTCCGGCCGAAGGGGACCTTGCCAAGGAACCTTCAGAAATCTCCGAGAAACTCGTGTTAGAGATCAAGGAGACCCTGAAGCCTGTTTCCGCAGCGGTTCCTACGGTATGGGACGACGAATACTTTGGCGGTGTAAAGGCATTTGTTGGCGATGATGCTGCAGCCGGCGGTGTGAAAGATGATTTTGTCTTCGGCAATCTGAAATATCTGGCGGGCGGAGGCTCATTCAAGTTCGCACAGACAGAGATAAAAGGAGTAAAGTATAACAGGGTGCAGTCGGGAAGCGGTACGGCCGGTGTAAAGGCTTGCTATCAGATTATGGTCCCTGGACCTGGAACTCTTACTGTGTCGGCCATATCTTCAGGTGACCCGCGCAAGTTCAATGTAGCCTTGGGTGAGACCCTGATTCAGACATTTGATGCTCCGGGCAAATCCGATGCTCCTGCGACAGAGTCTGTAGTGTTTACTGCAGAACAGATTACTGCTCCTGCCGTCATCAATGTCTATTCTTCAGGCGGCTCCGTAAACTACTTCTCTTTCACATGGATTCCTGCGGGCTATGACCCTGACGCCGGCATCCCATTTGACGAGACCGCCATCAATGAGGCATATATGACAGACTATTCGGATGCAGCCAAGTATCCTAATGGAAATTGGATTGCAGCCGGTGAATCAAAGACTGTCGACAAGATTACCTATAAGGCTCTTTCAGAGAAGGCATTCGCTTCGGAGATTTCCAAACCGAGACTTAAGCCTCAGGCCAAGTCAGAGGTCGGCTCGGACGGCATACCTACAGGCGGTTTCGCTTCATTCAGGATTACAATGCCGGGTACGGTCACTTTCAAGATGATTTCCGGCAATACGGATGATGCTCCTAACCGTTTTGTACATATTGTCATGGCCAAGAAGGTCGGTGACAATATAGAAGTCGTGCCTCTCTATGAAGCTCCTTCCGATCCTAAGGGGTCGGATCCGGCCAGGACCCTGGAGATAACCAAGGAACATCTTGAAGGGACGAAAGAGACGGCCACCGTGTATTTCTATTGTTCGGGAAATGCTGTGAATTTCCATGCTCTCGGCTTCGCTCCGGAGAATTAGCCGGATCCTATAACCTTTATTGTCCGGGGACTTGACTGTAATTGTCTGGTCCCCGGACTTCTTTTGATAGGTGGGTTCTTGCAATGCGTTGAAACTCAATGTTTTATAAAACAGTATATCCTGTATGGGATATACTGTTTTGCAATTTATTGATAGACAGTGTGTTGCAATGACCCACCTGAATTAAATTCCGTAAATATTATAATTTTTAGGGAATCAACTCCGCAAATATTTTAAGATTTGCGGAGTTTAACTATATTTGCAAAGGATAGAAATACGGTGCTATGATAAAAAGAGCCATTGAGGACAGAATTGACAATGCCCTCGCAAAGAAAAAAGTCGTAACCATTATGGGACCAAGGCAGGTGGGAAAATCAACACTTGCAGGTGAGATAATTCCAAAGGATGCAAAAGTCCTCGAAATCAATGGTGACAACACTGATATTCGGACTATGTTCGTAAATGTAGATGAGGCAAAAATGAAAATTCTCATCGGTAACAAGAATTTTCTTTTCGTAGATGAGGCACAGAAGATTGAGAATGTCGGCAATATGCTCAAAATCGTAGCGGAGAAATTCAAAGATGTCGGAATCATTGTAACAGGCAGCTCGGCATTCAAACTCGCAGAAGCGGTAAACGAATCATTAACCGGCAGGAAGCGTGAATTCAAGCTCTACCCGCTATCATTCAAAGAAATGGCGGAAGATACAAGTGTCCTGGAAGAATTAAGGATGACTGACCATAGACTGATTTATGGCTACTATCCAGAAGTCGTAACATCGCCGGGAGACGAAAAGGAAGTCCTCAAGGAGCTCATTGACAGCTATCTCTATAAAGATGTTATGGGTGAGAACAATATTGCCAAGCCAGACAAGCTGGTGAAATTAGTTCAGGCTCTTGCTTTCCAGATAGGTTCAACAGTATCTGCAACCGAACTCGCAGGTCTTGTAGGCGTAGATGCCAAGACAGTGGAACGCTACATAGAAATCCTTGAAAAGAGTTACATCATCTTCACACTTCCATCATATGCAAAGAACCAGCGTAATGAACTGAAATTTGCCCGCAAACTCTATTTCTGGGACATGGGAATTCGCAACGCTGTAATCGGTAATATGGCACCGGTCTCTCTCAGGTCTCCGGAAGAACTCGGACACATGTGGGAAAACTTCGTGATTGCAGAGCGACTCAAGAGAAACGAATATGCAGGAAGAACATTCGTACAACATTACTTTTGGAGGACACAGCAAAAGAAAGAAGTTGATTTCATCGAGATTGAAGACGGAGTAATGACCGGCTTTGAAGTAAAGAGGAAAGAAGGGAAAAGAGTTGGCGCACCTGCACAGTTTACGGCAGCGTATCCGGATGCTAAATTCGAGTGCATTACACCAACCGATTTTTTGGAGTTTTTGATGTGATTTCTTGTTACTTTCTGTCGCGTCAACGACTGTGGATTAGTATAGTCTATAAGACAGTCCAACTCCAGCTTATCATTTAAGTCTTGGCAGGGTTTAAAGGAGTCCCCCTGTGCATCCGGTTTGGATGCTACCCCGTATTCCGCTCATAACCGGCATAAAGAGAGGAGGGATACTCATCGCGACCGCAGCCTTGGCGGCCGTCAATTAAGCCAAGCTACTTGGTAGATTAGGCAGCGAGTGCGTAATTGTTGTTGTCAACTAATGTTTTGGAAGCTGAGATTAACGGCCCTCTGACGCCGGCATCCCGTTTGACGAGACCGCCATCAATGAGGCATATATGATGGATCTTTCCGAGTACACTCCTGAAGACATAACTGAAGATACTCAGAAAGGGAAATTGACTTGGCTGGCTTCATCTTCTGCTAAAGTCACATTTGAGGCATCAAGGGTAAAGCTTAATGGAGGGGCGACTATAGGTGATGACGGTATTCCTGTTGCCCGTGCCTGCAGATTCAAGATTACTAAACCTGGAGTTATAACCCACAAGATCATCAGCTCTTCTTCATCTGATGCCACCCGTATGGCAACAGTGATTCTTGTCAAAGAAACTTCCGCGGGCCAGGAAGTGGTGACTTTGTATAATGAGTTCGCAGCCACTTCAAGTTCTTCAGATGCAGTTCTGACAGAAGTGACTTCCGCTCATCTTGACGGAGCGGTGAAGTCAGTGGATGTCTATGTCTTCTCCGGTAAAAATCCTGATACTGGAAAGAGTACGGCAGTGAATATCTATGCTCTCGGCTTCGCTCCGGAGAATTAGCCGGATCCTATAACCTTTATTGTCCG
>ERZ778514.751-NODE-751-length-27469-cov-5.657037_pt1 | contig 27469 bp, 23 predicted proteins | sample MGYA00510344_ERZ778514 | MGnify/ENA primary metagenome ERZ778514 (study PRJEB29527, sample SAMN07138968) | mouse gut metagenome | material: feces | host: mouse | place: China:Nanjing | collected 2016-01-25 ...
ATGTTTAAAATATCTTTTGTTGCACTCTTTAAAACCCATACGTCAGTCAGAAAATAAAAATCCGGTCTCCATTCAGTTTTGCTGAAAATGTTATATATTTTGTTGCACGCAAAGGTTATCTCTCCATTTTGATCAAGTTTATCAAGATCGTCAGAAGACAAACTGGGACCGTTCCCAATGACAAAGCATCTTCTTCCTTTATATTTATCCCTGTATTTTCTTGCTTTTTTACTGTGAAATTCTGTTATAAAAACAGCTATGTCAAATAAGTCAATGGTCGTAATCGCTGGAATGTGTTCATATATATCACAAATATCATTATCATCCCGTCTGACAGCACAAAGAAGACAATCCATTTGATCTATCAGACACCCCAAAGTTTTTTCTTCCGCTTCGTCAGGATGAACGACCGCCAATACGTCATCTGATTTCTTAATAAATTTCATTAACTTCAGTAATAATGAGGAAGTCTCGGTGTAAGCATAAATCACAATCTTCTTATAGGCAGAAAAATCTCGTTTCAAAAAAGAACGAACTAACGAATACGGCCGGGATGACCAGTCCTCGTTTGTATATACGGGATTATATCTTGGAAATGTCCACATTCTGTTTTCAGAAAAAAGTCCCGATACCATCTCATCCCAGACAAAATAATTCTTTATACCGCTATCTTCAAGCTGTAAACACATCTCTTCACCATATTTTGTTGATGCAACAATCACGTGTACACTACTTCTTTGTTTCAGGAACTCTTCATATGATATAACCAGAATACCTTCGACATAATTTTCTTCAATCGTATTAGCAAAAAAAAATTCAACCAGCTCATTTCCAAGGTTCAACAAAACCTGTTTTCCTATGTCTCCTGCACCAAAAATTGCTACTTTATCCATAATTTCCTCCATTGCGGTGATACATTTTGCACTTCACCACTTCAAAGTCCCTTTTCTTTTACTTCCTGAGCCTCTCCATTCTGTCTATATCATGCTTGTTGATGAACTCTATCTGAAAATCCCACCAACCCCCATCTCCTGCAGTCTTGCAACCATTCATAATCCGGGTATTCTGATTTTACGTGATTAAGCGATACTACCTTGCGGCATCCCCCCCCTTGTAAATGTATACTCCTTGCCCTGCTTCGCTTGTGATAAATCGCAAATGTACATCGGATATCCCGTTTCCCGGACAAAATCCTCCTCAAAATCTCTTAAATTTGCCCCTGCACCATAATAAATAATCTCTCTCATCGTAAACCTCCCCTATTTTCGCTCCCCATCCATGGGGCTCCTTTATTCCAAAGCTTATCAAGATATTCTCTGTCATGCATATTATCCATCGGAGACCAAAATCCGAGGTGCTTATATGCAGTTATCTGCTTATCTGCCACCAGACTGTCAAAGGGTTCTAGTTCCAGCATCTCGTTTCCATCCCCCAGATAATCAAAAAGCTTTCTGTTCGCCACCATAAATCCGATATTTACATAGGATTGACTCTTTCTGGCTTTTTCCCGAAAGCTTGTGACACTCCCATCCTCATCAATGCTTACCGCTCCAAATCTTCCCTCTGGCCGAGTTGTTGAGATTGTCAATATCTTCCCATGCGCATGGTGGAAATCAATCAATTCTCTGATATTGATATCCGCCACACCATCTCCGTATGTAATCATAAATTCGTCATCGTTATTAACATATTTTTGAATTTGCCGTATTCGACCTGCCGTCAAAGTCTCAAGTCCGGTATTGGCACAGATGACATTCCACTTTTCTGTCTGTTCTTTATCTAAATCACTTATCGTCTTTCCATTATCCGTAATCTCTGATAAAGTGAAATCTACTCTCTTCTGCGAAATCCCATACTTTAAAAAATATTTTTTTATGTATTCGCCCTTATATCCGCAACAGATAATAAAATTATGAAATCCAAAGCCCTCATATATTTTCATTATGTGCCAGAGAATTGGCCGACCGCCTATAGAAACCATAGGCTTCGGTCTTAAAACGGACTCTTCACTTATTCTTGTTCCCTTTCCTCCGGCCAAAATTATCACTTTCATATAACTCCCATCCAGGGTGCTTTCCCATTTCCCCACAGCTCCTCAGCAGCAGTTTTATCCCTCAATGTCTCTATTGTATTAAAGAATCCTTTATGCTTGTATATAGCCGTTGTTGACTGTAACAAAATATCCTCAATATCTCCATTCCGTGTTTCTCCGGTAAATGCATCCTTTCTTGCCAGAAAAACACCTGCGCTCGTCCATGTGCTGTCATTATCTTGCCATTCAGCACTATTTCCCCCAGCGAAATGCAAAGGCATTTTTCGTCCGGAAGGTCTGGCTACCGCAACTGTTATGATCTTTCCTTCTTTTCTATGTGTATCTTCCAGACTTTTCAGCGATATATCTGATAGACAATCTCCATATGTTATCAAGAATTCATCCCCCGATATATCAAGTACCCTTTTTATGCGTTCAATGGGCAACGTTTCTATCCCGGTATCAACAACTGTAACCTTCCATTCCTCCGTATTTTTATCAAGGATTCTGACTATATTACTACCCGTATCCACCTGAATATCAGACTGATATATATAAAAATCCAGAAAATAATCTTTTATTACATCAATCTTATAGCCACCGCATATGATGAATTCTTTTACCCCACACAATGAGGCATGCTTCATAATATGCCACAGTAACGGCCTGCCTCCGATATTAAGCATGGGTTTCGGCATTCCCTCCGCATCATCGCTGATTGTGCTCCTTTGCCCTCCGGCCAAAACAATCATTTTCATATCAATCCTCCTGACTTTACCCACTCAGCCACATTGACCACTGCCTGTTCGAAGCCAACATGAATCGAATATCCGGTATCCTTCTTTATTGGTGATATGTCATACCAATCATAGGAAAAGCGTAGTCCGTCATCCGCACGAGCCCCAATCTTAAGTTCCGTATCCACACCCAAAACTTTTCTGGCTCTCTTCAGGTACTCTTTCATGAGCATAGGGCTGTCACTTCCGATATAATACTCTTTTCTCGTAAGCCTACACTCTCCCAAAAGTCTCAACCCATACGCTATATCCTCAACTGCCGTTATATCATATGGTTCCATAGCCGGCCCGAATTCCGGCGGTTCTCCGCTTAAAAGACTTGCTATGGCATACGTCATTACCTGTTCCTTTTTTATGTATCTTCCTATAGGCTGAAAAATAGTTGCCCATACAAATTCTATACCAAGCTTTTCTGCAAGCTTCGTGCAAATATGGTGAGAACTCTGTTTTGATAAAAGATAAAAATCAGGCTTCCTATGCCGTGATTCCATTAATATCTGCGGCACCAGATTTTCATACACGGTGCCTAACGCTACAAATCTCCTGCAGCCCGAACGTTTTGCCGCTTTCAGGGCTTTCATAGTCCTCGTTATATTCTTAACTTGAAGCTCTTCATCATCCCGACCAATTCCGGTAGCCCCCTCCCATGCCAAATGATAAAAAGTGTCCGCCTTCTCTCCTTCAAAGGAGTCATAATCATCCATTCCGCACCATACAAGATTAACATCCTGCAGTCTTTTAATTTTTCCGCTGTCTTTTCTTGCAAGACCTGTAACCTTTATATTATTTTTCAGCAACTCACTACAGAGGTGTGTCCCTATGAAGCCTGTCGCACCGGTTACTATAGCTGATTTCATTTATGTCCACCTCTATTTCGATGCTGCTATCTTATTACCATATTCCATTTGTCTCAATTCCCTGTCCAATATCTTGCGTATATGCTTTCAAGCTTCCTGTCGTAATCAGGATTAATTCTCTGTCTCTTCGTATCGGCAAAGAGCCACGATGTCGTTTCCCTTATTCCTTCCGCAAAACTTATCTCCTGATTCCATTCAAAAACAACATTCTTTATCTTTGTATTATCGTATACATAGTGCCACATATGCTGACGGTTCACTATGCTACTGTAAAACCCGGTTATTCTCATGGCCTCCGCATATGGTATATGAAGAATATTTTCCGGATTCAAATCAAGCGCCAAGAGAATATCCATTGCCATCTCATTTAAGGTGATCAGCTTTTCTGCAGCAATATGATAGTCCTCACCTATGGTCTTTTTATTTCCGATCAGACCAATAAAGGCCTTCGCAAAATCCCCTGAATGCAATGGTGCAAAAAGATTTTCTCCATCACCCGGCACGAGAAACGGATAACCCTCCAGAAGCTTTCGGGGGGCAGTAAAGCAATTCTGCCCCACAGGCATTTGAAGGATCGTGTCATAAGTGTAACCCGGTCTGACAATCGTCATAGGAAATCCATTATTCCTGTATGCATCCCTAAAGGTCTTCTCAACATTAATCTTTCCAAGGATGTAGCTATCTTCCACATCCTCGCCATATTGTGGCGTATCTTCCCGAAATGGAAGATACCTGCTTTCTCGCCGGTATACTGCCTCTGATGATATAACGATATATTGACTGCATTTCCCTGTGAAAATCCTAATCGCCTGCCTGGCCTGATTCTCGTTAAAACAAATGAAATCACAAATAACATCAAATGTTTCATTACCTAAAGCACGAATCACAGCCGCCTCATCTCTGATATCCGCGATTATCTCATGTACCTCATGCTGTACAGCTCTTCTTGTATTGCGTGTCATACCACGGTTTAACTCATACACCTCATATCCGCGCTTTATCGCCTCTTCCACGCACCACCAGCTGATGTTTCCATTTCCGCCAATAAATAAAATCTTCAAAGACTTTCACTCACCTTTTCTAATAACATTTCTCTATACTCGTCAATGTTATCTACCGCAGCAGATTCAATCTCCATACAATCTTTACAAAGCTCGATGCTTCGCCTCCGGCAATTTAAATGTGCCAGACGAATGTCATGATAGTTCTTACTGTTCCAGATATCAACAACACTTTCTTTCTTTGCATCACCGATAATTCCCTTATAATTCCAGTCAACAATACAATGAGAGGCTGTTCCATTCGCGTTAATTGTAAGAATATAGAAAATTCTCGGGCATACGACATATTCCTTATACCCATCTCCATGGTAGACATTTACTTCCTCCGATGTGTTCTCAAACCCAGGCCAGCAGTTTGCGATATGCTCTATCGCAATCTCGTCACATATATCTCCGAATAAATCGTAAAATTTCTGTTCCGTCTCCTGATCAAGGTTATCCACCATTGTTTTAATAAAGATATGGCAATTCCACTTATGCTCATATAAATCGCGTATATTCTCCCTGAATCTGTCATAATCAAGTTTGATTCCACTTATCTTTTGATACCCTTCAGCATTCAAAGCCTCTACGGAAATATTGATTCTGGAAAGTCCCGCCTCTACCAGTCTGCGGTTCATATCAGGTTTCAGAAGTGTCCCATTTGTAGTAAAATCAATCGTTTCAAACTTCCCCGATTTTGCTGCATATTCTATCATCTCTGGAAGCTGTTTATTGACAAGGGGCTCTCCTTCTTTATACAAGCGAAGCACCTTTATCTTGTCCGGGAATCCCTGACAATCATCAATGATCTTTTTATAGAGGTCAAAATCCATCACGCATATGCTGTTCTTTTTTTCTTCTGTCCAAAGAGCCTTGTGCGCCCCACCGCATGGGCAGAAACTACAGCTCAAATTACAGACACTCGAAGGATCCAGATAAAGTATAAACGGGGTACTAAGCGGTATGACCGTCTGGAGTTCTGTTCTATTGGTATGGTATCTTGTTCCTATTTTTGCCTTCATATAAACATCTCCTGATTTCTTTTAATAACGGATGTTAAGTTCTTAAGTCTCCTATCATCCGAAAAGTATTCGCTATACTGACTGACAGATGCTTTTGCCTTCCCTTTAAATATACCTTCCAGTGAGACAACGCACTTCCTGACCTCTTCAAAATTTGTGCCTCTTTGACCCGCTGCGGATAAATATTCTATTTTTTTCGCATCTTCTTCGCTGCAACCGGAAAGAAACCAGCCGAAAGGTTCCTCTCCTAATACTTTCCTAAAATCATGCGGTTTCTTGCACCTATCTGCTATATTTTGGACTACTGAATCAAATCTAAAGATATTTTCCCGCATGTCATATTTTCTGATAATGTTTGTCCTTGCCTCTTTCCCCAGCGTTTTCCGCAGCTCATGGCTTTTTGACAATCTGTCCAATTGTTCCGCAAACTCTTCCCCGTCTCTCGCAAATATACCGTCTTTTCCATCCTCAATGATTGACCTCTCAACAGTCCCATCACTTGCAATTATCGGGAGACCGCATGCCATGGCTTCAAGCAATGCATTTTCTGTTGTTGCAAAATTGCAAGGATTTAACAGATATATAAATACATCCCATTGAGTTAAAAGTTCCTTTACATTCTCCCGAAAGCCCAAAAAATTCACATGACCGGAAAGTCCACGTTCAATTACGTCATGCCTGAGTTCGCTTGTCACATCACCTGCCAATTCAAAGCATATATTTTTATTCTTTTCTATGACGACTTTGAGCCAGTCCGTAAAATCGGGGTGAACCTTGGCATAATCCAATGAGCCGACATATCCGACTCTCATTTTTCCCTGCTTGACCTTATAGTTTTTCTTCTGCGGAAATTTTTCCGGTTGAAAATCCCCCATTCCATAGACAAGGTTAGATTTTTCATATATCTCATTCTTCTCCTTCGTACTCCACCTCTTATTTTCAAAAGATTTCTTTGATGTGAACATACAGGCATCAAAGCATGAAATAAATGCAGGATTCAGTTCAGGATAATGCAGTCCATTCACATGACACCACAGTACCAACCTAGAAGGAATGTTTGCAATATTCATTAGTGTTCTATAAGTAAGTGGATGATGCCACCAATTCACCACTACCGCATCCGCTTTTGACACCGCTTCCTTTTCTTCCTCCGCAGTAGGACAAATCCTAACGCTTATACCGTTTTGCCCACACCTTTTTATATGGTCATACTTCTCCGGTTCATCTAACAGAATGATATTGTGTTTATTCACTTGATCCGAGATTGCTATTCCGGAAATAGCTTTTCCTGCACCCGCACCCATATGCACCGCTATATGGAGTATGTTCATCGGCTTCCTTCATCTCCTATCAAAGGCCATGTGTTATCCTTATCTGATATAATTTCCGGAACAGCCGGCCACTTAATGGAAAATGCCGGATCGTTCCAGCGATAACCTCTTTCCGCTTCCGGATCATGCGCTGAAGTCATAAGATAAATAAGTCTTGTCTCATCTTTCAGTGAAATAAAGCCATGAGCACAGCCCTTCGGTATGTAGAAATCTTCTCCGTTCTCTTCAGAAAGAATGGCAAAGCAATATTTAAGATATGTATCCGAGTCTTTCCTCAAATCAACACATACGTCGAAAATCTCCCCGTCCACGCAGCAGACCAGCTTTTCTTCTGCTGAAGGCTTTATCTGCATATGAAGCCCCCTGAGCGTGCCTTTTTTGTAATTCCTTGATACTGAAATCTGCACAAATTTACTGTTAAGACCATTACTCCTAAATTCGTCTACATCTGCAAGTCTGGAAAAATATCCCCTGTCATCCCACGGAATATTCCGTTTGATGAGATAACATCCCTTTACGCTCTGTTCTTCAAATACCATGATCGGCCTCGCTTTCTGCCATTTTACAAATGGTCATGTAAAAGTCCCTGCACTCGTTCCTCATAAATTTCCTCTGTAACAAAACATCACGGAATATTGAATCCTGAGTCATTTCACCAAAATGACCTGTAATCGTATCCCTGTCACTCCATTTATCTGAGGGCGACAACATTCCTCTTCGCCCCACCATCCACGGCAGATGTATTTTTAAAAATTCTTTCAGATACTTCCTCGCTTTTTTTCTACTATAATAAACATCAAACTCATCCTTTATTCCCTGATAGGAATACCAAAGCGACATAAGCCATTCGATTGGTGCCAGTGTAAATGTCGAATTCTTCTTGGAATACTGGGAAAAATGCAGTACTTCATCGCTGTAAAACAATCTCTCAGACATACTCAAAATCCTGTATGTCATTGCAATGTCCAGTCTGTAATACAATTCCCTGTCTTTATCCGGCAAAAGGAGCAGGTAATCAAGATAACGCTTCATAAGTGCATTGGAATACAACTTCCCCCAGAAAGTAGAACATATCTTTGATCTTGCATATGCAGTCAGTATATTCTTATGCCCGATAATATGGCACGGAGGATGCGCTATATTGAAATAGAACTTATCATGCCAGTCATACACCAGACCTTCATGCAATGGATTATAGCCACTGTCGGCAGAGAAAAGGCACGTCCGCACGCATACAATGTCCGCATTATTATCTACTCCTATTTTTAACGTTTTTTCGAGGAAATGCTCGTCGTAATAATCATCTGAATCCAGCTGGCAACAATACTCACCTTCTATATTTTCTTTTATTGTCTTTAAGAGCCGCGTATCCGTCCACCTGAGATTCTCCCCCATATCTATTACATTTATTCTGGAATCCAACGCTGCATATGACTCAATTACAGCCGCTGTTTTATCGGTTGCACCATTTATAATGAACAGATATTTAAGTTCTTTCACTGTCTGTCCGAGAACGCTCTCTATTGCTCGTCTCAAGAGGTTTTCAGGAGTATTGTAGGCAATGGTTACGAATGTGCCCTTTATATTCTCAGGTTTTTCTCTGCAAGATTTAATATTCCAAAAAGGCTTATCTTCATAGTGCCCACCATAATCTATAGTGACGGATTCTGTCTTATAAAATGAAAGAATAACTTTGTTCTCAGGGATATTCTTTCCCATCATCCAGCTATAAACAGCATCATGCAGGCTGGGGGATATCACAATATATTCATCTTCATAACTATCTACAAACTCATCCGGTGTTTTAACATCAACCCCATGAAACTTTCTGATGCCATCCGTAGCTTTAACGTCTATGAAATAGCGTATATTTATACCTAGATTCTTAAACATCCTATATGTGTCACGTCCATTATTCCCAATTCCGTAAACAACGGCTTCTTTAATGCTCAGCCTCTCCAGTTTCTGCCTTAAGCCGTGCAAATCGAGTTCATAGACATCATATGTAATTATATCTTCGTGCTTATACATTCCCACTCCCCCTGTATCTGTCACAGACCGGTCTCTTCAAAAATTCCTTTACTGCTCTGTTTTCAAGGTCACCGCTTCTAAAAGCTGGAAGACTGTATTCATCACGTGGCAGGCTAAAGAGCCACATCAAGGCCGCCTCCTCATAAACTATGGAATCTTCATATTTCACATTACGTTTACATAGGTGTTCAAATGACCAGACCATGGATGAGAGCCACTTGGAACCATAATTATCCGAGTGTTCGCTGCTTCCAGCCCTCCAAGTGCGGATATGTAGAATGTCATCACACATTGAAGCCCTGCTTCCGGCAAGCGCCATATACGTCATCCACGATATATCAAGGCAAAAATTCCGGTCTCTCTCATATTCCGTTTCACAGGAAAGCATCTTGTCTATAAGGTTCTTAAAGAGTTCACCCTTATATAACTTGCCCCATACAGGAACATTCAATATCCGTAACATAAGATATCTCTCTTTTTCGCTTTCCTGAATGCATAAATCTTCACCCAGATAATGTGCAAAGTAGCTATACCTGAATCCGTCATGCGCATATGTAAGCGTGTTCACCTGTACAATATCCGAATCATCACGTTTTAGAATACTTATGGCTTTCTGAAGAAAGGATTTTTCATAGTAATCATCAGAATCCAGCATTGCGACATATCTAGTATCTATATTTTCTTTAAGCGCAAGCAATAGCTCTCTGTTTGTCCATGGAACATTCTGTTTTAATCGGATATATTGAATCCTATTATCAGCGGAGGCATATTGTCTGATGATATTTTCCGAAGCATCCGTCGAACCATTATCAATAATTAGATATTTCAATTTCTTATAGCTCTGATCAAGGATGCTCTCTATAGCTCTGCACAACATCCATCCCGGCGTGTTATAGAGAATCGTGAAAACAGTTACCTCGGGCATATCCGGTTCCGACAATTCACTATGTCTGTCAATCGTATTAAGATAGTCTTGTGGACTATAATCTTCGCTTAGAAGCCTTATATTCTTTTCCACTTTCTTAAATGGACATATTATCCTCTTCTCATCAATGCCATTCTCAAGAAGAAAACTGACTACCGGTTCCTGATTATCAGGTGAAACAATTATTTTAATATTCTGCTGTTTCTCAAAAAAGGCAGCCGGAGAAATAACACGCCTACCCAGAACCGTAAATTCTCGACATTCCGCCTGCTTATCGACAAAAAATTCAATATTCTTTCCGCAACTCTCCAAGAACTTACTAATTACTTCTCCATTTACACCACAACCATAAATGCACAATCTTGTAACCTTCTCCTGTGCCAAATTCCGAAGAAATGCGAAATCTTTCCCATATGCAGTCACATTACTCATTCCTACACCTTCCCATAATCTGCTATGATTGCAACCCATTTATCCTGATATCTCCCGAACTTCTGAAAAACATCATCAAATGCACCGGACTTTTCCAGCGCCTTCACCATTTCCGCCATTACAATGGAATAGGGTTGATACATCTGTCCCGCATTATAAATCTTGATTCATATGTCTACATTCTGTATCATAATCGGCACTCCTCGTTTTTGACAAAGCTGCACCATGCTACTCATATCTCCATAATACCCATCACTCACCACTACAGCCCTATCCACATCCGCCGAGTCGTCATATATCCCCCACCCGGCGGCTCTATATTCTGCCACAATCTTTTCATATTCCTCCCATAACTGCGGTCTCATACTCTCTATCGTTGCCTTAATAAGCGGATGCGGCCGCCAGAGCAATGCCACTTCATCTTTATTCTTCTCAAATACTCGGAAGACATCTTTCATCTTCCGAAGCATCTTCTCATCATGCTGTAAAAGCGCACTCACACCGGTGTTATAGAATACGACTTTCTTCCAACTTCCGTCTGGATTCTCTATGATCTTAAGCCACTCCTTCGGTATCTTAAGATCTTCTTTCTTCGTTTTCAGAACCTTATCAACCTTCGGAGAGCCAAGTCCTAGTATCCGGCTTTCCCAGTCTTTCCTTGTATATCCATAATCTTTTGTATATTCTGTCAGAACGTTGATATAGATCTGCCGCATATCCTCTGACTGTACGACTACCTTATCCGCATTCAGCACACCCGGACAGGTACAAAAATGCGCCATCCTTTCCACCGCCGCCTGATCGTTCGGATCAATTTCATCCAATATAAAATATGGAATATATACCAATTTTTCTGTATACTGCTTTAATTTGTCCGAATAAAAGTCCGGATGCACACTTGTCACATAATTACAATTATCATATGGATTATGTATAAAGATCATATCCGGCATTCGCCCTTCCAGATCATAATCCTCGTACCGCATAACCGGCACATCTTCCGGATACTGGCTGCCTTCATAATGCATGCTCCCAAAGCTGCCGTCCGGATTCCTGTCATAGTAAGGAATCGGTATCACATAAGCGTCGCAGTCCGGATCTTCTTCCGCTGCCTTCCACACGCTTTCCAGACTGTCCCACATAGATGCCTTATATGGAAGAAATACCGCCTCCGTCCTCACCTTTAAATCATTTTTTACACTGTTTTCAATTTTCAAAAGATAAGAGCGCAGCTGTTTGTATGCTTTGTTGCCATTCGCTGGCTCTCCCTGTATCATATTTTCATAAAGCTGATACGTCAGATCACAGTATTTTTCAAGAAGCGGGATAACCTTGCAGTCCTCTCCCTCTGCCGTTTCTATCATATCTCCGAGACTGACCGCTCCCTGCTGGCAATCCGCAAGAAGCCCCAAAGCCGCAGATATATTTTTATGATTAATTGCTATTCTGATCTGTCCGTGTGCTTCCTCAAGCACCTTTAAGAACTCCTTTGCCTGCTTTTTCTGCGCTTTTCTCATGTCCCTGTTCCTCTGCACTGCATTTACTGTTTTATATAATAAGGTATATTGGTCATCCGATTGCTCCGCACTTTGGATGATGCGTAAAATCATTACGCTTCGCTCCCTGCTACCTCACACTTTCTTTGTGTTCACAAGGTCTTGGCCTACCCAATACGCGAAAAGAGTTTTCCGCCTTCTAAGGCCGTACCGTCATGCTTCACCATGACAGCCGGGGGTTTCCGCCCCTTTTTTATATCATGAACCCGCCATCCAGTCCTTTCGGTAAAATCCCGGCTTTTTGCCGTTATTTATCTGAATTGCTGTTCTTATGACCTTCGCATATCAATGGATCGTCTGTCCCGCAAGTCCGCGTTTCAGCGTATTTCTTGCGGTATTTTCCTTCTCGTCCGCCTCATAGCCGCAGAAACTGCAGATAAACATTCCGTTTTTTCTGTTTCCTTCCCTGCCGCATTCACTGCACTCTTTACTGATTCCTTTTCCAAAGACTTCCACAAATTCTACCGACTGCTCCTTACATTTCTGCGCCAGACGCTTTCGGATATAACCTCTCTGCCACATGGACAAAAACCCGTTGACTCTTCGGTTGCCGCCTGCCGCCTGTGCTTTCGGAAGTTTCACGGTATAGATGGTCCGGGGTTTCTCTGTCCGCAGGAGACGATTCAATTCGCAGTTGATATAGCTGTGTATCTGCTCGGTATAGCGCCGCTTTTTTGCCTCGTACTTTTTTCTCCCCGGATTATCCTTACAGTTTCGGTTATAGCTCGCCGTCTGTCTCTTGATCCAGCCTGCATACTCCTTCTGGTATTCCCCCAGCCGTTCTCCGTAACGCTGTCCCGTATCGGTTGTCAGCATAGTGTACACTCCCGCCGCCAGACCGATTTGATTCACATAATCGGAATGCGAACGGGCCACCCTGTTGACCGGCACATGGATATGAAGCTTCCCCTCCTTCGGATACAGCTTAATATAGATCTGGCTCCCATACTGATTCCCGTCCGTCAGCTCAACAAATATGCGCTTGTGCCGCTCCTTTGAGGCCAGATAGATCCCATGGTCGCCATAGCGGTAGGCCTTCCCGGAAGATGCGAACCCTTCCGCCCTGTCCGAATGAAGCTTCGTGTGATATCTCCTTACCTGCCTGCACAGATAGCGGTGCATTTTCTCCGCATCAACATATTTTGATACCTCGTCATACTTTGCCTGCAGTTCACTTTTAAGTTCCACAGGCTCTTCTTCAAGAACCGCGGCAAACGCATTGTTCACTTTCAGCAAATACCGGAGATAATGCTTTTCCTCCGGCTCCAAATTCTCATTTTTTGCAAGCAGACTCAGCACTTTAGATTTTGTGCGCGTCCACTGACTCTTGATATCGGCGATCGCCTCAAACACTGCCAGATAAAAATACACGGACGGCAGCTTAAGTTCTCCCCGCAGTCCGGATTGCGTCATCTCATTCTGGACGGTATAGCCCGGATACAGCTTAGAAAGACTCCCAATCCCGCCGAAGCGGTCATATACGTAATTCTTGACTTTCCTGTAATCCTCCGCTATCTCTTGAAGCTTTTCCATATCTTTGGCGCTGATACGACCTCTGCTGTACTGGCGGACAATCTTGCATACTGTTTCGGATGATTTTTCCATTCTTGCCACATTTCCCATCAACCTGTCATGACCATTTCCCGGCATTCACATTTTTTTCATGCGGCTCAGTCACAAAACATCTGTATATTTTTTTTCATATTGGATAATAAATGAATATTCGTAGATTTTCTCAATCTGCGAAAAATTGCTCCCATCTCTGGGAAATACGGGATTTTATATCACTGCTGACCTAGAAATTGACCATAAATAGATGCTAATGAATTCATATGCCTGCGTTTGATTTCGACTGTCGGATGTACATAACGGTTTAAAGTTATTTTTACATCAGAATGTCCCAATAGCTCACTCAGACTCTTAATATCCACCCCGCCGTTGATGCAGTTCGTTGCAAATGTATGCCGGAGCGTATGAAAATTTGTTTTCTTTACGCCTGCGGACTGAAGATATCTCTGAAATTTATTCTGATAAGTTCTGGGTTCCATGGGACTGTTTTTATTGATTACATATTTTCCTCCAGTCCTGTAATAAACATGAATCAGTTGGGCCAATTCATCGGAAAGCGGGATCTCCCGTTTTGAAAATATACTTTTGGGTTCTCCCTCCAAAAGCGCTGTTTTTGAATCCCTTCCGTCTACGGGCATCCGCTGTACAGTCGTGTTTACGTGCATGATTTTCTCCTCCAGATTAATGTCGTTCCATTTTAATGAACAGATTTCTCCCAGACGCAGTCCCGTAGAGAGACAGATGATAATTCCTAATTTATAAATATCCATCTCATTGTATAGATACTGGAACAGTTTTTTCTGCTCATCAAAACTCAAGATTTCCGCCATTTTGTTTTCCCTCCTGCGTTTGGGATGCGTATATTGTATTGTAGTGAAATGATGATACAAGGCTGCATAATTAAGAATCTGATTCAATACACAGGAAATACTGTTCTGCAGACTATTTGACAGAGTTGTCTGATCTTCCTTTTGAAATATCCCCGCCAAAACTTCCGTATTTAATTCAGAAAATAAGACTCTGCCGGCCTTGTCTCGAATATATTTTTCGTAGACGGTACGGTATTTAATATAAGTCGCATATTTTTTTTCGTTTTTTATAATTATGAGCCATTCCTCTGCCACTGTATGCAGGCAGACATTCCCTTGTCTGTTCTGTTCTTTGAAAACATTTTTTGCAGACAGTTTTGCTGCGGATAATTTCTCCTTAACCTCTCCATATGATCTGGCATATACGGAATGTATACTCCTGTAACCAGTCTGCGGTTCCTGCGTATAATATCTCCCTTCCCAGCGTCCGTCTTTTCTTTTTCTAATGTTCTCTCCGCGTCTTGACATTTTTTCATCCTCCTGACCACTTTTTTTACCCTTAATAAAAATTTACTGACTTAAATAAGTAGAATTTGCACTTAAATTACATTACATTTTTTGGCGATTGACAAAAACTACTGTTGAAAGTATAATAAGTTACGTGGATCAATCCAATATCTGCTAAAAATAGCGATATATAAGGTTTTTACTGATGATAGACTGGTTTCGCAGATTGAGAAAATCCATGAAGATATATTATGTATTTTTGATCCGTAATGTTGTTCACATGTAAAAAACAGCCGGTTGATTCTTTTCATGAATCAGCCGGCTGTTTAAAAATCTGCATTTCGCCATATCGCGCCTTCACATCATCTTCTCAAGTATCAAAAAAGGATGATAAAGAAAAAACACCCCTGCCATTGCCAGTAAAATATATTTCAGCGCTTCATATTTTCCGTCCGATGCGGATTTAAGTCTTTCTCCTGACATTTTTGCAAATACTCTCCAGATCAGATATCCTATCAATGTGCCGCATGTGTTTGTCATCAAGTCATCTATATCGGTAGCCCGAAAGTTAAAAATCTGTGTAAACTCTATGAGAAACGAAAAAATGATACCCGTCAGCACCGTCTTGCTGCATTTCCTGCATTCTTTAAAGATAAGCGGAAGAAGGAAGCCTAAAGGCAGACACATAATAATATTCAGCACAAATCCAATCCCCATAGAATTAAAAGGCACAAAATTGTATCCTCCTACCAGAGGATTCTCCCCATTCTTTAAAAATCTTAGAATGTCTCCCATCGTCCCTATCCCCGTCACATCAAATACCATCCATAAGTAGAAAAGGAACATCCAAGTCCATGCCAGATAAATATACGGAGTCTTTTCTTCTGTCTTCCTTTTCTTCACCGTAAACGCTATTTGATATACCATGCATGGCAGTAAAACACATGCCAGCTCATACACTGAAAAAACATCTGTAAATCTTATCATTCTCCTGCTTCCTCCTGCTTTTTCCATAGATGATACAATATATTTCTTAATAAACGGTGTTTGAAACTATTAATATTCTATGAGTTTTAAGCCAAAGTTCAGAGGTCAAAATGAATTACATATATTATTTTCTAATTTTTGTTAAAAAAACATCCATTTGGAAATTATTATGATATAATGCTCTTTAGAAATTTATAATAAAAGGAGAGAAATGCAATGATTATTACGAATGACATTAAATATGTAGGCGTTAATGACCATGACATTGATTTATTTGAAGGGCAGTATGTTGTTGAAAACGGCATGGCTTACAATTCATATGTAATTATGGATAATAAGATAGCTGTTATGGATACGGTCGATGCCCGCTTCACCCATGAATGGCTGGACAACATACAGAATGCAACCGGCGGCAAGGCTCCTGACTATCTGATCGTACAGCACATGGAACCGGATCATTCTGCCAATATTGCCAACTTCATGAATGTTTATCCAGACACCAAGATTGTCTCCAGCGCAAAGGCATTTGTTATGATGGGACAGTTCTTCGGAACCGATTTTGAGGACAGGCAGGTAGTTGTCAAGGAAGGTGACACTCTTTCCCTCGGAAAGCATGAACTCGCCTTTGTGTCTGCACCTATGGTTCACTGGCCGGAAGTTATCGTAACTTACGATTCCTATGATAAAGTTCTTTTCTCTGCCGACGGCTTCGGCAAATTCGGTGCGCTTGACGTAGAAGAAGACTGGGCATGCGAGGCCCGCCGCTACTATATCGGTATCGTAGGCAAATACGGCGCTCAGGTTCAGAACCTCTTAAAAAAAGCTTCCGGGCTTGACATCCAGATCATCTGCCCGCTGCACGGACCTGTACTGACAGAAAACCTCGGCTATTACATCAATCTTTATAATACATGGTCTTCCTACGGCGTAGAATCCGGCGGAATCGTAATTGCTTACACTTCCGTCTACGGAAATACCAAAAAAGCCGTAGAGCTTCTGGCAGACCGGCTCCGTGCGAAAGGCTGCCCGAAGGTTGTGGTCAATGACCTTGCACGCTGCGATATGGCTGAAGCTGTAGAAGATGCCTTCCGCTATGGCAAGTTGATTCTTGCCACTACTACCTATAACGCCGACATCTTCCCGTTCATGCGTGAGTTCATCAACCACCTGACTGAGCGTAATTTCCAGAACCGCAAGATTGGCCTTATTGAAAACGGTTCCTGGGCGCCTCTGGCTGCCAGAACGATGAAGAAGATGCTGGAAGGCTGCAAGAATCTTACATTTGCAAAGACAACCGTATCCATCAAGTCGGCGCTCAATGAAGAAAGCAAGGAACAGATTGAAGCGCTTGCAGATGAGTTCTGCAAGAATTATCTGGCTCAGCACGATGAGACTGCCAACAAGCAGGATTTCACAGCCCTCTTTAAGATCGGATATGGACTGTATGTTGTAACCTCCAACGACGGCAAGAAAGACAACGGGCTGATCGTTAACACGGTATCTCAGGTAACAGACAGTCCGAACCGTGTTGCAGTGTGTATCAACAAGGCCAACTACTCTCATCACGTGATTAAGCAGACAGGCATTATGAATGTAAACTGTCTGTCTACAGAAGCGCCGTTTAAAGTGTTCCAGAACTTCGGATTCCAGAGCGGACGTGCTGCTGACAAATTTGCAGACTGGGAATCCTTGCGTTCTGACAACGGACTTGTATTCCTGCCAAGATATATCAATGCATTTATGTCTCTGAAAGTAGAGCAGTATGTAGACCTTGACACCCACGGCATGTTTATCTGTACAGTTACAGAAGCCCGCGTTATCTCTAATGTGGAGACCATGACCTACAACTACTATCAGAGCAATGTAAAACCAAAACCGGAGACCGAAGGAAAGAAGGGCTTCGTATGCGAAGTATGCGGATATATCTATGAAGGCGACGAGCTGCCTGACGACTTTATCTGCCCGCTGTGCAAACACGGAGTTGCAGACTTTGTGCCAATTGAGTAAGTAAACAGAATAATCTTGATGTTACCGGCGCGGCGTAAGCCACGCCGGTTGTGTCATATTGTATTCCAGCAGCGCTCTTTCATAAATGCTGCAATAACAGCGATATCTCCGCTTTTATAGTATTTTACAAGCAGTCGCTTGAATTCCGGTACTTTCTTCTCGGGAATTACCAAGAAACCTCCACCATGTGAAATAAGATAATGGTTTGAATAAATGACAGAAGCACGTTTATTGCCATCCAGAAATTTTTGAGTCTTCATGCAGTAAAGGCACAATTTGATAGCAATGTTAAGGGGTTCATCTTCTTCTTCAACGATCTCTCGGATTCTATCTTTTACATTTAGTTCATTCGGTAGAGTTGGAACATAAGACGATTCGCCTATGGTAACTGGAATACCTCGGATACGACCACCTTCGGCAAAAAGCCTTCATTCACAAGCCTTGCAATATGACTGAGCATATAGTAATCGAAACGACTAGCGACTATATCACGATCTAGAATAAACTCCCATGCGTATTTAAAATTTAAAATCTTCTGCACATCAGTAGCGGTCATACCGAAAACCTTTCCGTTTTCTATGATTTCTTTTGTCTGCGTGAACAATGCTTATTGACATCTCTCTTCTAATATGCAATAATATAGCTGTACTAATCAACTAATACAATAATATTGTTTTTTTGGTATTTACAATCTGTCTGAAAACCATATACTAAGGGAGGTGAACTCTATGCCATGGAATCTGGATAACAACCGACCAATTTATATCCAAATAATGGAGAGAATACAATTAGATATTATTTCCGGCGTTTACAAGCCCGGGGACAGACTGCCGTCTGTAAGGGAACTTGCCCTTCAGGCTGCAGTGAACCCTAATACAATGCAGAAAGCGCTGTCTGAACTGGAACGAAGCGGTATCGTCTACTCGAAACGGACCAGCGGACGGCTGATCACGGAGGATGAATCGATGTTAAAGCATTTAAAAACCGAACTTGCAGAAGAACATATCCATGCATTTTTAGAAAACATGGATAAGCTTGGCTTTTCGAAAGAAGAAATACTTGCTCTTACTCAGGAACAGCTTAAGGAGGCGAACTAATATGAATCCGATCTTAGAATGTTACGGACTTACAAAAAGCTACAATAAAATGTATACCGCCCTGAATAACTTAAACCTGACTCTGGACCGCGGACAGATCATCGGGCTTCTGGGACCGAACGGAAGCGGAAAGACTACTTTTATCAAGCTGCTCAATGATGTGCTTGTACCCACACAGGGCGAAATCCGCATCAACGGTATGGCGCCGGGTGTTGAGACGAAAAAGATTGTCTCCTATCTGCCGGAGCGTACCTATCTGGATGAAACTATGAAGGTAAAAGAAACCATTCAATATTTTTCTGATTTTTATGATAATTTTTCTGACGAACGAGCATATCAGATGTTGGATGACTTACAGATTGATACCAACGCACGGCTGAAGACTCTTTCCAAAGGGACAAAAGAAAAGGTGCAGCTGATTCTTGTAATGAGCCGGGACGCTGACCTTTATGTACTGGATGAGCCGATCGGCGGCGTAGATCCGGCAGCAAGAGACTACATCTTAAGCACGATTTTAAACAATTATAATGAAAAGGCTGCAATCCTTATTTCCACTCATCTGATTCAGGATATTGAGAATATTCTGGACCGGGTACTTTTTATCAAACAGGGACAACTCGTCCTAAACGCAACTGTCGATGAGATTCGTACAGAGCAGGGAAAATCTGTGGATGCTCTGTTCAGGGAGGTATTCAGATGTTAAGTAAACTGATCAAATATGACATGAAATCATTAAACCGTTTTCTGCCTGTCTTACACCTGTTCATTTTGCTGTCTTCCATAATGATAAGAGTTTTCATCACAGGCAGAATAAAACCACAGACTTCCAGCGAACAGACGGACTTTTTAATCATACTTTGCTATGTCCTGTATTTTACAATGATTACCGCCCTTTCCACGGGAACCTATCTGATCGCCGGTATCCGCTTTTATAAAAATATGTTTTCTGACGAAGGATATCTTACAAAGACTCTCCCGATCACCAACGGCATGCATCTTCTGTCAAAGACGATTGCCGGAAGTATCTGGGCAATGGTCAACATGTGTTTCGTTTATCTTTGTTCATACGTCGTAATCTGGACTCCATATATAAAGTCGGTTGTGGATGAAAACAAAGACGATATTTTGCAAGAATTCGGCTTTGTAGGAAAATACGCTGGCCTTTCCTTTTCCACTGTACTTCTGATTTTGCTGTTATTCAGCTGCTTCGGGGCTATCTCCAGCATCATCATGATATATGCCTCTGTTGCCCTCGGTCAGCTTTTTTCCAGTCACCGTGTACTCGGCGCAGTCGTTTCTTACTTTGTCATTTCAACCTTGATATCCGTTTTATCGGTAGTCGCTATGGCACTTTTGGGAAGTGAAACCCGGTTGATCGTAACTTCCGGTTCATTAGAGGATGAGTTTAATCTCGTCTCTTACATGATCGAGATTATGAAAATCAGCACTGGTTTAATGATCATAACTTCGGTTATCCTGTATGTTGCGACTCATTGCATAATGAACAAAAAGATCAACCTGATATAGTAACGGAGAATCCAGTTTCGCATCAGGAAAAGAACAATACTCTTTTCTGCCGCCAAACTGGATTCTTCTCCCGTTCTATAATTCTGTTCCTTTCTTGGGAATAAAAAATCGTTCCACATCAACTCTTTCAAGAGTAAGAAGTCTGATTTTTTTCTCAATTCCTCCTGCATACCCTGTAAGACTGCCGTTCGTTCCCACAACCCGGTGACACGGAATCATGATGGAAATCGGATTACGTGCAACGGCGCCGCCTACTGCCTGCGCAGACATAGACGACTTCCCCTGTCTGTCCGAAAGCATCTTTGCAATCGCTCCATAGGTAATCGTCTCTCCATAAGGAATCTCCCTTAAAATCCCCCAGACACTTTGCTGAAAGGCGCTGCCTTTCGGCATAAGCGGAAAAGAAATCTCCTTCTGCTCTCCCCTGAAATAAGCATTCAGCCATTCACGCGCCATACGGAATACCACGCTGGGGACATCGTCATCCGCAGCGCCACAGCCGTTTTTTTCCCTGTTCTGAATCTCTAACGTCCTTCCAAAATACTTTTGCCCTTCTATCCACAGTCCGGTAATACTTGTACCATCCCCTGACAATGTAAGCCTCCCTATCGGCGAACTATAAATCATGAGTTTTTCCATGCTGTTCCTCCTGCCCGCTGTTACTCCAAAAATCTGCAATCCGCTCTGCCGCGCTCTTCACATGACACAGGCTCATATCCTTCCATTCTCTCGGAAAGACTTCTCGATAGCGGCTGTCCCTGAAGCGCTCATCAAGAAGCAGGATCACTCCTCTGTCCTCATCCGTACGAATGACTCTCCCTGCTGACTGCAAAACTTTATTCATTCCCGGATAGAGATACGCATAATCAAATCCCCGGACTCCCTGCCCGTCAAAATAATATTTCAAAAGCTCCCGTTCCCTGCACACCTGCGGAAGTCCGGTCCCTACGATGATTGCACCGATCAGCCGATCCCTTGCCAGATCGATTCCTTCTGAAAAGATGCCTCCCATAACACAGAAGCCCATCAGACTGTTTCCCCGCTCTTCTTCAAAATTCTCAAGGAAGATCTCCCTTGCTTCCTCAGACATATACTGAGCCTGCATCACATAATCTACAGAGACATCCTTTCTCACGTCAAGCAGACTTAAAAACACCTCATAGACTTCCTCCATAAAATGATAGGAAGGGAAAAACGCCATGTAATTTCCGGCTCTGACTCCCGCAATCTCCAGCAGATACTCGGCATATCTGCGATACATCTCCTCCCCGCGTCTCGTATATTTTGTGCTGACATCCATCCCAAGAAGAAGGAGACGCTTACGATTATCAAACGGAGACTCCGCATAAACCGCGTAATCATCCTTAGCCGTACTCAAAAGCTTCTTATAATAATGGATCGGAAGAAGGGTAGCCGAAAAAAATACGGTACTATTTCCTTTATCCAAAAATTCCTGAAGATTCTTCGACGGATTCACGCAGAACAGGCAGACCTTAAACCTTCCGCCTCTCTCCATCTCAGAATACATCAGATAATTTTCGTCCAATTTATCATAAATATTTAAAAACATGCGGAGATCAAAGTAAAAATCCAGCACTTCCTTCCGAAGCTCCTCTTCCGGATTCTTCGATTGACGCTCCTCTTCCAGAAACCGATCCATCTCCATCATGAGATTCATGAGCTTCAAATAGAGATGCGATACACTGTTCAGTATCTGGTAATCCTCACATTCACGCTTCATAGCTAAAAGCTGTCGATTGCTCTCATCCAGTCTTTTTGAAAGTTTAACGTCCTTTGATTTCACCAGTTTTTTTATCTTCAGGAAATCTTCCTTGCAGATACTGGCACTGTACATCTTTCGTCCCCGTTCCACCAGATTGTGGGCCTCATCGATCAAAAACAAATACTCTCCCTGATTGCCTTCTCCAAAAAAACGGCGGAGATGGACATTGGGATCAAACACATAATTGTAGTCGCAGATCACCGCATCGATCCAATCAGACACGTCAAGGCTCATCTCAAAAGGACACACCTGCCATTTTCTCGCCTGCTCTTCAATAATTTCCCGGCTCATCTCATCCGATGTGGTAAGAAGTTCATAAACCGCATCGTTCACTCTGTCATAATGCCCTTTTGCGTAGATACAGCCATCCGGATTACAGTTAGTCTCCTCGCAAAAGCAGATTTTATCCTTCGCTGTCAGCACAAGCACCTTCATTCGCAAAGCCTGCTCTTTTAAAATATCAAAAGCCTGCCATGCCACAGTCCTTGTGATTGTCTTTGCCGTCAGATAGAATATCTTATCTCCCAGCCCTTCTCCTACTGCCCTAACCGCGGGAAATACGGTCGCCATCGTCTTTCCCACCCCGGTAGGGGCCTGAATAAACAGCTTCTTCTTTCTGAGAATCGTACGGTACACAGAAGTCACCAGCTCTCTCTGTCCCTCCCGATAAGCAAAGGGGAACTCCACATCCTTAATCGAACGGTTGCGCTTCTCCTTCCAACGAATCTGGTATCTGGCCCATTTTTCATATTTCCCTGCCAGATCAAAGAACCATGTTGAAAGTTCCTCAAAGGAATACACGGACTGAAACCTTTTAATATTCTCTGTTTCCATATTGCAGTAAGTCATCTGCACCCCGATATGCTCCTGCTTTTTCTGCTCTGCATAAATGAACGCATAGCATTTAGCCTGCGCAAGATGTACTGGAGATGGCTCCTTTACTGCCTCAAGCTCCTTAAGTACCCCTTTGATCTCATCAATAACAATCCCGTCCGAAGTTTCAATAACGCCGTCTGCCCTTCCCTCTATGAGCAAAGCAAACCCCTTACACGGTATCTCATATCTTAAGCCGACCTCCGCATGATAATCCGCCCCCATCCGCCTTTGAATCCTGCGGTGTATCTTTCCTCCAAGAAGCATGGCGTCCTTATCCGTACCCGCTGTCCGATTGTCTATATCCCCACTGCGCATAATAAATTCCACAAGATTACGCACTGAAATTTTTACAAGAGGCTGTTCCATCTTTCTCACACCTGACACTCTAAGTATACCTCCTATCCTTAGGGATATTATAGGGTATATTTATTTTGAGTACAACCGGATATTTGTATCCAGTTATGAAAACTCCACCATATTCGGACGATACCAGAGCGGCAGATGTCCTCTCTGGCACACAGGATTCTCTCTTTCTTTAATAGCAATCGTTTTACAGAAGCTCTTAAAAAGCTCCTCATACTCTATTTCTTTCTCCGAAAATTTCTGAAAATACTCATCATATTCTGCTTTCTGCGACTCATCATACGCTTCCTGTACAAGCACCCACTTTTTTCTCGCCTCATGCACTGCAAACGCACGGTGTGTCTTATCATGGATCATCCAGTTTTCCAGCGGGAACCGATCCGTAAAGTGAGGCGCAATACAGGTAAGAACATGGCTTTTCGGAGTGATCGGCGCATATAACACACCGCCCTCCAACTCCCGGAACCTTATAAACTCAACTAAGAAGTGCGATTCGTTGCCGACTCTCCTGCTAAGTTCAAACACTTTTCTTACTTTCGGATGTCCGAGATGCTCCATGATCCTCTTACTGTCCTTAAGCTTTCTTGCTGCAAGACAAGTCCCAAGCACAGCATCTCCCTTGCCGGCATCTGCAGAGAGCGCCGCCTGATAGATATCATGCCAGGCAAGCGTCCCCATATGCTTTCGAATCATATGCTCTACTGCAACGGCCTTCTTTTCTGTCTCTTCGACCTCCGCATAATTGCAGAAGAGCTGCTGTTCTATAAATCCGCAAAGCGCAATCTCGCATTCCCCCTCTGCTTTCTGCGCTTTCCATGCATCATAGACAGCGGAGAAAATACCCGTGACTGAATCTGTACACACATAAACCGTCTTCATCATCCTCTGTCTGCCCCCCTTTTACATGCTGCTCTGCTTGATTACTTTATCCGCATCAAATCTCACATCATCAAACAGAGATAACTGCCTATAACCCATATTCACTACTTCCTGCGGCAGCTTCTCCCCCACGTTCAGAAGATTTCTCGTAATGTAATCCTCCTCTATCTTCGTAGGGTACATCATCTTCCCGCTGCAGGTGATGAAATACAAGGCGCGCTTTAACACCACGCCTATCTTTTTCAAATCTGCAAAATCCAGATTCCCAAACCGTCTCGCCCTGACAATACGTCCGGCGGATTTGTATCCGATTCCCGGAACGCGAAGAAGCCTTTTGTAATCCGCTCTGTTCACCTCTACCGGAAATTCCTCCAAGTGCTTTAACGCCCAATTGCACTTTGGATCAAACAGTACATTGAAATTAGGGTTCTTCTCAGATAAAAGTTCATCCGCCTGAAAATGATAATAACGAAGCAGCCAATCCGCCTGATAGAGCCTGTGCTCTCTTAAAAGCGGCGGCCCCTCATCCGTCCTTGCGGGAAGATTGGTATCCTCGTTCACATGGACAAAGGCAGAGTAAAATACTCTCTTTAAATCAAACTTCTGATATAAAGACTCTGCAACCTGCATGATCTGATAATCCGTCTCTGGCGTTGCCCCAATGATCATCTGGGTACTTTGTCCTGCGGGAACAAACTTAGGAGAATTGCGGTAAAGGGCTACCTCCTGCTTGTTTCTGGCCATACCGTTCTGTACAAGCCGCATAGGCGTCAGTATGTTCTTCCTCGTCTTATTGGGCGCGAGAAGCTTTAAGCTCTCTGCTGTAGGAAGTTCCAGATTGACACTCATCCGGTCCGTCAGAAAGCCCACTCTTTGAATCAGCTCCTGACTTGCCCCCGGAATTGCTTTTACATGAATATAACCTTGAAAATTATGCTCATGCCTTAGCTTATACAGTGTTGCGTAGATCAGCTCCATCGTATAATCCGGACTTTTTAACACTCCCGAACTTAAAAACAGCCCCTCAATATAGTTCCTCCTGTAAAACTCCATCATCAGCGTGCAGATCTCGTCCGGTGTAAAAGAAGCCCTCTTCACATCATTGCTCCTGCGGTTGATGCAGTATTTGCAATCATAAATACACTCGTTAGTGAACAAAATCTTTAAGAGCGAGATACATCTTCCGTCCGATGAAAAACTGTGGCAGATACCTGCAAGCTTACAGTTCCCCATGCCAGTCCCGTCATTGCTTCGGGAAACTCCGCTGGAAGTACATGCCACATCATACTTTGCCGCATCTGTCAGAATATTCAGTTTATCATAGACAGACATACTTTCCTGAATCCTCATAATACACCTCTGAAAACAGTCAGGCGGCGCTTCACAGTCTTCAGCATTCTCCCTGCCGCCGGTTATCTTTCACATTCATTATCCCGCAAGAACGTTCGTTCGATAATACAATTATACAAACAAACGTTCTTTGTGTCAACCCCCATTTTTAAATTTCCCGTTTTATCTTATCAAAGCAGTTTTACACAGAATTTTTAAGGACATTCTGCAATGTTTTTGATTCATCCTGTCATGGATTTTTTCCGCGGAACAAGATATACTTCTATCCAGCAAACTAAAATCCATTTGATCCAATCAAAAATACATATAGAAAGGAACATAAATCATGACAAAAACGATTATAAATTTAGGAATTCCTGCTTATCTTACTTTATGCACTGACAATCATACCTTTGAATCTGCTGCACCTGCCGCTTCTTCAAGCTTTGACGATGTTACAGTCAAATTCCAGTCAGCGCCTGAACATCTTGCTATATTTTTAACTGCCGGTCCCACTCCCGTTCGATGGCTGAAACTTCGCTGGGAGACCGCATGGCCGGATAAAGTACGTTTTCTGGGAGATGCATGGGAACGTGGGTACGGCGATCTTGAATGGCGCGGAATGAGCGCAAACCGTTTTATGCCGTGGTATTTCTGCGCGGCCGGCGAACAGTATATCCTTTGCTGCGGCGTTAAGGTCCGCCCCTCCGCCATGTGCTTCTGGCAGACAGATTCCTCTGGCATCACTCTGTTCCTAGACGTAAGATGCGGCGGAAACGGCGTGAAACTGAACGGACGCACTTTAAAAGCCGCGGAAGTTGTCGTCAGGCACATGGAAGACTGCACTCCCTTTGAAGCCGCCAGCGAGTTCTGCGGCGTTTTGTGTACCGATCCGGTCCTTCCCACATATCCTGTATACGGAAGCAATAACTGGTACTACGCTTACGGAAAAAGCTCCGAAGAGGAAATTCTTGCAGACTGCGACTATCTTCTTGACCTGACAAAAGACGCCGTCAATAAACCATACATGGTCATTGATGACTGCTGGCAGGAGCATCACCGTCTGGATGAGTACAACGGCGGTCCCTGGACAAAGGGCAATAAAAAATTTCCGGATATGAAAAGACTTGCAAATAAACTTACGGAAAAAGGCGCGCGCCCCGGCATCTGGGTACGTTTTCTTCTGAATGAAGCCAGAGATATTCCAAATGAATGGCGTCTTTCTCACAACGGATGTTTAGATCCGTCCCATCCGGATGCTTTAAACTATATCAAGGAAGACGTACGGCGGATCTGTGAATGGGGTTATACGCTGATCAAGCATGACTTTTCCACCTTCGACCTATTTGGCAGATGGGGCTTTGAGATGAATCCCCTTATCACTGGGAATGGATGGCATTTTTATGATGAATCCCTTACAAGCGCTGAAGTCGTAAAGCTCTTCTATGAAAAAATATATGAAGCATGCCGGGAATTTGACGCGCTGATTCTCGGCTGCAACACTATCGGACACTTAGGGGCCGGCTATATGCACATCAACCGGACCGGCGACGACACCAGCGGCAAGGCATGGGAACGCACCCGGCGCATGGGGATCAACACTCTCGCCTTCCGTCTCCCGCAGCATCGGAAATTCTATGAAGTAGATGCTGACTGTGTAGGAATTGACGACCCTATCGACTGGAAATTCAACCGCCAGTGGGCAGAACT
>ERZ778514.762-NODE-762-length-27256-cov-26.623102_pt1 | contig 27256 bp, 26 predicted proteins | sample MGYA00510344_ERZ778514 | MGnify/ENA primary metagenome ERZ778514 (study PRJEB29527, sample SAMN07138968) | mouse gut metagenome | material: feces | host: mouse | place: China:Nanjing | collected 2016-01-25 ...
CCTCTGATATACCAAGAATGTAAATCAAAGCCTTGTGATAGCAGTCCTGATGCCTCGCCTGTTCCAATTTTTCATAATAAAATTTCTCATGTTCCTCGTCTGCAAAAACCATGTGTGTGTTGTTGGCGCTCTGCACCCCTGCTCTTAACGCTGTGTTGTTCATACATGAACCTCCTTCAATTAAAATTGTTATTTGACTATAACAAAAAAGGACAGTCCCATTCATTAGAATAAGATTGTCCTTTAAGGCACAATATTCAGGTTTTCACATTTATTGCGTATTATTCCGTACTATCAAGTAAAAATTTGATGTACTTTTGATGTACTTTCCACCATTTCTTGTACTTTGAGGGAATGAAGAAGTACTTAAAAATCTGTGAGCAGCTTCCGTTTCCTCTCAATCATTTCATCTATTTTTTGTATATATAGAGCCACATCTTTCACATTCTCACACCGCTCAATCTGACCGTCTGAGTACACCCTTTTGGAAATCGAACCGGCTCCGCAAACCACGATAGACTGTTTTTCCTCCATTATAAGTCAAAAAAACCTATTATGGTGTATTATCGCTTATCTATCCGTTTTGACTTAATTTCTAAAAAGTATTATCGAGTATTATTAAGTGCTGTAAAAACCCCGTTTGTTGCACTTATGTTGCAGTTAAGGTTTTCCTGTTGCACCCGATTAGCCCAAAGGACTTCTCATAATACTAAAAAAGTTTCATTTGTTCAAAAATTTCATTGAGGGAAGCCTTTTTCTTCCACTCGGTTACTTCTGCATAGATATCCATTGTTGTCTGAATATCTTTGTGCCCCATAATTGTCTGAATTACTTTGATATGGACATCCGCTTCGCATAATCTGGTACAAAAAGTGTGTCTTAAATGATGACAGGTAAATTGAGGCAATAATACCGCATCTCTTTTTTCTTTTACAGCCCGGACTTCTTCAGTAGAATTGTGATTCTCAATAATTCTCTTCAATTCCCGGTTAATAGATTCCGGCGTATATACCTCATAAAACCTATTGCAGAAAATAAAGCCTGTCATATCCTCAATCTGCGTCTGACACGATATTCCTTCTTCTGCCTGTCGTGACCGTTCCTCCATCAAAGCAGTATAAACTGTATCTACCATTGGAATCACCCGGCTTCCCGCTTCCGTCTTCGGCGCATTGATAACCCATTTACTTGATGATTTATTTCTTCTTCCTGCAAAATAGTATAAGGAATGGTTTATATCAATAGTTCTGTTCTCCATATCGACATCTTCCCACCTCAAGCCTATCATCTCACCGATTCTGCATCCTGTACCAATCAGTACAGTAAATAATGGCTTCCAGCGGTTATACAATGGATTCTCATCAATAAAGGATAAAAATGCTCTCTGCTGTTCCAGTGTTAATGCATGACGTACATAAGAGCCGCCGCTTTGTGTTTTTTTCTTAATCTGCTGTATCACACCATTTGCGGGATTAATCCTGATTATGTTATCTCTTACCGCCAATTCTAAGGAAGGTCTGATCAGTCTTTGAAGATACTGAATTGTTCCAATATGCAGATTTTTCTCTGTAATCAAATGATTATAGAAAAATAGAATATCGCTATATTTAATTTCACCGATTTTCTTTCTGCCAAATTCACTTCTGACATATCTTTCATAAATTTCCAGATAATTAGCTCTGGTTGAAACCCGAAGTTCTGTTTTGGTGGACATATACCGGTCAAACATAAAATTCAAATCAGCGTTACCTGCCACATATGAATCAATCCCGTCCATCTGATCCCGTTTTAACTGTTCCTCTTTTTCACGAAGCTTAACCAAATCTTTTGAGTATGTATATCTTCTTTTCCCAAATGGATCAGTATAAGTATAGACATACATCTCATCCGTAATTCTGAAAGATTCCCCCTTTCGAAGCACTCTGCCTTTTTTGTCTTTTCTTGATGCCATAGATAATCTCCTTTCGTTTACGAATGGAGAAGTCTTATTGATGTCACTTATCTTCGTCAATAAGTTTCGTAACACCTTCTTGCATCACTTGTGTAACGGTTTTGTTTGAGGACTCGGCATATCTTTTCACCTTTGCGTAGTCCTCTGGCTTCATTCTTACACTTACTACTTTTTCTTTTTTTATTTCCGCCTTTGGACGTCCTGCTTTTGACATACTAATTCCTCCTCAAGAACCATTATATTTTTGTATGACAAAAATGTCAAGAGCAAATATTATCAATTTTACAAATACCTTTTAAATCAAACCGTTAATCAAGCCGAAAGCTCTCTAAATATTTTTCAAAGAGTTCGCAATTAACCAAAACTACTTTATTTACCTTATAAATAGCTCCGGCTTCTTTTGCCAGACGCTCAAATACGCTTTTACTAAATCCATAATACTCTGCTCCGTCTTTGTATCTCCTGAATTTCTTCCATTCTTTTACAATTACAGTATTACTCATTTGCCTGCTCCTTTCGTTTAGTTAAAGCTGGCATTATCTGCCAGTAAAAATACGCCTTGTGCAAGATGCACTTTTATTGGCAGACAAAAAATTGCAATACAGGTGGCAGCTCATTACGCCGCCCACATCGGTCTTGCACCGTCATTTCATTGACCGGACTACGGCTTTCCCGCAGCCCGGAAGTATCATTATCACAGATATGCTTCATCGCCCCATGTAACTGCTACATATTTTGCCCGATCTCACTCGCTCCTTACCTTTGCTTCAATGTCCTGCTTCGACATTTCCTCACGTTTCACCCTGTTATAAATCAGGGCAGGTACGTCATGGCGCATCTGCTTAGTGGCTCTGCATATCCTCACGTCCTGTATGCAATACAGTATTCAATTATCAAGGTACACCGCTGTAAATCTGTCAGCTATGGAAAAGGGCAGCAAGCCGCCCCTTATACCGCTTCAAACGCCAGTATCTTTGTGATTAGCTTTGTTTCAAGCCTTCGGCGCAGTGTTTCATCAACACAATAATGAAGCCGCCCTCCCTCGTCATACATCTTCCGGGTGGACAGGGTAATTATGTATCCCTCATAATGCTTCAGGACTGTGTTGATTGCCAGTACATCGCCTTCTGATGCTGCCTTAATGATATGGAAAGGCAACAAATTCTGTTCTTCTCTGTTCTTACATCTCTGTTTCATCTGCTTTTCCCTCCATAATCTTCCTTAAAATCTCAAGTGAGCGTGTCCGGTGTTCATGGACTGTGCTGCGGACAAGGTTCATCTCCCTTGCTATATCCGCATCGCTCATTTCCAGAAAATACGAAAGCAGTATCACATTCCGCTTCCTTTCCGAAAGTGCCTGCAATGCTTCCGCAATCAGGGTGTCCTTTACTTCAATGTCATATCCATGCACTGTAAAATGGCTGTTCTCCACTCCGTACTCGTCCATAACAAACAACTGGTTCAGCTCCTTTTCAGACAGTTCAGAAAACATGGCTTCATGTTCCCTGCGGTAATCCATGTGCCGGTAATAATTGATTGCTTCGCCTTTCAGCGACATCTGGCACAGGCGGTCAAAGCGATGCCTGACTGTCAGTTCATCATGGCAAGAAGGTTTCTTCATACGAGTTCACCTCCTCCCCCGCTGTGACGTGACAAAGGCATACGCCTTTTCCCTTTCCGTTGTATCTGCCAAATGGAGATAGGCTGATGTTCGGGTAAGGGCAAAAAATGTTGAAAAAAGTATTTGTATATAAAAAACGCCCGGACAGGCAAAATGCCCGCTGGACGTTATTCATATCTGCTATTCTATTTTTCCCACACGCTACGGGAGCGTATAATTCACTTGTCAGGGTGTATCCTGTCTTACTGCCTGTAAAACACCTTATAAAAGAGCCTTTCCACGCCAGAAGCCGGACAGGTTCATAAAGTCAAAAAAATATCCCTCAGACCGTTCAGAACACATAAATTCCCCTAAACGTACCCAAAGGATAAAAACCACGCAAAAAACCTCTGGATACTGCGTTTTTTTATATGCAATATCCAAAGTCTTTTTATTCTTATGTGTGCATTATACCCCTCTGATATAGTGATTTATTAGTACATTTTCAAAGTAAAATGTGCAATATACACTATACATGGAGGTGCATATATGGCAAGAAAAAAGAAAATTGACAAGGAAATGGGATTCCGTCTGAAGAAAGCTAGAACTGACCAGAAACTAACCTATGAAGAACTGGCTGAAAAATCCGGTGTTTCCTCACGTTATATCAAGGAAATCGAAAATCATGGAAACGTGCCAAGCATTGAAAAGCTAGGGCAGCTCATACGAGCCTTACATATTTCCGCCGATCCGTTTTTTTATCCAGATGCCCCGGCAGACAATCTTGACTACAAGCGTCTGCTGGTCTATCTGTCACAATGTACGGAGGAACAGATTACGACAATCCTTGCTATTGTGGAAGCCTATCTTCGGACATACAAACATCCCAAAGAATAGAATATCCCCAACATCTGAATTTTTTCGTGAATATTTCTGGATTTTTCTGAACCATGCAAAAAAGGTGGCTCGCTTTCTGTCCTGCCAGCCACCTCTTTGTTTATCTGCTGAATTTTTTAAGAAACTCTTTTATACGGATACGCTTTTTTATAATGCCAAGTCCGTCAAGAACCTGTACGCTGTCCACAAATCCCTGATAATATGCCCTCTGTTCCTCCTTGTAATGGGCATGATCCACCGCATCCATATAGTCCTCCCAAAACTCCCTGTTCTCTTTCGGCAGCTTGGAAAGATATGCTTCAAATGCCTTCTGCTTCTTTTTCAGTTCCCGGCTGGCTGCTTTTGCTTCCTCCGTCTGGACAGAATACTCCCTGTCCTCCGATTCGCTGCGCAGTTCCTCAAAGACATCCGACAATGTTTCAAAAACTTCATTCATGCTTGTTTCCACCTTTCTCTGTTAAAAATATTATTGTATTTTACAGGCAGTATTATCAATCCCCAATTCTCTTTCCACAAGATAATTCCCTTGCACTTCATCTTTAGAAGTATATTATCAACAATATTTCGTAAAATCAATGGTAAGGGACTTCATCTTTAGAAAGTTGGTGGTAGGATATTAAAATCTATTGGAATAAGGAAAACAACTCCAAAAACCTAATCGGTCAAAGGGTTATGGAACTGCGGACGGAAAGGAAGCTGTCACAGAAAGCCCTTGCAGAGCAGCTCCAGCTTGCCGGATATGAGTTTAGCGACCTGACCGTTTTACGGATTGAAAAAGGGACAAGGTTTGTCCCGGATTATGAAGTGGTGGCTCTGGCAGAGTTCTTCCATGTATCCTGCGAATACCTCTTAGGCGTACAGGACAAAAAATAAGCAGCAATCTGTTTTCACATCACAGACTGCTGCTTAAATTTTTGTTGAACCGATAGCCAATGCCCCATACGGTCTGTATGTAAAGCGGCTTGCCCGGATTGTCCTCTATTTTCTCCCTTATATGGCGGATATGGCTCATGACAATATTGTAATCACCGGAATACGGTTCCTGCCAGACAATATCATAGATCTGCTCTTTGCTGAATATCCTGCCGGGACTCTGCGCTAACAAATATAGTATTTCAAACTCCCTATTGGTAAGCATAACCTCCGTACCATGTATAATCACATTCTTCTCTAACAAGTTCAGCTTCATTTCTCCAATACTAATATTCTTTTCTACTTGAAGCTCATTACAGCCTTCGAAGCGAGTGCTTTCACTTACAATTTGCAATATTCTCTGACATACTTCTTCTTCACCTTCCGAAAAAGATAATATTACTATTTTACTCATTATAATCACCTGTCTTATGATAAACAGCTCCATCCTCCATCTGTTTCATCTTATCCCTTATCACCTCCTATCTATTACATAACAGCTTTTATTTTGATTTCATGCAACAGGGAAATTGCACATATGACTTTTTTAACCTGCCTTTTCTCGAAGAAACGAAATCAAATCGCTGTCCGTTTTTTCCATAAACACCGCACCATGTAATTTTGCTTCCATAACAATACGTTCTTCCCGCATAGCAGACATAAGGATAAACAGCATAGAAAACTTTTCCTGTCTGCAAAATTCTAACAGTTCAAGCCCGGTTCCGTCCGGCATAGCATAGTCAGAGCAAGCCACGTCAAATACAGTGGTTGACACTTCCTTTTTAGCTTCTGTCAGATTGCCAGCGGTTGTTACTTCATAATGGTCTTTCAGAACATAGCTTAATCCCTCTAAAAAATCAGGGTAATCGTCTACAATTAAGATTTTTTTCATGGTTAATCACCCCGCATTTACTACATTAACAATGCTTGTCTTTTTAATCTTCCGGGACGGTGCAATGACAGCAATAAATGTAGTCAGGATTGCCGCTGAAATTACTACGGCAAGAACCAATAACGGCGGTTCCCATTCCTGCCCCCAATTAGAAGTAATAAGCATTTCAAAGAAAAAGCGGTGCAGGAATAACCCTGATACAGCCCCGGCAATGCTGCCAGTGATAGCGTAAGCTGCGGCTTCTGCCCATATTACCTTTTGAATTTGTTTCCCCGACATTCCGACTGCCCGCATGACACCATAATGATTAATCCTACTGGAAACGCTCGCATTGACTGTGTTGATAATATTGATTAAAGCTACCAGCGCAATCACGATCAGAAATCCATAGACAAAGACCGCCATAGCAAAATACCCGGTGCGTACTTCCTCGTTGTGCTGCCGCATATCAAGCAGTTTCATATCAGGAGTAATCAGGTTCCTGATCTGCCCGGATATGTCTGTACTTGCCTGAACTTCGATAATCTTATAATCTGTAATACCCGTTAAAGCGGTAAACATATTTTCGGAACAGACAATAATCCACTCCCCATTGGAAGAATCCAGCGGAACGTCAGACACAATGCCGGAAACCGTCGCTTCATGCGTTGTGCCGTTTATGTCCAACGTGATAATGTCGCCAATCTCCCAGTGAAATTCCTGTGAATAGCCATAATCCACTAAAACGCCGTTTCCATTCTGAACATTTTCAATATCCCCGGAAATCAACACATCACTTGCCCATGAAAATTGAGGTTCATCATAAGAAACTAAAGTTGCCCTGTTGGTGCCTTTTTTATCATTTGCGGGAATGTCCGTGCAAAACATTCTCCCATATACTTTTTCCGTTCCCGGAATCTGTTCTATTTCTTCTTTCAGGGAATGAGGCAGAGAAATATGCGGTTCATTTCCCTCTACCGTCAAATCCGGCGCATAAGGCTTCAAGGGGGCTTAACGCATGGTTCATAAACGTAATCAATATGGTAAAACACAAAAACAGGGTAATACTGATTGCAAAAGAACCCGCAATCAAAATCATGCTTTTCTTGTTAGAAAAGGCATGGCGCAGTCCCATAGCTGTATCTACATGAAATGCTTTTGTATTGGACGCTTTTTTGAAGTTTTGGTGAGCAGTCTGATTGATATTCCCTGTTACGGCTGTTTGCGGAGATACCTTTGCGGCATTTTTAGCCGGAGAACTTGACGCAATCATCACAACAAAAACACCTATTACCGTCCCCGCTAATATGCCGGGAAAGCTGAATTGAAACTGCGGCATTTCCGGGAGATATTGTGAGTTAATCGCATTTAATACATAAACAGCAATCCATAGAATGACACTCCCCGAAAGTAACCCGACAGGAATTGCTTTCAGGCAGTATAATAATCCCTCCCTGCGGATATACCGTTTAATCTGCCGTTTTGTAGCCCCAAGACAGCGCAGTAAGCCGAAAAACTGTGTCCTCTCCAAAATGCTCATATTAAAGCTACTGGCAATCATAAATGTTCCAGTCATGGCAACAAGGACAAAAAGAATTGCCGCAGTAAGGTAGACTTCCAGCATGGTAGTGTCTTTGCTTTGCCCCATTAAGCCAAGAAGCATAACATTTGTAGAAATCTGTTCATCTGTCAGGGAAAATTCGGCTTTTATTTCTTCATTTGCACGGTTGATATTGGTTCCGTTCTTAAATTGGATATAATCATATTCCTGATATTCTGTTTCCGGCAGGAAACGTAGCCCACCCTCTGCCAGTTGTAATCCATGTGCGTCTGTTCCCTGCAAACTGGAAAAATCGCCATAAGTGCCTGAAATCTGATATTGCCTTGTCTGCCCGTCACTATATACAATTTCAACCGTATCTCCAATAGACAGCCCGAATTGCTCCAAGCCCTGCCTGTCTAACAATGCTTCCGCTTCCGAAACAGGGTAATGCCCCTCGGTAACTGATAAATTCATTTGTTTCGCAAGTTCCTCGCTGCTGCTTTGGATAATCAATTCTTTTCCCTGATAGGTTGTGCTGGAAGCCATACCCAAAAAGCCGGAAACAGACACGTCTTTTCGGTTGCTGATAGCGTCCGCTGTTTCTAAAGGGATATTGGAAATGATCGTATGCCAGTTTCCATACCGCCGTATGGCTTCCTCTTTTTGGGCTTTCAGGCTCATATCTGCCATTCCGAAAATTGCCGTTACCAGCATGACAGAAATAGCAATGCAGATAATGGTAAGGCGGTTTTTCTTCTTATGGACTTTTGCATATTCTGAAACAAGACCAAGATAGCCTTTCATTCGCCGCACCTCCCGAAATCTGTTATGATACCGTCCGACACTTGCAGTACCCGGTCAGCGGTAGAAGCAATGCTCCTGTTATGTGTAATCATAATGATTGTCTGTTCATACCGTTTGGACGCATTTTTCAAAAGCGCAATGACTTCATTACTGTTCTGTGTGTCAAGGTTCCCCGTTGGTTCGTCCGCTAATATCAGCATAGGGCGGGTAATCAATGCCCTGCCGATTGCCACACGCTGCTGCTGTCCGCCGGATAACTGCCGGGGGAGATGATGCCGCCGTTCCTGCAAATTCAGTACGGTCAATATTTCCTCTAAATAAGCAAGATCAGGCTTCTTATAGTCAAGCAGCAAAGGGAATGTAATATTTTGTTCAACATTCAATTCAGGTATGAGATTAAACGCCTGAAAAATAAACCCGATATTTCTGCGACGAAAAATTGTAAGTTCTTCATCTTCCAATGTAAATATTTCTTTTCCGTCAATAAACACTTTGCCCGAAGTCGGCGTATCCAGCGCACCGATCATATTGAGAAGCGTGCTTTTTCCAGAGCCGGACTCTCCAACAACTGCAACAAACTCACCCTTAGAAACAGAAAAATTTACCTCTTTGAGTGCGTGAACGGCGGTTTCCCCCTCGCCATAGGTTTTACAGATAGAATTTACTTCCAATAAGTTCATTTTGTACCTCCATTGTTCTTGTTTCTATAAATCAGTCCAAGCAGTAATTCAATTACGCATGATAAAAATAATAGACCGCTGAAAATTTTGGCAAATGGCTCTAAGCCGCCAAATCCAAAAGTGAATATCACAAGTGCCATGCCGCCGCCCGCAACAAGCAGGGAAAGAATGACTAATAGAGCTTTCAGTCTGCTTTCCGCACACAAGGCAGCTATAAAGTATACGACACTTTCAATCAGCAGCAATACGCCCAAAAAAACGGGCATAATACTAATCAGGTAACGGAAATAAACAATGCTTAAAATCCCAAACAGGATTGCCGCAGCCGTTATGAAAAGATTTAAAGTTATAATATGCTTTTCCTCCCTGCCCCTGCCGGAAAGAAAGTCTAAGATACCTAATGCGCCATTCAAAATGGCATAAGCCGCAACCGCATAGATTATGCTGCCTTGTAGAAATTCCGGGAACAGAAGCGTTACAAGCCCCATAGCCCCAAGCAGGGCAGCCCGTAAACCAGACCACCTTGCAATCTTTTTGAATTGTAAAAAAGTCATAGATGTTATCCTCCTTTCGTTCTACAAGAAGAATAACATCTATTTCCTACTCCCAAGTGAATTGAAACTTACAATTTTGTAATTTTATCTGAATTTAGAAAAGTGATATTGAAAACACTTCCCTTGCCTAACTCGCTGTCTACGGTAATGTTTCCGTCGTGGGCTTCTATGATCGCTTTGGCAAGCGGCAGACCAAGCCCTATCCCCTGTGTGTCTTTAGAAAAACGGCTGCGGTAAAAGCGTTTGAAAATGTAATGTATATCTTCTGGGTGAATACCGCTGCCAGTATCTTTTATTGTAATCTGCGTCAGGTCAGGAAGCCCTTTCCAATCAATCACAACCCGGTCACCTGTGCCTGTATGGTCTAAAGCATTTTTCACAATGTTGCTGATTGCTTCGATAATCCAGTCGCGGTCACAAAAAAGCGTGATGTTATCAGCCCCGGATAAAATAATTTCTTTTCTTTCCTGCTTCGCCCGGTATGCAAAATGTAATTCAATATCTTTTACCATATCAGCTACGTTTTCAACGCTTTTTTCTATGATGATAGTACCAGCGTCTAATTTCGTAATTTCCAGCAGATTTTGTACCAGCGTTTCAATTCTGTTTAGCTCCTGCTCTGATAATATGGTAAATTTCTTTATTTCAGGCAGTCTTTCCGCTTCTCCCTGCACCATTTCGTTATAGATACTCAATGCGGCAATAGGCGTTTTGAGCTGATGTGAAATATCCGATATGGTATCCCTTAAAAATTCCTTTGAGCGCAATTCATTTTCAGCATGGGCGTTTAATACAGCAGCCAAGGTGTTCACCGAATGGAACAGTTTATATAATTCACCCTCCCTGTCACAAGCAATGCGGGCGTTGGTATCGCCTTTCAGGTATTTGTCGATTGCTGATACAGCTACCCCGATCAATTTATGCTGCTGATAAAAATACCAAAAACAAACAGCCGCTATGCCGCCTCCCGATATAACAGAAAGAACGGAAATGAACGGTATGCAGCTATCACGGAATACCCATATCCCTATCTGCGACAATAGTAAAAAGCCAGCTATAAAAACGGTTATCCCTGTAAATAAAAATTTGGTATCTCTGTTTGTAAACAATTCCATGCTCCACCTCAACAAATAATGTTCCATTTATACCCCATGCGCCTGATATTGAGAAGCATTTGCGGCTCGCTGGGATTGTCCTCAATTTTGATACGCAGTCTGCGGATATAAACAGTCAGTGTATTACTGTCAACATAATTTCCGTCACCGTCCCATAATTTCTGTAATATCTGCTCTTTAGACAACAGGACGTTAGGATTTTGCATAAACAGACAAAGCAATTTATATTCCGCTGCGGTCAAGTCCAATAGTTCCCCGTTTTTATATGCCTGTCCTTGCAGGAGCAGGACTTTAATACCATTTGAGTGAAGCTCTGTATTGGCAGAGCCAAAGTCATTTGCCCGGCGAAGCAGGGCATTGATCCGCGACATTAACACGCTAACCTTAAATGGTTTCGTAATATAGTCGTCACCGCCTATATCCAAGCCCATAATCACATTGATTTCCTCGTCTGAAACCGTTAAAAATATGATTGGTACTTTTGATGTCTGCCGGACTTTCCGGCAAATTTCAAAGCCGGAACCGTCGGGGAGGGAAACGTCTAAAATCAGTAAATCGTACTTTCCCTCCGTCCATGCGGTATCAGCTTCTTTTATTGTCCTCGCAATGTCTAATTCAAATCCCGCCTTTTGAAAAGCAAATGTCAGTCCGTTAATCAGGCTCAAATCATCTTCCAACAATAATATTTTATTCATTTTTGTCCCTCGTTTGGTTCTGAGAATTGTTGTCCCTGTCCCGTTTTTTCCTATATTCTTTGATAACCTTGTTTCTAAGCGGTATTCCAACACCAATCAAAAGCCCCACAATCAAAACAGTAAAATCCATGTTCTCACCTCACATTTCTTTATTTTTCAATATCTTAATAGATACCAATATGGAAACAACATACATTGCAATAACAAAAATGATAGCTAATAACATTAGCAGAATAGGGAAATTGATAACTGTAAAAAGCAGCTTACTTTCGCCAACAGGACTTTTTGTAATGAGTAGCAAGGTTATCAAAAATCCTGCAACCGGGATATACATAAATACCCTGCCTTTGATAGAGCCAAATCTATAATATCCGGGCAGTTGAAAAACTGTATAAAGAGCAAAAAGGAATATTCCTGTGACAGCAGCACTTATATAATCGAATATGCTAATGCTTTCTCCCAAAATGGTTAATATGACAGGATGAGCAATTAAAGAAAATATCAGTGCAGTTAAGCCCATGATAATGATAAAAATATACCGCCCAATAACCATGTCACTTTTTCGGATTGGTAAAATACCGTAAAGCCGTTCCATAGAGTTCTTTTCTGTAATCGAAAAGGTATATCCCGTTGTCATGGCAATAAAGCACATGGCAAATGAAATTCCTGTCAGTAAGGAACGGTTGATAGCGGCAAATACAACAGGCAATACCATTGTGAAACATATTGTTTTCACATAGGGCTTTACTAAAGAAAAATCCAGTTTTGCTGATTTCCAAATATTACTCATACTGTTCACCTCTCTTGCTGGTAAATACCACAATATCGTCAATGGTTGCCGGTTCCACATTTAAGTGTGCAAACCGGTTCAAATCCTCGGTTTTGATAAGAGCTTCAAATCCAGTTGAAAAATTTCTGATACCAAGCATTTTTTTACCCAAATCCGCAGACAGTTCTTCACACCCGCCTTTGACTATCCTAAAACTATCTATAAATTCATCTTTACCGCCACTGAAAAACAATTCCCCATAACTGATATAGGTAATGTAGTCAGCAGCACGTTCCAAATCCCCGGTAATATGGGTAGAGAACAAAACACTATGCTCGCCATCTTCAATGTATTCCGACAAAATATGAAGAAGTTCATCTCTTGAAACAGGGTCAAGCCCGCTGGTAGGTTCATCTAATATCAATAATTTTGCGTCATACGAAAAAGCGCAGGCAAGCATAAGTTTCATCTGCATACCTTTGGAAAGCTCTTTTACCTTTTTAGAGGGCTGGATATGAAATCTTTTCAGTGTTTCCGAAAATTTTTGCGTATTCCAATTTTCATAAAAAGCTGATACAGACTTTTCAACCTGTGAGATTTTCCATTCATCACTAAAATAATTGGAATCAAAAACAACGCCTAAATTTCTTTTTGCTTCCTGTTCGCTGGCAATATTATCAAATCCTAAAATTTTCACTTCTCCGCTTGTGCGTTTTAACATATTCAATATGAGTTTGATCGTGGTGGTTTTTCCAGAGCCATTCGGACCAATCAGCCCCATAATATACCCTTTGGGTAAAGTAAAGGTAATGTTGTGTAGCTGGAAACCCTCAAAAGACTTTGACAGGTTTCTTACTTCTAAATAATCATTCATCTGTTTTTTCCTCCATTAAAATACTCAAAAGATGATGTAATTCTTCTTCGGAAAGATTAGCAACACGCGCCGCGCTTATTGCTTCCGATAAGTTGTTTTCAATTTTGCAGATTAGCTGTTCTCTCAAAAGTTCAGAACCCTGTCCTAAGACAAAACAACCCCGCCCCTGAATATTCTTTATAAATCCCTCCTGTTCTAATTCTGTATATGCCCTCGTTACAGTCAAAACACTAATTTTCAATTCCTTAGCAAGTGTCCGTAATGAGGGAAGTGTTTCGTCCGCTTGTAAATCGCCGGACATAATAGCCGATTTTACTTGCTGCTTAATTTGCTCATATATCGGTATGCCCGATATATTTGAAATAATTAGTTTCACAATCCATCTCCTAACTGTTTTTGCTGTTATGCTTTTATGTATAACAGTATAACACACAAAGCAGAAAGTATCAAGACCAAGATACTATTTATAAAAGAATTGTTCTGGTAAATGTGTCACTGCTATTTTGGGAATGGTGCAGAGCCTTGGAATCTCGATTATCAAGCACTATTGACAAGAATAGCAAGCACTGCCCATGTCCGGACACATGGGCGAAATTCATCATTCCGTCCTGCCGTCCATATGATGAAATTTCCATAGGGAAGTGTCCCTAACCCTCTTTGGTTTTCTTTCCGTTTTTTCTCTGCCAGTCCTTGACCTTTATCCGCAGATTTGCTACAATAACACATGGATAAGTCTATCCAAAAAACTGAACAGACACGAAACCAGACTGTTGTAAACCAGACAAGTTACAGCAGTTTTTTTATGCCCAAATTTAGAAAGGACAATGCAGAAATGGCAAACAGGACACGAACCAACCGGAATGAATTTCACTTAGATGATAAAGAGCAGTATATCCTTGACGAGAAGTTTAAACTGTCCGGCATGAAAAGCAAATCGGCTTTCATCCGGAAGCTGATTTTATACGGATATGTCTATGATGTGGATTACAGTTTCCTACGGGAATACAATACGGAGCTTGGACGGATCAGCTCCAGCCTGAACCAGATTGCAAAAAGGATTAACAGCACAAACCACGTCTATCAGGAAGATATGGACGAAGTAAAGGAGTTGATGAAACAGGTATGGCAGTCACAAAAATCCATGCTATCACAGCAACCGTTGATAAAGCGGTAGCCTACATATGCAACCCTGAAAAAACGGACGAAAGCATCTACATTTCTTCCTACGCCTGTGCGCCGGAAACCGCAGCGATTGACTTCAAATATACCTTAGACCACTGCCGGGAAAACAGCCCCAATAAAGCCTATCATCTGATACAGGCTTTCGCTCCCGGTGAGGTCAGCTTTGAGGAAGCGCACCAGATTGGGAAAGAGCTTGCGGACAAAGTTTTAGAGGGGAAATATTCTTATGTTGTCACCACACATATTGATAAAGGTCACGTCCACAACCACATCATTTTTTGTGCCGCCGACAACATGGAACACAACAAATACCATGACTGCAAGCAGAGCTATTACCGCATCCGGAAACTAAGTGACGAGCTGTGCAGCGAGCATAACCTTTCCGTCATAATTCCCGGTAGGGAGCATGGCAAAAAATACAATGAATGGCAGTCAGACAAGAACGGTACAGCATGGAAAACGCAGATAAGAAAAGACATCAACGCTGTCATCAAAGCATCCTCCACCTATGAAGAATTTCTGCTCCTGATGCGGGCAAAAGGCTATGAGATAAAAGGCGAAGCCTTTGGGGAAGATGCCCCCAAATTTATCTCTTTCCGTCCACTTGGCAAAGACCGTTTTGTGCGTGGCAGTGTGAAGTCGCTCGGCAGGGAATATACAAAGGAACGCATCAAAGAACGGATAGAATTGAAACGGGAACGGAAGGCAGTTATCCCGAAAAGAGATTATGCGGATAAGAGATTGATTGACACCTCTGATGAAAAATTCCAGAACAGTCCGGGACTGCAAAGGTGGGCGGCAGTTGAAAATTTAAAGATTGCTGCACAGGCTTACAATGAAGTTGGTTCGATTAAGGAACTGGAACAGAAAATCGCCGCCACTGCCGCCACCGGAAAGGAAGCAAAGCAGACTGTACGGAAACTGGAAAACCGTATGAAAGACCTTGCAGAAATTATAAAATATGCAGAACAATACAAAGCAAACAGGTCTTACAATATTGCCTATAAGAAATCAAAAAATCCTGACGCATATTTCCGCAAGCATGAGAGCCAGATCATTCTCTATGGCGGCGCAAGGCGTATGCTGGAACAGGCGGGCATCCATTTAAAAGGCTTGAACATTGACAAACTGAAAGCGGAATATCAGGAGCTGACCGCACAGAAGAAGGAACTGACCACCACTTACAAAAACTGCGATAAGGAGCTGAAATCGTTGAACCGGAAACTGGAAAACCTGAACCAGTATTTAGGGCGCACAGAGCCGCCAAAAAAAGCACAGGAACAGCCAGACCGGAACAACAACCCTGCCCGTTAATCCCTTGCCCTAAAAAGGCTCTAAAAGCAAAAAGAAGCATCGTGGAAAAGTGCATAACTCCCCATTCCGCTATGGACAACACCATTCACAGCATATGGAAAAGCAAAGAGCAGCTTTCCCACATCCTGCAAACAGTGTTGCCCACAGCTCCATAAGATAGGGAGTTATACACTTTCCCACAATGCCGAAGGCGGCGGAATCCCACTCTTTTCCTTTTATTTTGAAGTTCAACTAACCTACAAGTCTATTTTTTTCGCACACATCATTTCGATATTTTCATCACAAATCTAAAACTGTATCCCAATCATAATCCTTTTCTCTAATTCCAATCAAATTTATCAAGCAGTTTGTTTGTTTATGATGATTCCATCTATTTAATCCTGTATTGACTGTCATATATACATCCTTTTTAGCTCGTGTTACTGCAACATAGAAAATACTTATTTCCTCCTTAAATGACTTTTCCAATGATTCTCCAAATTGAAATTTACAATAATCAAACCCACTATCACAGCTTTTTTCACTTTGGCAAGGTTGACACACAAACCTACTAGGCGGAAACGCATGTGCATTTAATTTAGGTATAATAACATATTCCCATTCAAGTCCTTTAGCCGAATGAATAGTAGTGAGTACAACTGATTCTTCAATAAATTCCATCATATGTTTTAGTCCATTGTTTCCCAGAGTAAAATCAATATTTTCATATTTATCTTTTACGTTTCCATCCCACTTTTTAGATTCAGCAAATAATATTCCCAACAACTTATACATCGAATCAAAGATATACTTTCTACTCAGATTAGTATATATCTCTCTTTCTCTAGCTTTAACTGCATTTAAACACTTTTCTAAATCCCTTTGAATTGCTTTGCCCTGAACATTTTTATGAAATTCCTCTATTGCTACATCATAAAATTTATTATGTTCAATATCTGCTTCTCCATAAAGTGCATTAAAATAAGGAATCCCTTGTAAATCTAATTCCTTAACAATGGAATCTCCTTGCCACCCCGCTCTTACCAACACAGCAATTTTATCATTTGAATTAGATATTATTTTCTTAATACCTTCAACAATAAATCGTTCTTCTTCACTATCACTATTTAACCGTTTTAATAAAATAGTTGCTGTCAACTCTGATGGTCTATAATTTTCGGCATAATCCCTTATCAATAAATCCAAATCTTTCATTCTATCGTTAGTTTTGAATCTATAATTATTATTAAATTCAAATTTTGCAACTTGATATGTTTCTGAAATCATCTTAAAAATATCATTAACTGCACCTATGAATCCATAGATTTTTTGAATCTCATCACCTAAAAATATCGAGATATTATTACCAATTAGTTTCTTAATAAGTAGGTACCCTAAAAGATTCGTATCTTGAAATTCATCAATAATTATCATTTTGTAATAGTCTTGATATAATGTTTTAACCTGTCTCTTACACAATAGTTTGATTGAAGAAACTAAAATTCCGTTATATGTAATCACACGATTTGTAATTAGTTTTCTATTTATCACATCCCAATAATCATCTAATGCCGCCATCAAACCATCTTTATCAGAAGCTTTTACAGCATTCTCAACAGCACTCAATTTGCTTTCATCTGAGCTTGTAAGATAACTGCTAAGAACAGAACTATTTTCATTGACTATTTGAAAGCTTGCAAGGTTAATAAATTCCGCATTAAGGCAATAACCATGTTTAAATAAAATTCTCATTGCAAAGTTGTGATAATTTGCAATATCTACTTTGGATAAATACTGTGAAGGGTTATCTACTAAATCCGGCAACAAGGCTTTTAAAGAATCCTTAATTTTCATCGCTGCATTAACGCTAAAGGTTATGGCAAGTACTTTTTTATTAGAAGGAATATGACCTACGCTTAATTCTCTTGCAATCTTACTTACCATTGCTGTCGTTTTTCCACAACCTGCAGGGGCTGTTACAATTATATTTTTATCATCTGAAAAAATAAAATTAAGCTGCTCATCATCTCCAGAATGCTTCTCTCTGATTATATCTTCTAATGCCATTATTTTACCTCATCTTTAAGTTTTTTTATAACCTTTTGGAATGATTTAGGAACTACTGTTACAAAATCTGCTAATAACGATGCTTTTGACGCATTTTTAGTATCTCTTAACACCATCAATGATGAAGATTTTATATCTATCATAATTTGTTTTTGTAATTCTGAATCGATAGTAAACAAATCGGGATTATTCCGATAATTTGACACATTCAGAGTTATTCCATAAGGACGTAAAATATTCACAAATGCTCCAATTTTTCCTATGCAATTATTATATTTCATATAATCTGAAAGTGTAAAATTATCATATACATCCTCTTCAAAATCCGTTCCCTTTGTAAAAAAAACATCTGGGATATGACTATATTTATCTTTTTTGTCTCTATCTATTATTGCAATAGTCTTGATTTTGAATTCTGCATATAATTTCATGCAATTTTCAACGCTATCTGCCCCATCAAGTTTTACTACTCCAACCCCATTTTCATCATAATCAAAGTTCATTCTATTCGCAAAAACAGGCATTGCTCCATTCTCTGTGTCACCTTCCACAAACAGTACGCATTTACTAAACATAGCCTCTTTCAAATACAAAAAACTTCTAAGTAAATGCTTGTACAATGTATCATCTAAAGCAATACTGCTTCCGGATACAATAGAAATCTCATTTTTAGATGTCCCTATTGGATGGAAAATTCTAATAAACTGTTTATAATCATTCAAAAGAATATTAGGTGAATGTGTTGCAATAAAAATCTGTCCTATTACCCCATCTACATCAAATAATTCTTTTAGCAAATCAACAAACACTTGATTTTCATTGTTCATTAATTCCTCAATCTTTTTTATTAAACTTCTCTGCCTATACGGATGCTGATGTACTTCTGGTTCATCCAAAAGCAATAATAATGGGAACAACTTTTTTCCATTCTTATTAATTAATTTTTCTTCAAAGTCTTCTGGCTTTCGTGTAATTTTAGTATTGTGAATTATCTCGATAATCTGTAGCAATATATTAAAAGCATATTGAATTCCTTCTCCAAGAGAACCTAATTCCCTTCCGTTCTCATCTCCAAGCCCAAGCATTCTACAAACAATTTTATCTACATCTGTGTCCAGATATGCATTTACTTTATCTCCTGTGATTGTATTTAAGCTGTTTATTTGTTTATTAACATCTTTTACAATACCTTTTAATTTCGTTCTTTTTAAAATATCCTTCTCTTCTATTCCCATTGTTTCTAGGCTATGTTGTATCAAATAATTAAGTACCTTACCAGAACCATTTGTCTTTCTAAAATCAACTTCTTTTAACGGCATTCTCTGAGCATAGTAATACAAAATATTCATTTTCTTAATCATGGTTGCACTGATTTTAGTCTGATTTGGTGTATCATGAAAATAATTTATCCGTTCATCAACTGAATCCTGCCTTGCAATCAGTGTAATAGCATTGCTATTATCGACATCAAAGTTATCTTCAAAAAAACCAACCTCGTCTGCATCATACTCAATTGTCAGCTTAATTTCAATTGGCTGTAGTACTTCAGCAAAATCAGATTCAACAAACTTCCCATTGAAAAGAAAGATATTTAGGAGTTCTAAGATATTTGTTTTTCCTATATTATTTTCTCCTATAAGAAAGTTCATTGTCTCATTAAATTTAATAGTTTTTCCTGATAGATTCTGATAATTAGAAATTTCTTTTATCTCACTTATATACATAAAATCCCCCTAATCTTTTTACTTTAATAATAAATTATTCGTTGTCTACTTCTGAAATTTCCTATCAAATCCCTGCTAATCCCTTTTGAACATCTTCTAATTCGATAATGTCATACAGGAATCAGTAACAATATCAGTTCATATCTCAATGATTATATCAGTAAATACTAATTTAAATTGCTTTTCACAAAAATAAAATCGCTAGCCTTCTTGCTTTCCTTGTTTCCTCGCTATCAACACTTAATACTACCATTAACCCTAAACTCACTATTGGTAACTATTCCTACCTTGCCAACCATAATTCTCACCTGTTAGACTATTCTCCTTTTGTCTGAACACACAATTCTGATTTACTGAATTTTTTAACACTATTATTCTATCATAAGTACATACATAATTCTATTAAATATTGCTTAGTTCCCTCTCCAAGTTCATTTTCATGCAAGGTACCACAAAAATCCGCAAAAAAATAGGAGTGCCGAAGCACCCCATTTCCTAAACCCTCTTGCAAAATCCGCAGTGTTGGTTTATAATCATCATAGAAGCCGAAGGATTCAAGCACGTCCGACGGTTGTTCAATCGGAAACGAGTAATCAATTTTAGAAAAACAAACGGATCACTGGCTATTCTCTATTCGCAGTAGAGGATAGCCTTTTCCGTTACTTGCGGTTGTGTTTATTGTCTATGTATGTCAAGGCTGCAAAAATCACCAGCACCAACGTAAGCACTTCTAACGTATTCATACCGACCTCCTTTCCGTTTCCAGAAAGGACAACCGCAGACTATCCCTACTCGCTCTAATCTGACTAAGAGGATTATAGCACGTTATGTCGAATAATGCTATAAAAGTTTTGCGTTAATTACTCCGCCGCATCCAATGCGACCTGTGCAAATTCTTCATCGCTCATGGCTTCCAGTTTCCCTGTGACCTGCCCCGCAAGCTCCACCATATCGCTGTCCTGTATGTGGGGGATTACATTCTTTATTTCGGCAATCATGCCCGTTCTGTCCTGCCCCTCAAACACGCACATCAAATTGATTTCTTCCACTGTAAATTTATCCATATCCTATATCTCCCTCTCTGATTTTTTCTCTGTTCCCTTTTCCGGGACTTCTTTTTCTCCCTTATCCCTCTGTTCGATAACCGCTTTTTTCTCCGCCAGTTTTTCCTTTATGGAAATTCTGCCTGTCTGCTTTTCCTCTTTCGGCTTCTCATTGTTCAGGACGTTATCAATCATGTTATAGTTACATTCTTCCAGTTCCTCAATCTTTGCAAGCGGCTTGTATTCTGCCAGCTTATCTAACAGCTCCTTTGCTTTCCTTGCGGTCTGTACGCCCTCGCTGTCATCAAGCTCCGTCCCTTTCCCGAAAATATCCGTCATGCCCTCTCTGATACTGTCTGAAATGAGCGCATTGAGGAAATCACTCAGATACTCGGTATTCCCGTTCCTGATGTCCTCTGTGATGTTCGCTATCTGCGCTTCCCTGTCCTCCACTGTATGATTATACTGAATGATATCATAATCGTAGGAAAGCTGGTCTATCTCCGCAGCAAGGAAAGCCGCCTGCCACTTTTCCAGAGAACCCCGCACTTCGATGTCCGGCAGCTTGTCGATCAGCTCCGCAATGACCTCCACCGCCTTTGGATTGTCCGTAATCTCCGGCACATAATCCAGAATCTCCAAATCCGCAATTCTTCCGGATACAATATCCATCTGCGTGTCCTCATAGCTTTGCGTCCCCTCTGTATGGATATTGATGCCGATGCTTGGGATAGCGTTCATCCTCTCCGGCGGTATACGGTTGAAAATGGCGATTGCTTCCTCCACACCAGCGATATTCTCATGGTATTCTCCGAAATTATGAAACTCCCCGCACTCCGCCACTGTAAGGGTAACAACCGTCCGTTTTTCCTCCTGTGCCTGCTCTGCGCCCTTCTCCTGCATGGCGGCACGTTTTTCCTCAAGGTAGGCTTCCACACCCGGAAGATACTCCCCAAGCGTCCCGGTCTTGCCCTCTGTAATGGGATTGATGTCTACCTTAACGCCGCCGATTTTAAAACCGTCCTCATTAAAGGCGTTGAACAGGGCATCTTCGTTTTCCCCGCCCCGGTACTCCACTACCACATCAAGGTCAGAACCAGCTCCCTCTAAACCTCTGCACCTGCTCCCGGATAACGCCATATCCACAAGCTGTATATCCATTCCATACTCGTCAATCTTGGACTGTAAATAGGCGTAAACATTCAGTTCTATATCTTCCTGTGTCTGCCCGTTGATGCCATGAAATAATTCCTCAGTTTTGGCTTTAAAATCTGCTATGACCTTGCTCTCCATAGCTTCCGGCACTTCGTTTCTGATCCGTTCCTCAAGATACTCTTTTGCCGCCTGCTCCGCTTTTTCCATCAATCCATCATAATCAATCGGTATCAGTTCATCATCAGTACGGATACTTCCCTCCAGTTCACTCCTATGTGTCGGCTCTTTCAAGTCCGTCACAATCTCGTCCAAAGCCTGCCGGATTGTTATGTCCGGGTTGTCATACACACCGCCGTCCAGTTCCCGGTAATCCATATCATAAATTGTATAATCATACCCTTCGCTGGCTTCCTGAATACTGATATAACGGTCTGCAAGCCGGAAGGCAAGCTCCGTTTCCTCCCTGTCCGCTTCCCTGACGCTGGTATCTATATATGGGTTTTCCCACTCCATGAACGGTACATCTTCCACTATCTGCTTCTGGTTAGCTGTCGGCATGAGGTGTTCCATTTTCCCCTGTCCGTAAAGGGTATCAAACCTGTCCATGTAGAGGGAAATATCATCAAGACCGCTGCTCTTTAACTGATGCTCAAACCGCTGTTTTACAAAATCCTTTATTTCCTCCTGTGACATTTCCCGGTGTACCCTTACCTTGTCAAAACCGACCTCATGATATAAAGTCTGCAAATCGTCCATGAAGCGTCTGCTTTCCTCTGCCGCTTTGCTGTGCGTAAAATCCAGTGACAGACAGTTTTCATGGTTTCGGACGTGGATCAGGTCAAACTCGCTGCCATTGACATTGAAGCCGAAAGTTGCCCTTGCCATATCCGGCTTGTCCTCCACATCTTCTCCCCGGTACTCCGCAAATTTTGCCACCGCTTCCGGAAGGCTGTCAAAACGCTCCAGCTTACTTTTTTTCGGGCTGTTCTCCGCCCATGTGGATAAATCCTCAATAACATAATAGGAAACCTTGTCATCGTCCGTTTCCGCCGCTGTATGTTCTGCCGCTGCTCCCTCCAAAATTTCTGCTGTTTCCTCCATGACCGCCGCTTTTTCTGCAGTGACTTCCGCTGATACGGAAAGTTCCTTTGTAAACTCCGGTATCTCCCTGTAACCAACGGAATCCACATAATGGCTTGTGTTCTCCCCGTCCTGATGCAGCACCACCACATCGCTGACGGAAAGGGAATGCCCGGTAAAGTCTGCCGGGTGGTCTATATTAAATTGGGTATAAATATCCTCAAGGCTCATGCCCTCCTTCAGCTCCCCGGTATAGACAAGGGTATAATTCTCTCTGGAAACCGGAATCCCCTCTCTTTCAAGGTAATCCATATTCATAAAGTGAATATCCCTTGTTTCCTCCGTATCTTTAAGCTGATAGATGCCAAACCTGCTCTCATTGCCATACAAAAGCTGTGCTTCCCGGTTGGGTTCGCTGTCCTCTAATTCCTGCTTCATGGACTGGTATTCCAGATAAGCGCTCCAATCGCTTTTTTCCACGCCGAACATCCCGTCATGCCCCTGTAATGCCGCCCTGTCCTCCACAAGCGTTTCTGAACCGTCTGCGTGGAACTGGTACACTGACACATCCTCCCCGAACAGTTCCGATGCCCTGTCCTTTGTCAGAGGGAGCATTTCATCCCAAGAATACCCGTATTCGTGCATCTGCGACAATCCCACCATACCGTCCGGAAGGAAGTCAATTTCTTCCTCCGCCGCCTTGATTGTTTCCAGAAGCATCGGTAAATCGTCTTTCTGCTCCGCAAGGGAATGGGCAAGGGAAGTTGTCTTATACATATCATCCAGCTTATAAGCGTGGTTCATAATCAGGTTGCGCTCATCGGTGCCATACACCGATCTGTGAAATTCCATGCGGTTAATAAGCTGTTCCGCCTGTACGGTTGCCGGAAGTTCCGAAGCGGTATGCACTTCCCATTCGCTCATATCCACATCAAAATCATAGAACTGCGGATAACCGTCATTTACTCCCCCGGTTCTCATAATCGGAACAAACTCAAACCCTTTCTCCTGCAGATAGTCCAGAACATTTCCATTCCACTCATTTTCTTGCAAAAATGGAATAGAATATACAACATTTGCCACTTCTGACTGCATATTTGTGATTTTAATTGTTTCATATTCCCCGCTGTCCGGCGTGGAGATTCTCACAACCACATCGCCATACTCAATCGGAATATTAGCTTTCTCCCGTTCTTCCTGTAATGCCTTAAAATCGGTTATCTCATGGGTATCCGTATTGTAAGCGTAATCTAAATGATATTCCCCCACTTCCTCGCTCCGTTCATTGGCAAGCAGCGTTACCCATGCCCCGGCTCTTTCAAGGTAGGCTTCCACGCTCTGCCTGTCATCGTCTTTCATGGCAAGCAACGAATTAAAAAGCTCCGTCCTCTCCATGCCCTTAACGCTCAAAAGGTCATATTCTGAACGGTCAGTATTCGCCACAAGCAGAATCATATCCTCCTGTGCCTGTTCTGCAGCACGTTCTTTTTCAATTTCCAAAAGCTGCGTTTCAATCCCCTTTATCAGCTCTGAGGAAGTCCGGCGTATCGTGTCAAGGGAAGATTTCAACTCCGGCATTTCTTTTCCGCTGCTCCACCCGGCGATATACCCAAAAGAATAATCGGACGTGTCAATCCCGAAATGCTGGCAGACAGTGTAAGCGATGCTCTCGGCTTCCACCTCTTTTGTTTCCCGGTCTTTGACAGTCCCTGTTTCCTGTTCAATCTCCTTTGCATGGAGTTTAGCGTGTGCCACCTCATGGACTCCGGTTTTTGCGGTCTGCGCTTCGCTCATGCCCTCCTTAATGGCGATAGGGCGGTTTAAGTCAATAAAATAACCTTTCCTGTCACCCTCCATGCCCTCATAGCGGATTGGGACAGGGGAAACCCTGTTAAGCGCTTCCATAAAATCCTGATAACGCTCCACATTCCCATGCAGCTCGCTCACGCCAAGTCCGGGAAGCTCTTTCCCGTCCGTCTGTGAATAGTCAAACACTGTGACAACACGAAAGGCGGGTATCTTTATCTCCACTTCCTCCATGACGGGCATCCCGTCCCGGTCAAGCACAGGCTCATTTGTGACCGGATCAATCTTTTCCTGTTCCTCTTTGATTTTGTAAGGTGCGGGCGCAAGGATACGGATACCCCTCTCGCCCTTGTTTACATGGCGTTCAAATTCTTTCTGCCATTTCTTGTACCCGGCAACATATGTAGCCCCCGGACACTGCATCTCTATGAGCTGGATATTGTTTGCGCTGTAATTATGGAATTTTGACATGGTATTCAGGTAGCTTTTGTACTTCTCCCCCTCAAATAATTCTTTCAAGCCTTCCTCCAGCCTGTCCGTTATCTCCTTTACTTTCTGTTTCTCGGTTCTTGCGTCTGCCATATGGTTATCTCTCCTTTTCCTCCATAAAAACAGGGACAGATAAGTTTCCCTCTCTGTCCCCGCTTCGGATATTTTTATTTGCTGATATTTTATAAACTTTCTTCTTTATTTTTTCCCTTTGCCTTGTCCGGCTCCGGCGCTTTCTTCTGCTGTCCCGCTTTTTCTTTCATCTGCGACAGCTTATCCTTTACGGACACCCGCCCGCCTTTCTCCGCTTCCTTCCCGGCATCCAGACGGTCAGAGAGCCGATCCAGCTTTTCAAATGCCTGATCCGCTGCATCAATCTTTTTCCGAAGGTTTGCCACCGCTTTTTTTACAGGCGTATTGATTATCCTTGTCAGACCGACACCCGGCTTTTCGTCCGATACCTCTTTCGTGCCTTTCCCGGCTAACAGCCTGCCCACGTTGGAAACGCTGTTCCCGATCTGCTTCAGTTCGTCCCCAATGCTGTCAATCTGGTTGGCTGTCTTTTCAAAATCTGTCATCACGTCAACCAGACGTTCCCGGTAATCGGAAAGCATAGACTTCATGCCGGAGATTCCCTTCTGAAGAACCTTGCACATCTCCGCTTTTCCTTTTTCCTTAAAGGCGCTGACCGCCTGTGCCGCTGTTTCCACCAGACGGTTTCTTACCGCTGACAGGCGTTCCGACAGGCTTGTGACCTTCTCCTGAAGGTGCGCCGCTTTATCCATGAGGTTTTCTTTCACTGATTTTGGCTGGTTCTCCTGCATCTGTGAAAGCTGTTCCCGGACACCCTGTAACTCGTCCACCATTGCGGAAAGCTGTACCTGCATACCCGCCACATACCAGAAAATCCCCATAAAATCCTGTGACTGCTCTTTCATGTTCTGTTGGTTAAGCAGCTCCATGAACTGCTTTAATGCCTCATTTTCCTCCATGACCTGTTTTGTGTTCTGTTCTGCTGTTTCCATTTTTGCCCTCCTTATAAACTTTCCTCTTTTCCTTTTCCCTTTGAAATATCCGGCTTTTCCGGCGTTTTCTGCCCGTATGCCTTCTCCCGCATCTCGGCAAGTTTTTCTTTTACGGAAATGCGCCCTCTCGGACTGTCTGCCAGCATCTTCTCCTTCCCATGCCCCGCTATCTTTTCCGATACTGCCCGGTTCATCTGCGGCTTAAAAGGCGCATCCGCCACAGCTTCCGCATCACGCCCCATTTCCTCTGTGTCCAGTTCCTCCTGTTCCCCGTCAATTTCCGGCTCATCGTCCATATCAATCCCATCGCCGCCCTTTTCGTCCATGTTTAACAGGGCATTTAATTCTGTCAGGCGTTCCAGTTTCTCCGCAAGCTCCGCTTCCTGTGCGAATGGCTTTGTGACCTCCACTTTTGCGGTTTCAAGCTGATGCTCCACGTTCTCCAGTTTCTGCGCCACCATTTTCATTCTCCCGGTCATGCCCTCTAAGGCATTGCTTAACCTCTGTAAATTCCCCAACGGATCAGTGCCGATTTCCACCTCATGGCTGATGCTGCCCTTTAAGTTGACCGTAAACTTGGAAAAAAGCGAATCAAAGGAAACACTCATTTTAAATCCCTGATATTCCCCGATTGTGACCGCCATATTCGGCTGTTTTGCGCTCCGGCACATATCAATCAGCGCTGCCCCGGCTTCCTTTTTGTCCGTATATACCCGGTTGCCGATTTTTATGGAGAAAGTGTCCTTGTCCGGGAATTTATTCTGTGCGTAGGTCTGAATGTCGGCACGATACCCCGCAAGGCGTTCCTTCATGGCGGCTATCTGCACCGGGTAATGCTTCACGATATTGTCCTCTAAGCGGTACTTCTGGCTGGTGTGGTTCGCTTTTAACAGCTTCAGCTTGGACACCTGAATATCCAAATCCATCTTTTCTTTTATGTAGGGATTGCCCGTTGCCAGAGCCTTCACCTCCGCATAGGTGAGAGCCGCTTCGTCTATGTCCTCACAGCTTCTGACCGGGGATTTGCTCGTCATAATCTGACCTATAAATTTCTGCTTGTTTTCGATAAGCTGGTCGGGTAGGTCAGCGGTATTACTACCGCCTTCCCCCCTAAGAACCGTACGTGA
>ERZ778514.763-NODE-763-length-27244-cov-6.264077_pt1 | contig 27244 bp, 25 predicted proteins | sample MGYA00510344_ERZ778514 | MGnify/ENA primary metagenome ERZ778514 (study PRJEB29527, sample SAMN07138968) | mouse gut metagenome | material: feces | host: mouse | place: China:Nanjing | collected 2016-01-25 ...
CAAAAGAGCAAAAACATACGAGTCCAGACGAAGAAGCGGCTAATGAAAGGATCATGAATCGAAAGCTTTCAGAGATGTATAACTGGAAGTATGATTCAGGAATATCTCTGCAAAGCAATTACAATCAGATACAATCGATATTCCAGTCATTATTAAAAGATATTCTCTCGGACTTTACAGGTAATCTGCAGTTACAATTGATGGCGCAGCTCGACACCTTTACTCTAAATGCTATCAAGCAGTTAGTAACCGAACATTTTCAAGAACTTCTTGATTTTCTCGGACAATATGGGCGTCCGAACTCTGAGGAAGCGCTTATTAACGGGTTGTTTGAAAATATATCGGAGCGAAAGCCCCTGTCTTTGCAAAACGGAAGCTCTTCCTTTGGAAATACAGGCTTCACCGCACAGAGCCTTGAACAGAAAGCCTCAGGACAAAAGCTTACACAGGGAATCATTTATCAAAGGGATGCAAAAGCACGGATAAATGCACAATACCAGACTTCCGTAGGAAAATCCGAAAAGAGCATAACACGGGCCGCCGAAGTCCTCCAGCGCGGCGGATATCTTACAGGAGGCAAAGCATTCACTTTACGCGATGTCAGACAAGCACAGAATTTTATCCAATACCTGAACCAGAATCTCCCCCAGATGAAATCTGAAAAGCTTCCTTACACCAGTGAAGAATATCTTGGCTTCTCGGCAGGAATGTCCTCTTTGAAAGCGCAGACTTTTATAGAACAAGCAGGCCTTGGAGATGGAACCGCCTCCGCCCTGAAGTATGCCATGGGTATCCATGCGCAGGAATTTTTTCTCCAGAATGCACAAGCCTTAAAACAAACGCCCGAATACAGGAATCAAAGCGGAAATCCTTCCTATCAGGCAGACAGCTTTCAAAAAATATACCGATATATGATAGACTCTTATAACGAGAACCACGATGCACAGACCGCTGCTCTGGCCGGACTAAAAAAATCCCTTGAAAGTTTTTATGAAAAACAGACGGATCCGGTTTATCAGAATATGAACCGCTATCGTTCAGACATTGGATTTTTTACCCGCTCACCGATAGATAATGTGAAAAATGAGATCCTAAACGGTTGGAAGGCCGTCTGCAGAGACTGGAATGCCTTTTTACAGTATACACAACTTTCAAAGGACAGATCCCTAAGACTTGATTATAATTTGAGCCGTGATTATTATATAGCATTTCTCATGTCTCAAGAGAAATCACCCCACAGCGGAAAAGGCAGAAAGAAAAAAACACTGCAATTTGTGATGCGGCTCGCTATTCTTGTTGTCGGCATCATTATATGCCTGTTTCTTCTGGCATTGTTTTCATAAAAAAATGCTTTGGACGCTCCCCGCCGCCAAAGCATTTTTTTCTTAAGGCTCCATCTTTTTTACAATATATTCGCGCACTTTTTCTTTTGGTATATCTAAAGCAACTGCAAGCTCACCGTATAGGAACTTCTCCGCGCTATTCAAATATCTGTCATCTACATTAATAACCTTCTTCCCAACTGCAAGCCGCTCTTTTTTCCTGATATAAGATGTCTTCATCAGCGCAACCCATGATCTGCACTGATTTTTAAACAGCGCTTCCTTATACATGAGTTCCCGCCTCTTTTCATCATTTACATTCAGAATATCAATATTGGGCATATCGGCAATCAGCTCTCTGGCCTCATTAGACGATATAACCTTTCTCAACTGTTTTTCCTGTCCATTGACTGGCATATAGAGTGTTCCGCCCGCATTATACAAGGGTTTCAATGTATAATATTCTTTTTCTCTGTCAGAACACCTTATGTCTAGTCTCCCAATATTTGTCACTTCACAGACACCTTCTTTATAATGTACTACCTGATCACCAACTTTGAACATATTTACCTCCTGTTCATTCACTGACATTTCGCTGTATCCTATCTGACATCCCCTGTTTGTTCAAAAAAAGAAACTGCCGGACTGCTATCTCCATAATAGAAAAGACGCACAATCTAAGCATATTCCGCTTATAGACCGTACGCCAGCTCCATCTGGTATATCATCTATGAAGTTCGTTATTTGCCGACATAATCCTTTCTTTTTGTATTATATCACACAATTCTCATAAATGTAAGCTATTTTTTCAAAATTTCTCCACAGACTTTCTCTGCAAAATATATTTACTGAATATAACCTTCATGAAAAGCTTTTCCTTTATTATAGGCATAAAGCTCTGCCATAGTCGCCTCCATATATGGATTCACATAAAAAATTCCTGCCAGACCACAGGTAATGGCAGCCAGCAGATACCAGCCGATAAAGGAAAGCTGTAATACAAAAGCATCCATTTTCTCACCATCCATCATCCGCTTACTGATCGCAAATGCTTCTTTCTGGTCCATACCCGGATTTTCCGCAAGAATATAAGGTACCATCATATACTCAAGCTCTTTGATAATTCCCGGTATTATAAACAAAAGTGTCCACAAAGCAACATACAAGTCTTTCAAGAACATGGTAAGGACGATATTCCCATAATGCCCTGAACGGAATCCATCGAAGATGTCCCCGACACGTGACATCTCCGTACGGTTCCGGACAAAAAATTTATTTGCGCCGATCCGAAGTACATTTCCCACAAAAATATTAAGAAGCAGCCCGAATACAACCAATATAAGACCTATGACCACCAACACCGATGCGATTGCTGTGAAAGTACCGCTCATATCACCTATATCATAGCCACCATAACTGCTGTAGCCGTTATCCGTCACAGCGCTCTGCGATCCGCTTCTGACACCTCCTGCAGCTCCGATCCCTTCTACAACTGACATAATAAAAGCAACCGCTACACAACTCCAGTAATTCCGCTTCATATTAATCTTTGCATTATTTTTTAATTGCTCCCTAGTCCACATACTCTTGCTCCTTTGCTGTCATAATTTACTGAATTTCCCGAATCTTCTTTCTAAGCCCCAGAACCTGATCCGGCGCAACCGACAATTCATCAACTCCTATCTGAACAAAAAATTCCGTCATTGACAGGTCTGCTGCCAAATCACCGCACACACTGATAGTCTTACCCTCCAAATGGACGTTATTCGTAACAATCCGTATCATCTTAAGCAGTGCCGGATGTTTCGTATCATAATGGCTCACGACGGCCTCATTCGTCCTATCCATACCGAGCGTAAACTGTGTGAGGTCATTCGTCCCGATACTGAAAAAGTCTACCTCTCTCGCCAACTCTCCGCTGAGCATAACCGCCGCCGGAGTTTCAATCATAACACCCACTTTGATATTTTCGTCAAAAAACGCCTTTTCCGCCTTCAGCTCCTGCTTTACACCTTCCAAATACTCCTTTGCTTTGATAACCTCTTCCACCTTCGTTATCATCGGGAACATAATCTGTACATTCCCATAGATGGAGGCTCTTAAAATAGCCCGAAGCTGCGTCTTGAACATCTCTTCCTTCTCAAGCGACATACGGATTCCCCGAAGTCCCATTGCCGGGTTATGCTCCTTTTCCATCTCCAGAAATTCCGCCCTCTTATCCCCGCCTAGATCCGCAGTACGGATAACTACTCTGTTCATTCCCATAGACTCCGCTGCAAGCTTATATGCCTGAAACTGCTGCTCCTCTGTAGGCGCCCGATTTCCATTCTCCATAAAAAGGAACTCGCTTCGGAAGAGTCCGACTCCTCCGGCATCGCTTCGGATAACCCGCTCAATATCTTCTCGCATCCCGATATTCGCACAGATATCTATCTTCTGTCCGCTCTGGGTAATATTTTCCTTACCCTTCAGACGCTCCAGATTCGAGATATGTACTTTATTCTCATCTTGGCGCCGTTTCATTCTTGTAAGCAATGTATAATCCGGTTCTATATATATCTTACCCTCATAGCCGTCTACAATGATCATCTTGCCCTCGTACTCCGCCTTCAGAGATTCGCCAAGTGCGATGACAGATGGGATTCCTTTCGTACGGGCAATGATCGCCGTATGAGAATTAACTGTTCCATACTTGGTGACAAATCCCAGAACCCGCTCCTTGTCAAGCTGTACTGCCTCGCTTGGATACAAATCCCCCGCCGCCATAATAAACGGCTCATCCACATACAACTTATCTTTCCAGCTCCTTGACAGAATCCGGATCATCCGGATTGCCGCATCCCGTACATCTGCTTCGTTGCTTTTATCCCTGTTATCCTTCAGATATTCCTCTGTCGCTGTCTTTACCGCATATTCCGCATTCAGCTTCTCCTCCAGAATGATGCTTGTGATCCTGTTCCACAATCCGTCATTATCCAAAATATCCTGCTGCATCTCAAAAATAGCTGCATTCGCCTTTCCAACTTCACGGATAGAAATCTCATACAACTCCTGCAATTCAAATAATGCACGCTCCTTCGCCTTCTGAAGACGGGAAATCTCTTTCTCCACATCTTTCACATAGATATGACGTACTTCTTTTATATCTCTTTTATAAAATGAAAGCTTTCCAATGGCAATCCCTTCGGAAACTTTTTTCCCGGTCAGTGTAATCATAGTGCACTTCCTTTACTGTTTTATACCAATTATACTTTACACTTTTCCCTCCCTTTCGTCAAGCAATTCCGCCTTACTATACGTCAAAAATATCCTCAAATCCATTGACTTTTTGTTCAAATCATGGTATTCTAGCGAAGTGTCACTTGTACAAATGTTACGGTGATGCAGGATTAATTTTTATGGAGGTATCGTAATGAAAGGTACAGTTAAGTGGTTTAACAACCAAAAAGGATACGGCTTCATTTCCGACGAAGCTGGAAACGATGTATTCGTACATTATTCAGGACTGAATATGGAAGGCTTCAAGTCTCTGGAAGAGGGACAGGCAGTAGAGTATGATGTTACAGAAGGTGCAAAAGGACCTCAGGCAGTGAATGTCACAAAACTCTAAGATTTAGGAACGATAATCAAAATTTCGATGTACCTTTTTTATATATGGCACTTTGATATTTAAAAGTAATACACAAAATGAGATTTCGGAAAAAAGGGATGCAGCGCAAGCGCCGCATCCCTTTTTCACATTTTTCAAGATTGACGGACATTTCATCTGATCTTCAACAGAATATTCACCCCAAATGGATTCACTGCAACTCCTTTTGTCTCAGGAGTAAGGACCTCTTTGATTTTTTCATATTCTAACACCGCGGCCCCATACTTTTTCTCCTGATTGAATTTTTGAAACTCCCGGATATCTGTAAAGACCGGCTGAAAGGAATCTCCATTTTTTTTGAGCAATGGGATTCCTTTTCCTTCTTCAATAGCGATAATATATTTGCCGCGGCAGAAATGAGCAGCCAATTCCTCATTCAACTCCTCAAGATCCGCCGTGATTCTGTCCTCTGTTTTTGCCTCTTTTCTGAGTTCCTGCGCAAAGTAAAGAGCTGTCAGGTGAAGCTCCGGATTCTCTATACGAATCTGCCCTTTGGGCATCTCTTCTGCGGTCTGTCTGTGAATCAACTGATCTAACTGAAATTTTGTTTCGTCGGGCAGCCCTTTATCCACCGAGACAGCATTCACTCCCATAGGAAGCAGACTGGTGAAGAATGCCAGACGGCTCTTTTTGTCTATCCTTGCAAGCTGTATGGGATTCTTTTCTTCCAGAAGCCATCTTGCCCCCTTATTTGCACCATCCTTATCGAAATAAACAAATATCTCGTCATCATAGCTTTCTGGATTGCAAGATACGAAAGGCATCTGTGTACACAAAGATACTACCGCATACAACTCGCCGCAATTTCTGATTTTCCTCATAATTTCCTGCAGGTTTGCCATATCTTTTATCAGGTCCCCCATCCTACTGATTTGCGCGGTATGCCTCGTCTGCTGAATACACATCAAATCCGCTTCCTTTCAGAATATCAATGACTCTTGCTGGATCATCACTCTTAAGTACTGCCGCCGCATCGCTTCCATTTGCAAATGCATACATATATTCTATATTAACTTCGCCTTCTACAATCTGGTGCATTGCCTTACACAAAGAACCCGTCGCATGAGGAACCCGAAGCGCTACTACGTCTGTAAGCATGGCCGTGATTCCTGCTTCCTTAAGTGCCGCGCGCCCCTTGTGGGGATCTGACACAATCATACGCAGCATCCCATAATCGGATGTATCCGCAAGGCTTAATGCCACGATATTCACCTGTTTATCCGCCAGAACGCCTAATACATCATCAAGACGTCCTTCTCTATTCTCTAAAAATACTGACAATTGCTGTATTGTATTACTGATACCCATGTTCTGCCTCCTTTTTATAATTCTCTGTTATCAATGACACGTTTCGCTTTTCCTTCACTTCTCTGAATTGTCTTTGGTTCTACAAGCTTCACTTTTACTGACACGCCAAGCGCCTGCTTCAGAACCGCCCCCACCTTATTCTTAAGCTCGTCCAGCTTACGGATCTCGTCTGAGAAATACTTCTCATCTACCTCTACCATTACAGTAAGGACATCCAAATTATTCTCACGATCTACAATAAGCATGTAGTGCGGAGCTACGCCGCCACCGATTGAAAGAAGGGCTGCCTCAACCTGTGTCGGAAATACATTGACGCCGCGGATAACCTTCATATCATCGGTACGTCCGGTGAACTTCTGGATTCTGGGCAGAGTTCTTCCGCATTCGCAAATACCGTACTGGATGCTTGTAAGATCCTTTGTGCGGTAACGAAGAAGAGGCATACCTTCCTTGGTAAGAGTTGTAAATACAAGCTCTCCGGTTTCTCCCTCGGCACATGCACTCTGATCCGCCGGATTTAAGATCTCCGGATAGAAATGATCTTCATACACATGAAGTCCTTTATGGTGAATACAATCTACGGCAACGCCCGGCCCTGTGATCTCACAGAGCCCATAGATATCAAAGGTATTGATTTTTAAAATACTTTCGATCTTCTTACGCATCGCCTCTGTCCACGGCTCCGCGCCATTAATACTCGCCTTGATCTGCAGGCGGTCTACGATTCCTGCCTCTGCTGCCGCCTCCGCAAGATACAGCGCATAAGAAGGCGTACAGCCAAACGCTGTTGCGCCGAAGTCCTCCATACACATAAGCTGACGTTTTGTGTTTCCTGACGACATCGGGATCGCCATCGCACCAAGAGCTTTTGCGCCAAGATCCAGTCCCATACCTCCTGTAAAAAGTCCGTACCCATAGCATACATGAATACGGTCAGCAGAAGTCAGTCCTGCCATCACAAGACCTCTTGCCACACATTCTCCCCAGATGTCGACATCGTTCCGGGTATAGGAAGCCAATGTAAGCTTTCCTGTTGTTCCGGATGTTCCCTGAACCCTTGCGATCTTCTCCTTCGGAACCGCCAGAAGCCCGAATGGATAATTATCCCTTAAATCCTCCTTTGTTGTAAAGGGGAGTTTCCCGATATCCTCGATTCCTTTAATATCCCCCGGCAGCACCCCGAGCTCATCCATCTTCTTCTTGTAAAATGGGACATTCTCGTATACATTCTTTACCTGCCTTACAAGTCTCTCACCTTGTAGTTCGCTCATTTCATCCCTGCTCATGCATTCAACCTTCGGATCTCTGATTTGCTCTTGCCAATCAGCCAGTTCTACTCTTGCCATATCTTTTTCTCCTGTTCATTCCTTCATATATTTTATAATCTTAAGAGCCGAAGTCTTTCTTCCGGCTAAAATTATCTTTATATCTGCTTTTTATATAATCTTGCGCGATAACCGCCTTTCTACAGGCGGCAGCCTACATCGAATGCCTTTTTGTTGATTTCAACCGTCTTGAAAGGAACAGTCTTTTGGATCACCTCATACCACTGCTCTTTTGTAAAGTCCATATGCTGTGCTGCAATTCCGAGAACAATCAGATTGAACACTCTCGGATTTCCAAGTTTTTTGGATTCCTCTGTAGCATTTACCGCATATACCTTATGCTCCTTCTGTAAAGTCTCCAGAATCCCTTCCGGATACTCTGCCGCTCCGATTACAACCGGCATCGGATCGATCCGCCAGTCATTGACGATTAATGCGCCGTCCTTCTTCAAAAAGTGAGCATATCTTAATGCCTCAAGCCGCTCAAAGGCAATGATCACGTCTGCTTGTCCTTCTTCTACGATAGGTTCCGCCACCTTTTTGCCGTACCGTACAAAAGTCACCACGCTTCCGCCTCTCTGCGCCATACCATGAACCTCGGAAAGTTTCACATCATAGCCGCCCAAAGTAGCAAGACCGCCGAGTATCCTGCTGGTAAGAAGTGTTCCCTGTCCCCCGACGCCGACGATCATAATATTCTTTACTGCCATTATCTGACACCCTCCTTTACCAGTTCAATTGCCCCAAACTTACATAAACTGCCGCAAAGACCGCAGCCGGTACACATGGTATCGTCAATTTTAACCGTATCGTCTGAATTCTTTGTCATAGCCGGACATCCCGGCTTCATGCACATGCCGCATTTTTTACATTTGTCCGCGAAAGCGGTGTAGAGTGGCTTCTTCCCCTTGCTTAAAAGTACACAGGGAGATTTTGTGATGATAACAGACACCTCATCCTTCGCTGCTTCCTCTTTAATGGTCTTTTCAAGCTCTGCAATATCAAAAGCATTGACCTCGATAACATTTTTCACTCCCACTGCACGGCAAAGCGCCGGAATGTCGATGGCATAAGTTGCATCGCCCTGCAGCGTCTTTCCTGTAGCCGCATGATCCTGATGACCTGTCATTCCTGTAGTGGAATTGTCAAGGATCATAACAGTTCCTGTTGCATTGTTATAAGTCATATTCATCAGAGAATTGATACCTGTATGCAAAAATGTAGAATCGCCGATCACTGCTACCCAGTTTTTTATGTAATTCTTTCCCTTTGCTTTCTCCATACCATGAAGCGTGGAAATGCTTGAGCCCATACACATAGTTGTATCTACGACACTGAGAGGTGCCACTGCTCCAAGGGTATAGCAGCCGATATCTCCCGCCGCATGGAATTTTAATTTATTCAGCACATAGTAAACGCTTCTGTGGGGACATCCCGGACATAGGATCGGCGGCCTCCCCGGAGCTTCGGCAGGCTTTGCAAGGGCAATCTCCTCTTTCAGGACCGCTGTCCGCAGCATGTTGGCGCTGTATTCGCCCTGTATAGTGAAGATCTCTTTTCCGATGGCTTCGATTCCCCATGACTTCACCTGCTCTTCAATGACTGGATCAAGCTCCTCTACGATGTAGAGTTTTTCAACCTTCGCCGCGAAATCTTTGATCAGTTTCTTAGGCAATGGGTTCACCAGACCAAGCTTTAAGACAGAAGCACCGGGCAGCGCCTCCTTCACATACTGGTATGGAATGCCGCTGGTAATAACGCCGATCTTCGTGTCATTCATCTCCACTCTGTTAACTGACAGCGTATCAGCCGCCTCTGCAAGCTCATCGTTACGCTTTTCAATCTCGATATGGCGAAGCTTTGCATTCCCCGGCATCATAACTGTCCGCCGGATATCCTTCACATATTCCTTATCCAAAATATCCTGTCTGTCTTCTAATTCCACAATTCCCTGAGAATGCGCAAGCCTTGTCGTCGTCCGGTATACAAATGGCCGGTCAAACTTCTCACTAAGTTCAAATGCAAGCTTCATGTATTCCTTCGCCTCTGCGCTGTCCGCCGGCTCAATAACCGGAAGCTTGGCAGCTCGGGCTACCATTCTCGTATCCTGTTCATTTTGTGAACTGTAAAGCCCGGGATCATCCGCTACTACGATCACAAGTCCCCCATTCACTCCCATATAAGAAACGCTGTATGCCGGATCTGCCGCCACATTGAATCCCACATGCTTCATGCACGCCATCGCTCTTGTGCCCGCCAGAGATGCGCCAACCGCCACCTCCGTGGCAACCTTCTCGTTGGGAGACCATTCACAGTACAAATCATCTTTGTACTGCACCAGATATTCGCTGATCTCTGTGCTCGGCGTACCCGGATATGCCGCAGATACCTTTACACCGGCCTCATAGGCGCCTCTGGCGATAGCCTCATTGCCGAGCATAATTACTTTATTCGTTTCTGACATTCCTCAGTCCATCCTTTCGTAAATATCTTTAAGTATATCATAATACTTTTCCAATTTAAAGTTGTAATTTGTGAGCAAAAACTCTTAAGAAAATCTGTCAAAAAATCTTATGCTTCAGAATGCATTGCATTCTTTATACGCTGCTTTTGCAGGAATACTCCTCTGCCGTCAGCTTAATAATCGCAACTGCACGCGAAAGCTTTGGATTTTTCACAAAATCATCAAACTCTTTCCCTGTCTGGTGCTTCATGATCTTGGCAAGCGCTTTACTTTTCTCCTGCTCATCCTCTACAAGCTCTGCATACCCGCCGCCAATGATACTTTCATACTGATAACTGTACTGACAGGGCGTATTCCCTTCTATCAGTGAAATCTCCCTGTCCATCTCAAACCCTGCCTGCGCATTCTTACGGAGCAGTTCAAGCTTCTTCCCCTCCTTTGCACAGTGGAAATAGATTACCAGCTCTTCTCCATCAAAATCATACGCCATATTCATCGGAACGATATAGGGCTTTCCGCCGTCTGATAACCCAAGCCTGCATACTTTGCAGCCGTCAAGTATTCTTTTGATCTCTTCCGTATCCTTGACTTCTCTGTCTGTTCTTCTCATGAAATTTTATCTCCTTTCCAAATGCCGTCTCTTATGCTTTAAAGATAAATGCCGGAACCGGAGGATGATTCTCTCGATTCCAGTATTCATTTACGATTACCGTGAATTTCTTTGACGGGAGCTTCCTCAGATATGAAAGAATTACTTCCTTTTCCTCAAATCCCGTATCTCCCCCGCTGTAAATACAAAGGCTCATCATCCCACCGTGTTTTAATATGGAAAGCCCTTTTTCCACCGCCGCAATACTTGTATCCGCACATGTCGCTATCTTATGATCCCCGCCGGGAAGATACCCAAAATTAAAACAGATAACATCCGCCGTCTCGTCTTTTGCATAATTTCCCATATGCTCATGACCATCCAGAATCAGCCTTGCCCTCTGTTCCATCCCATAACTCTTTAACAGGTCTTCTGTATACAAAAGCGCCTGTCTCTGTATGTCAAACGCTAACACACTGCCTGCCTCTCCCGCGAGCCCGCATAAGAATAATGTATCATTTCCCTTTCCCATTGTCGCGTCAATATAAAATCCTCCCTCCGCTGCCTGAGACCGGATAATCTCATGGCACCAGAGAGTAATCTGTGACTGTTTCATGACCGCAGCTCCTTTTTCTTATGTTCATGCCTTGTATTATATAAGAACATGATAACCGCCATGGTACAGATGATTCCGTATCCAAGCCAGCTCAGTACATCCGGAATCTGCCCGAATACGGCGAATCCCAGAAGCGCTGCAAATATGATCTGGGAATAGTCATACACGGAAATCTCCCTTGCAGGCGCGCACGTGTAGGCCGCCGTAATGGAAAACTGTCCGCCCGCAGCACTGAATCCCGCCATAAGAAGCGCTGCAAGCTGCGCCGCTGTCATGGGATGGTAATCAAAGATCAGCCACGGCAATGTTACCGTACAGGAGAATAAAGAAAAAAAGAATACAATAAAAGAACCCTTCTCACCGTTTTCCCCGAGCTTTCTCACCATCGTATAAGCCGCTCCCGCGCAGATTCCTCCAAGCAGTCCTATGATAGAAGGAATCAGATCCATATTCGCGAAGGTAGGCTTGACTACGAACATGCTGCCGGCAAATGCTCCCGCCACAATCAATGCCTGCGGCGCCGTCACTTTCTCTTTTAACACCAGAAAGCTGAACAGCACTGCAAAAAAGGGCGACATCTTATTCAGCATTGACGCGTCGGCAAGAACCAGATGGTCTATGGCATAGAAATTGCACAAAATCCCCATTGTCCCAAACCCGGCACGCAGCAGCAGATAGATTAAATTTTCTCTTTTGCACCGAAATGGCACCCGATCCTTTAATAGAATCACAAAAGCAAATCCCGCAGCCACAAAATTTCGGAAAAAGCTTTTCTGCACAGAAGGCAGGTCGCCCGCCAGACGCACAAACATGTTCATAAATGCAAAGCAAAATGCAGACAGGATAATATAGATGATTCCTTTATATCTGTTATTCATAATCTGTCATTCCTTTCTGTTCCGATACTCTTTCTCATAGATCAAAAAGCGATAACTGATTAGACTCCGGAAGAGCTCCAAATAGTCCCATTCCCGCCATATAATCGATCACCGTCTTACTCGCCTTCGTTCTCTGCCTGAAATCATCCTTCGACAAGTACGGTCCGTCCTTCGCGGCTTCTGCCACAGCCTCCGCCGCCTTTTCTCCCATCCCCTCAATACTGATAAAAGGAGGCATCAGCTTTCCGTCCACGATTAAGAACTTCGTCGCCTGCGCCTTATAGATATCAAGAGGTTCAAATTCCAGACCTCTTGCATACATTTCCTGTACAATATGCATATCCTTTAAAGTTGCCTGCTCCTTTTGAGAAAGACTTGCTAAGCGGCGGTTATAGTCGTCTATATACTGATTCAGCTTTTCCTTCCCCTGACACATCAATTCGTAGGAAAATGCATCTGCACGGATTCCAAAATAAGCGCCATAATATGCCAGCGGATAATGAATCTTACAATAAGCGATCCGATATGCCATCATAACATATGCCGCGGCATGGGCCTTCGGAAACATATACTTAATCTGCTTGCAGGACCAGATATACCAATCCGGTACGTCGGCCGCCTTCATGGCTTCCTCAAACTCCGGCGTCAATCCTTTTCCTTTCCTCACCTTTTCCATGATAGTAAAGGAAAGCTCACTGTCCATTCCCTTATTAATAAGATATGTCATAATATCGTCACGGGTACAGATTGCAGTAGAAATCGTTGCCTTTCCACTCTTTATAAGGTCCTGGGCATTGTTAAGCCATACGTCCGTCCCATGGGAAAGCCCTGAGATACGGATCAAATCGGACAGTGACTGAGGCTTTGTATCCACCACCATCTGGATAACAAAATCCGTCCCGAACTCCGGTATGCCAAGACATCCCACCGGACATCCTCCGATATCATCCGGTGTGATCCCAAGCACCGAAGTATCGTGAAACAGCGACATAACACCCTTATCATCCAGCGGAATCTCCGTAGCTTTGAACTTATGGTCCGTCTCATTGTATTCATTATCTATAGCCGGAGAACTGATATATTCCTCCAGAGTCTTGATCATAGTCGGATCATCATGGCCGAGAATGTCAAGCTTCAATAAGTTATGATCTATAGAGTGGTAGTCAAAATGCGTCGTAACAATATCCGTATTCAGATCGTTGGCCGGGTGCTGTACAGGAGTGAAGGAGTTAATATCCTCCCCCAAAGGAAGCACGATAATTCCCCCTGGATGCTGGCCCGTACTTCTCCGGATTCCCGTACATCCCTGTACAATACGATTAATCTCACATACTCTTTTTCCCTGCCCGCGCTCTGAATAATAATTCTTCACATATCCAAACGCTGTCTTATCTGCCAGCGTGCCGATCGTCCCGGCACGGTAGGTCTGCCCGGCCCCAAAGATCACCTCCGTATATTTGTGAGCGTTGCTCTGATAATCGCCCGAAAAGTTAAGATCAATATCCGGCTCTTTATTCCCTTTAAATCCCAAGAATGTCTCAAAGGGAATATCAAATCCGTCTTTCACAAGAGGTTCCCCACAGACCGGACAGCGTTTATCCGGCATATCCCATCCGCAGCCTCCGGCATACGCGCGCACCTCATCAGATGTAAAATCGCTGTAATGGCATTTATCACAATAATAATGAGGACTTAAAGGATTTACCTCCGTAATTCCCGCCATCGTCGCCACAAAGGAAGAACCGACGGAACCTCTGGAACCCACCAGATATCCGTCTTCATTCGATTTCCATACCAGTTTCTGAGCAATGATGTACATCACGGCAAAACCGTTGGAAATAATCGAATGAAGTTCTCTCTCCAAACGCTCGGTTACAATCTCCGGCAGCTTCTCCCCATACATACTATGCGCTTTTCGGTAACAGATTTCCCGAAGCTGCTTGTCAGAATCAGGGATAACAGGCGGACACTTATCCGGCCGGACCGGAGAAATCTTCTCCACCATATCCGCAATCCTTCCCGGATTCTCAACAACAATCTCTCTCGCTTTCCTAGAGCCAAGATATTCAAATTCCGCCAGCATCTCATCTGTCGTATGAAGATAAAGAGGCGCCTGATTATCCGCATCGCCAAATCCTTTTCCAGCCATAATGATACGGCGGTACACCTCGTCCTCCGGGTCGAGGAAATGTACGTCGCAGGTAGCAACAACCGGCTTATTAAACTGTTCTCCGAGATGCACAATACGGCGGTTGATCTCTTTTAAATCTTCTTCACTATTCACCTTACTGATTTTATCGCTCGCTATCATAAAACGATTGTTCCCAAGAGGCTGCACTTCCAGATAGTCATAAAAATTGACAATCTTTGAGATACGCTCCTCTGATTTGTCATTCAAAATTGCCTGATACAGTTCTCCCGCTTCACAAGCGCTCCCCACGATCAATCCTTCCCGGTACTTTGACAATTCACTCTTGGGGATTCTTGGGCGCCTCGCATAATATTCCAAATGTGACTTTGACACAAGGGTATAAAGGTTCGTCCTCCCCACCTGATTTTTCGCCAGAATAATGACATGATAGGAGGGAAGCTTTTTCACCATATCCTTGCTCTGTGCACCGAAATGGTTCAGTCTTTCTAATGTATGGATCCCTCTTTGTCTTAGCATCTCTATAAATTTCACAAAAATCTCCGCCGTCGCACCTGCATCGTCTACCGCACGATGATGATTGTCCAAAGAAATGTGCAATGCATTCGCCACAATATTCAGCTTGAACTTTGACAGTGTAGGAAGAAGTATTCTGGCCATTGCCACCGTATCTACTGATGTAAATTCCGCCGCGATATCCTGATACCGGCAGTTCTGCTCGATAAAGCCTACGTCAAATCCTGCATTGTGCGCCACCAGCACCGCATCCCCCACAAATTCAAGGAACTGAGGAAGCACCGTCTCAATAGCAGGGGCTTCCATCACCATCTGATCGGTAATACTGGTAAGCTGCGTAATCTCAAAAGGAATCGGACGCTTCGGGTTGACAAATGTGCTGAACTTATCCGTAATCTTTCCATCTGCTACTTTTACCGCACCAATCTCAATAATCTTATCCTTCACCGAACTGAAACCCGTCGTCTCCAGATCGAACACTACGTAAGTATCTGAAAGAGACTGCCCTCTTTCATTGACAGCCACATCCTGCAGGTCATCTACCAGATATCCTTCCACCCCGTAAATCACTTTAAAAGGATCTGATCTGTCCAGCCTTTGCAGATAATGATGCGCCTCAGTAAAGCCCTGAACAACGCCGTGGTCTGTGATCGCCACCGCCTTATGCCCCCAGTCATGGGCGCGCTTTAGGATGTCCTCTACCTTAGACACTCCATCCATATCGCTCATCTTCGTGTGACAGTGCAGTTCCACACGCTTTTCCGGCGCCGTATCCTGCCTGCCTTCCGTAAAGTCCGGAATCTTCCGGATTCCAAACACAGAACCTATGGTAAGCTCTCCATCATACTTATCAATGGTCGTAACGCCTTTGATCTTTAAAAACGCTCCTTTTTTCACCTCTGCCAATATCTCGGGAAGCTGATCATTCCGCACGAACATCTTGACCATGATCGTATCTGTAAAATCCGTAATGGCGAACATGAGGATTGATTTCTCATTGCGGATCTCCCGCATATCAAAACTGATAAGCTTTCCCCGGAAGGTAATCTCTCCCATCTCGCCTACAACCTGACTGAGCTTTAGCGGTTCATCATCAAAATCCCGTCCATAAACTATATTCGGATCATTGGAACGCCTTACACTCATAGAAGCTTCCCGCTTTTTGAATCCGGAATACCTCTGGCCTGAAGGTTTTTGACTGCTGTTTTTGCCGCTCTCCTTCTTTTCTTCTGCCTTTGAGGCTGTTACTTTTACAGATTCTTCTTCCTTCTCTGTATGAGCTGCTGCAGAAGCCTTTAAGATCTCATCCACTTCCTGACGCACTTTCAGCTCATTATACTTAAGTCTGCTTTCCTTCCGCGTCTCGTACATCACCCGAATATCAATATCAAGTCCAAATCGATTCTCATACACTTCTTTCAAATAACCCGTCAGCGATTCCTTTTTTCCCTGCGAGACAATCGTGTCATTAAGCTTCAGGCATAGAATATTGCCCTCCTCGAAAGAGCAATTTGCCTCCTTAAGCATACTCCGCTCTACTGCGCTTCTCTGCCCCAGTTCAAGAATAAAACTGTCCATATACTCGTCCATCAGGTTTTCCGGCGTATACTGCTCAGAAAGCTCATACCGCTCAACAATCTCTACCTGAACCCTGCTCTTTCCAAAAAGCTGGTCTTTCAAAAGCCGCTCTGCATCATAAACCGTTCTTTTAGGAAGCAGGTGCTTACCTAATATATGCACACGGATAAAGTCACGATTCGTATTTGTCGTGACTTTTGTAACTTCCACTCCCTGAAACAACATTTCTATATTCTGATTCACTTTTAATGTTGGAAATACTTCAAAAAATGTCTTACTCATTCCAATTAAGCAGCTCCTGTCTTAAGACTTCCAATAGTTCTTCTTCTTTAACTTTCTTTATGATCTCACCCTTTTTGATCAAAAGTCCTTCACCAATCCCCCCGGCGATCCCAATATCCGCCTCTTTCGCCTCACCGGGTCCATTCACCACGCAGCCCATAACCGCCACTTTAATATCCAGCGGAATATCAGAAACCATAGTCTCTACCTGATTCGCCAGCCCGATCAGGTCAATCTTTGTGCGCCCGCAGGTCGGACAAGATACAACTTCGATGCCGCCTTTTCGTAACACTAATGTCTTTAATATGATCTTCGCAGACTTGATCTCCTCTACAGGATCTCCTGTCAGCGATACGCGAATCGTATCTCCGATTCCCTGATTCAAGATCAATCCCAGACCGATCGAAGACTTAATGTTACCTGCCAGAAGTGTTCCTGACTCCGTAATCCCTACATGGAGAGGATAAATACATTTCTTTGCGAGCTCCTCATGAGCCTTTACACACATCATAACATCCGAAGATTTGATGCTGACTACTAGCTGATCATATCCAAAGGATTCAACCAATCTTACTTTGTCAAGAGCGCTTTCAACCAAGCCCTTTGCTGTAACACCGCCGTATTTTTCCACCAGATTTTTTTCTAAAGAGCCGCTGTTTACTCCTATCCTTATAGGTATATCATGTTCCTTCGCCTTTTCCACCACTGCCTTAACACGCTCAGATTCTCCGATATTACCAGGATTAATACGAATCTTATCTGCCCCGTTTTCTATAGCCGCAATTGCCAGACGATAATCAAAATGAATATCTGCAACCAGAGGAATATGTATCCGCTTTTTGATCTCGGAAAGAGCCTTCGCCGCCTCCATAGTCGGCACGGCACAGCGTATGATCTCACAGCCGGCTGCCTCAAGCCTATGGATCTGTTCCACTGTTGCTTTCACATCCTCCGTCTTCGTGTTAGTCATAGACTGGATGGCAATCGGGTTCCCTCCGCCAATCATCACGTCTCCTATCCGTATTTTTTTCGTATCATCTCTGAACATATCATACACCTCCCACAAAAAATTCCCTCTATTACCACCGCATCCACCGATGACAAATAGAGGGATATCTGCCAATGTTACTTTTTCAAAAATATCATCTGCTCTCCATATTCACGTTCTGTCAATGTAAGACAACTCCTGTCTACGCTGTAATTAAACGTAGTAACAACAGAATCTACCGCCTGTGAAAGCATCTCCTTCGTATACTTTCCGTCCGACACTTCCAAAAGCCTTTCAAATTCATCATCGTCTAAATGAATGGCAATGGTCTTCTCATCCCGATCCAGCGTATAATTCATCAACACATCCACATCTTCATTGTCCAAAAGTTCCGGTACGCTTACGGTCAGCGTTCCATTCGCCTTAATCGTCATGGAAAGACTGCCATCCTCATCCTCCCAGCTTCCCTCCAAAGGGTTTGAAGTAAAAAGCTTTGTCAGCAGATAAACTGCTATCAGTATGATTACAACCGATGAACCAATGGTTGCCGCCATCCACAGTGTGCTTCTTTTGTTCTCGTCATTCTTCGCAATTATCATAGGCTCTTTGTCCCCTCATACTTTGCTGCTTTCCTTAAATTATATTTTCTTTTGTTATGTATGTCAACGGGTGTCTGAAAGCAGGCTTCTTATTTTTCCATCTCTACAAGAAGATAAAATCCTTTTTCCGTCTTTTCAATCTTACTGATTATTCCTCTGCGTGCCATAATCCGTTCACTGGTGCGGTAAATTCCTGACATTGCAATAGACGGCTCCACCAGATAAGTATACTGTCCCGTTACAGCACTTCTTTCGCTGATCTCAACTTTCTGGCCCTCTTCTACAAGACCTTCTCTTTCCATTTTAAATCTTTCTTGTCTCATTACGCCTCATTTTCCTTCGTTATCGCCGAATAATATCACATCTTGGAACATATCATTTATATTGTGTTGTGTACCGGCACACATCCTGTTCTTTACTGCAACACCTGATAAAATATAACTATCAAATCATGGAAAGGATGAGCGCTTATGTCTTTGGCTGAAAAACTAAAAATCCTCCGGCTCGAACACAATATGACGCAACAAGATGTTGCAACCCGTATCAGCGTTGCACGGTCCACAGTCGCGGGCTATGAGAAAAAAGAACGACAGCCTTCACTGGAAACTCTGGCAGCGCTTGCAGATCTTTTTGATGTTACGGTTGATTATCTGATAACCGATAAAACTATGAATGAATGTATAAATCTTGATACCTCAAACCGTGCCCTTCCATCAGATGAAGCAGCAAAGCTGCTTGCCAGATACAAAAAACTCTCACCTGATTCCCGAAGGCTTCTAATGGATTTTATCCAAATACTTGAAAAATCAGAACAAAACACACAGAAACGGCAGAACCTTTAGCAATTGCTTCCCGGCGTCTGCCGTCTTCACTTTTAACACTCTTGTGCAATCTTTTTGATCAGCTCTCTCGTATCTTCCCATCCCAGACACGGATCCGTGATAGATTTCCCATATTTCATTTGCTCACAGATATCCTGCCTTCCTTCTTCCAGATAACTCTCTATCATAACTCCCTTTACCAATGATCTGATGCCCCCGCAATGCTTTCTGCTGTGCAGCACCTCGCTGACAATCCGAATCTGCTCCTTAAATGCCTTGTTAGAATTGGAATGATTCGCATCTATGACAACAGCCGGATATTTTAGCTCCATCTTTTCATATAATCTAAGAAGCCGCACACAGTCCTCATAGTGATAATTCGGGATACAGGTGCCATACTTGTCCACACCGCCCCGCAAAATCGCATGGGCAAGTTCATTTCCACCTGTCGTCACATCCATCCCCCGGTAGATGAACCGGTGTCCCATCTGTGCCGCCATTACAGAATTGAGCATAACAGACAGATCGCCGCTGGTCGGATTCTTCATTCCCACCGGAATATCCATTCCGCTGGCCGTCAATCTATGCTGCTGATTCTCTACAGATCTTGCTCCGATTGCCTCATAGGACAGAATATCATCCAGATAGCTTCTGTTCTCCGGATACAACATCTCATCCGCCGCTGTCAGACCGCTCTCCTCCATCGCTCTGATATGCATCTTCCGAATCGCCAGAATCCCTGCATACAGATCCGGAGCCTTATCCGGATCCGGCTGGTGAAGCATTCCCTTGTAGCCTTCCCCTGTCGTTCTCGGTTTATTCGTATAGATCCTTGGCACCAATATCAGCCTGTCCGACACCTCCTCATTCAGTCTGGACAGACGGTTTACATATTCGCAGACTGCCTCCTCGTTATCTGCGGAACAAGGTCCCACGATCACTAAAAATTTGTCTGATCTTCCCGTAAAAATATCACGGATCTCCTTATCCCGCCGGACCTTCATGGCAACGAGCCTGTCTGACAGAGGGTATTCTTTTTTTAATTCCTGCGGCGACGGAAGGGTATTGTTAATTCTCATTGCCATTTTTATATGTCTCCTTACTTTCCAATTAATTCATTGATCTGCCCTGGCTCTGGCATAGAGCGGATCGCTCCCTTTTTCAGTGTAATCAGAGCCGCGCCTGCATTGGCGAAGGTTAAGATTTCTCCAAGAATTTCTTCCGTCAGATTTTCTAACCCATATTCTAATACTCCATGAATCGAACAGCCGCAGAACGTATCTCCGGCACCGGTTGTCTCGACCGCTTTTACAGTAAAGCCTTTTCTCTCTACTCTCAGATCCTTATAATATGCACGGCTTCCGTCCTTTCCCATAGTAAGAAAGATAAGCGGGATATTATATTTCTCCTGCAGATAACGAATTCCATCGTCATAATCTTCCATACCAGATACAAACTGGATCTCGTTATCTGATATCTTCAGCACATCACAATACTGAAATCCATATTCCATCTGTTTCTTTGCCTCGTCTAAAGTATTCCAGAGCGGGGGGCGAAGGTTCGGATCGAATGTAATCAGACACCCCGCTTCCTTTGCCACCTCAAGGGCTCTCTTTGTCGCTGTTCTCGCCGGCTCTCCTGTCATAGAAAGAGTTCCAAAATGAAATACCTTTGAACTGCGGATAATATTATAATTCACCTCATCCTCATCGATCATCATATCAGCACCCGGTTTGCGGTAAAAAGAAAACTCCCTGTCTCCATCCGGAAATGTATGTACAAATGCCAGCGTTGTAGGAACCTCCTCGTCCATACAAAGTCCCTCCGCATTGATCCCTACACCGGAAATCGTATCTTTAAGCAGACGTCCAAACTGGTCGTCTCCAACCTTTCCGATAAAAGCAGTTTTTCTGCCAAGCTTATTCAGCATCGCAAGCACATTGCAGGGCGCTCCTCCCGGGCATGCCTCAAATAAGTTATTACCCTGCTCGCTCTGTCCGTTCATGGCAAAATCGATCAAAAGCTCGCCCATCGCAGTTACATCGTATAATTTGTCCATATCAAAAACTCCTTCCTTCAAACTCATTGTATACATTTTAACATACCTTGCCAAAGGTCGCAACTATACATCCAAATCCGTCAAATGTGCACTACTGTAACATAATCTGACAAACACAAAATATGCAGTGCTTATTGACATTTCAATAAACACTGCGTTTTTGCTGTTTTGGGATACCGCTGAATAATTTCTTCATAACTTTTTGAGTTTTATTAAATCACCAATAACATTCCCTAAGTCTCTCCTGAAAATTTCAAATGTATATGATACTTCCTCATCATCTTTTTCCTTTAATTCAGGAAGCAGTTCTTTTCGGATCGATTCCAAGCGAAAAGCCAGATGTGTTCCATACTGTCTTAAGTAAACCACTATTATAAGCAGTAAGCAATATATCCGCATACTTATCTTTTTTATCATTATTCATGGCTCGACACCTCTTTTCTTATAATCCTCTTTCCCTCTTAATACGCTTAATTATAACACAGTTATCTTTTGTCCGCAATTATTGCTTTTTTCCATAAAATTTCTGTATCTAAAATCATGTAAGTATTATCCCAACAGATTCACCCCGCCCAAAAGCACATAAGAAATAAAGCACATGATCACTGTCGCCATACATATCCCTAAAATGACCGCCGGAAATGCCTTCTTAAACTTAATCCCAAGCAAAGCTGCGATCAGAGAACCTGTCCATGCCCCTGTCCCCGGAAGAGGAATCCCCACAAATAAAACAAGTCCCCAGAACTCATATTTTTCGATCTTATCGCTCTTGCTCATAGCCTTGCTCTCCAGCTTTTCAACCATAGGCCGGAAAAGCTTTGTTCCTTTCATCCACTGAAACACAGGCGTGATCAGCAGCAGGATAAACGGCACAGGAATGATATTTCCGATAACACTTAACGGAACGGCTGTTGAAACCGGAACCCCAAGGAGCGGTCCTGCAACTAAAAGTGCGCCTCTAAGCTCCAAAATCGGAATCATAGATATCATAAACACAATCACTTCTTTCCCCACACTGCCTCCCAGCGCGTCGATAATTCCCTGTATCAATGTCTCTGTCATAGCATTCTCCCTTAATTAAATATACTAGAATCTTTCACAGATTCTTTTTCTGCCGCCAAATACCCGTCTAAAAAACCAAACAGGGTATCCATCTCATCTTTTGTGCCGACAGTAATGCGCACATACTGCTCAATCCGCTCGCTTCCCCAGTAACGTACATAGATTCCTTTACTTTTCAGCGCCGCATAAAGCTTCTGAACATCATATCCCGGATGTGTGGCAAAGATAAAGTTCGCTTTCGAATCGAGACATAAAAAACCACGTTTTTTAAGTTCCTCCTTTGCCCACTCCCGCGACCTAGTTATCTTACGGATTCCTTTCTCAAAATATTCCTTATCCTTTACCGCTTCCACGCCGCATACGATCGCCGCTTGATTCATCGTATAAGAGTTAAAAGAATATTTCGCATCATTCAAATATTTGATAAGATGCGGATTGCTGACGGCGTAACCGATTCTCATACCCGCCATGGAACGCGCTTTGGAAAAGGTCTGAACTACGATCAGGTTCTCGTACTTATCAATCAGTTCCAATGCAGATTTCCCTGCAAAATCTATATATGCCTCGTCTACGATCACGATTACATCCTGATTGCGGGCAATAATCTCCTCGACATCCCCAAGCTCCATATAAATCCCTGTAGGTGCGTTAGGATTTGGAAAGATGATACCTCCGTTCTCCTTATAATAGTCTTCTTTTATAATGCAAAAATTCTCATCCACCGGGCAGCACTCATACGGAATACGGTATAGCTGCGCCCACACCTTATAAAAAGAATATGTAATATCCGGAAAAAGTATTGGTTTTTCTGAATTAAAAAATGTAAGAAAACACATGGAGAGAACATCATCAGATCCTACCCCCACAAATACCTGATTCTCATCTACGTGATAAAAATCCGCCAGCGCCTTCACAAGCTCTCCTGCTGTCGGATCCGGATACAGCCGCAGCCGGTCCACATCCATAGATTTTAAAGCCTTCTCTACTCCCGGCGCAGGAGGATACGGGTTTTCATTGGTATTTAACTTGATCACTTTCTGCAAAGGCTGCTCTCCCGGCACATAAGGCTCTACCTTGCGGATATTTTTCTCAAATGTCTTCATCTAAAAATACTCCTTTGCAAGCTCCCGGAATTTCGGAAGGGAATTCACAATCGTCTCATAGGAAACACAGTAAGCCAGTCTCACATACCCCGGACATGCAAAAGAACTTCCCGGGACGATAAGAAGATTATACTTCTTCGCCGCCGCGCAGAATTCCTTTTCATCCGCCACCGGTGATTTCACAAAGAGATAGAATGCCCCCTCTGGTTTGATACATTCAAACCCGCAGTCCTTTAACCCCTGATACAATGCCTCCCTGTTCCGGTCATAAAAAGAAATATCTGTCTTTTCATTCAAGCACTTTGCCACGATCTTCTGCTGAAGAGTCGGCGCATTTACAAATCCTAAAATACGTGTGGCAACATTTGCCGCTGAAAGCACTTCTTCACTGTCTGTCACTTCATCGGGAATCACAAGATATCCGATACGTTCTCCCGGCAGAGACAATGATTTGCTGTAAGAATAGCCTACGATCGTGTTATCATAATACTTTGTCAGATATGGAACCTTTGCACCGTCATACACAAGCTCGCGGTACGGTTCGTCAGAAATCAGAAAGATATCCGTGCCATACTCCCTCTGCTTCGCCTCCATGATCGCCGCCAGCTTCTTAATGGTGTTCTCGGAATATACAACACCCGTCGGATTGTTCGGCGTATTGACAATAACCGCCTTCGTCTTCGGCGTGATTTTCTGCTCAAATTCGTTAAGCTTTGGCTGAAAGTCTACAGTATTCGGTGAGATTTCCACCAGCACGCCATCATAATTGTTCGTATACGAACGATATTCTCCGAAATACGGAGCAAACGCGATAACCTCATCTCCCGGATCGATCAGAGACTTTAAGATGACATTCAGTCCTCCCGCAGCGCCTACCGTCATGACAATATTCTTTCCCTCAAATTTTGTACCGAAACGCTCATTCAGAGAAGAGGAAATTGCTTCTCTCACGTCTGCATAACCGCAGTTACTGTTGGTATAGCCGTGAAGCGCAACCGGATCTTCCTCCTCAAGAATCTCCAGAATTGCTTTTTTTACTGCTTCCGGCGCCGGAACATTCGGATTCCCAAGACTGAAATCAAATACATTTTCTGCCCCGTAAATCTCTGCCAGCCTGTTTCCTTCTTCAAACATTGCCCGGATAGCGGAACTATTCGCCACCATATTCTTCATCTTCTCTGCTATCATCTTCAAATTCCTCCTTCACTGTTGTCTCCGTTATTGTCTGCTTCTAATCCACTCGCCTGTCTCTTTTACGTTTCCTTTTTCCACCAGAAATACCGGACGGTAAGAAAGCTTTGCCTTTCTTAGGCCATCCGCGCCAGTATCTTCTTCCCGATTAATATACTGATAATCCATACATTCATGCTCTACAAACTGCTGATTGATCATCGTATAGGCTCCCTCAACGTCTGCAAAAGCTTTTTCGATATGAACTACAAATGTATCGGAACAGACAGGTTCTCCCAGCGTAAATGCGGCAACTTTCCCGTCAACCTTCAAAACACCGCCGATAAGCTCTAATTCTTCAAACAACCGGAGAGCATTGAGCGTCACGCACATCTCGGCATTCTTCTCCTCGTCCTCCTCACATCCATTCTCATTGCGCCACGTAAGAGCCATCTGAAAACACTCCTCCAGATTGTCCTTCGTCATGGTCTCATAGCACCAGCGCCCCTCATAAAGCGCTTTAAATTTATTAATATGATTGCGCTTCCCGTGAAGCTTCTTTCCTGACAATGTAGCAAGCTTCTCCGCCTCATATACATAATCTGCATAATCGCGCTCATATTCAATCTCAAATCTGCCCGGATACCACTCTTCAAGCTTCGCAAAATTATCCGGTGTGATATTGTACATAGTAAACGGATAGCCTCTCTCTTCGCTGTAGCTTTTCATAAATTCCAGCGCCTTTTGTACGCTCTCATCATCCCCTGCCGGAAAAGCATAAGATACATGCTTCTCATCCTCACTCTTAAAGACTAAAGCGCCCTCGACCACTGCCCATTTTACCGGATACTGTCTGGACCATAAAAACACATTTACAAAAGTCCTCTCACAGCTCCTGCTCGTATGATGTTTTAAATATTTTGAAATAATTTCCCTATCTTCCAGTTCTGCCCGCTTAAATCGTACCTCTTCCATAGTTTCCCTTCTATCTCCGTTCATTTATTATCGTATATGATACAATGACTCATAGATGCCTTTTTTCTTCAATAATTCTTCATGCGTTCCTTGCTCTGCGATTCCATCCTCTGTCAGTACAAGAATTTTTTCTGCATTGCGGATAGTCGTAAGGAGGTGAGCGATGACAAAAGTCGTACGGTTCTTCGCCAGACTTTCCAGCGACTTCTGTACCACCTGCTCGCTCTCATTATCAAGCGCCGAAGTCGCCTCATCAAATATCAAGACCGGCGGATTCTTAAGAAATACCCGCGCGATAGAAAGCCGCTGCTTCTGCCCTCCGGAAAGCTTCACACCCCGCTGGCCGATATCTGTATCGTAACCGTCTGGAAAACTCATGATAAATTCGTGCGCATTGGCTCGCTTTGCCGCCCGTACAACCTCCTCATCAGAAGCGTCCGGCCTGCCATAACGAATATTATCCATAATCGTCCCCGCAAACAGATACACATCCTGCTGCACGATACCGATATGATTTCTTAAGCTCTCAAGCCGGATATCTCTGATATCCATACCGTCTATACATACCGATCCCGCTGTCACCTCATAAAACCTCGGGATCAGACTGCAGAGCGTCGTCTTTCCGACACCAGACGGTCCCACAAGGGCGATATACTCTCCCGCCCTGACCTTGAGGTTGATGGAGCTTAACACCTGTTCTGCCGTATCCTCATAATGGAAGGATACATCTTTAAATTCAATGTTCCCCTCCACATCTTCAAGATATACCGCATCCGGTTTATCTGCAATATCCGGTGCGATCGCCAGAATCTCAAGGAATCTCCCGAACCCGGAATACCCATTCTGAAACTGCTCCGTAAATGATACCAGCTTTTTGACCGGATCAGTAAAATTATTAATATAAAGAAGAAACGTGATTAGATCTGTAAGCCTAACACTCCCGGAAAACATCATTCCGACGCCCGATACGATCACTGCTACCATCACAAGCGTTGTCATGGCCCCTAGACCGGAATTATAAATACCCATGTACTTATAGCTGACTTTTTTCGCATTTACAAAATTATCATTCCCGGCTTTAAACTTCTTCATCTCTTCATTTTCATTAGCAAAAGACTTTACAACGCGGATCCCTGCCAGACTATCTTCAATCTGACTGTTAATATCTGCAATCTTCTCTCTATTATGTACAAACGCTGTCTTCATCTTGCCATTAAAATAAAAAGCAAATATTACCATAATCGGAATAAACGCAAACATAATGAGCGCTAGCCTTACATTCACGGTCATAAGAATGACAAACGAACCAATGATCTTGATGACAGAGATCACCAGATCCTCCGGTCCATGATGCAGAAGCTCGCTGATATCGAACAAGTCGCTTGTGATCCTTGAAAGAAGATGACCTACCTTCTGATTATCATAAAACGCAAAGGTCAGCTTCTGATAATGCCCAAAGATATCCTTACGCATATCTGCTTCCATCTTAGCTCCCATGATATGTCCGTAATATGCTATATAAAAATTACAGAATATCTCTAATACAATAAGCCCCACAAGCGCCAGTCCCAATGAAAGAACCGCCTGCTTTGCCCTTGCCGGTTCATAATATACAACCGTATCCGTAATGTATCTTATAATAAGCGGGATTACAAGAGTAACCCCTGCCCCCAGAATCGCAAAAAACATATCGCTGTAAAACAGACGCCTGTAAGGATCGTAATAAGCAAAAAGTTTCTTTAATTTCTCCTTCATATTTTAAACCTGTAAAATGAAAATTCATTCTAATCG
>ERZ778514.768-NODE-768-length-27160-cov-4.597491_pt1 | contig 27160 bp, 27 predicted proteins | sample MGYA00510344_ERZ778514 | MGnify/ENA primary metagenome ERZ778514 (study PRJEB29527, sample SAMN07138968) | mouse gut metagenome | material: feces | host: mouse | place: China:Nanjing | collected 2016-01-25 ...
TTCGGGTTCCCCGGTCGAAACACTCGGCCGGGGAATCTTTTTTATATACGCCCCCCCGCCCAATGAGCGCAGGCAAGTGGGAGGGGATTTGGTGAGGAAGAAGAATTTTCTTATATTCGCATCCGGAGTTTCCCTGTCATTTAAAGCTATGATACATAAACGTTTTTTATTTTGTGTTTTTTCCAGCCTTGCGGCTTTTTCTGTTTTTGCCGCTGTTCCGCAGGTTACGGTAAAGTATTCCTCAGGCTACACTGGTCGCGGCAATAATGATGAACTGATTTGTGAGGTGCTGATTGTTCCGGATAGGGAGCTTACCATAGATTCCTTTCTGCTTGATCCAGGAAAGACAGAACTCTCCGATCTGCGCTCCTTGAAGGTATCAGCCGTGTCTTCTGAAGGCAATGAGGATGTTCTTGGCGTTTATGTTCTTCAGGATTCCCGTGCCTTTTACAGAGTGGATTCACCTGTGACTGTTTCATCTCCTTTGAAATTAAGGCTTCGGGCCGATGTCTCTGGCGATGCTGAAGAGGGTAACAGGATATCTGTCGTTTTTGCTGGAGTACGTACCGGTGACGGTATTGAGTATATGGCTGATGAAGCTGAGCCCGAAGGGCTTGAAATATTGCTTTGCCGACGCAGGCTTTACGCTCCAGGCGACTATGGGTCGCGCAATTGGCGTATACCCGCGCTTCTTGCTTTGCCGGACGGAGCATTGCTCGCTGTAAATGACAAGAGAAAATACAATGAGACCGATCTTCCTGAAGATATAGATATTGTCGCAAGAAGAAGTATGGACAATGGCCACACATGGTCTGAGCCTGTGGATATTGTAGTCGGACAGGGATACAAGAAAGGTTTTGGTGATCCTGCCCTGGCACTTACTCCTGATGGTGATATCCTGTGTGTCTTTGTGGGAGGGAACTATTTGTGGGCTTCTACAGTGGAAGATCCGCAGTGCTCCTATGTGGCGCGCAGCTGTGATGGCGGAATCACCTGGAGCGCACCTGAAAATATAACTTCCGTTTTGTGGGGTGAAAATGCAGTGAATCCACAATGCCGCAAATATACATATTCATTTTTCGGATCAGGCAACGGCCTTACTTTGAAACGTGGAAAATATGCAGGACGCGTGCTTTTTGCTGCTGCGATGGGACCTGCATCCAATCTGAACAATCACGCTGTATATTCGGATGACGGCGGACGGACCTGGAATGTCTCAGACCTGGCCTTCGAGGGAGGTGACGAGGCTAAAATGGTTGAATTGTCTGACGGACGCATTCTGATGAGCGTCCGGAGAACCGGACACCGCGGACACAGCATATCGTCAGACGGCGGTGTTACCTGGGAAGGACAGGGACTTTGGCCGGAGATGAATACAAATGCCTGCAACGGTGATATGATCCGTTATTCTTCAACTGATTGCGGTGATGATGCCAACCTTCTGCTGCACTCCATTCCTAATTCTATGGAACGCCGCAATGTGAGTGTCTTCTGCAGCTATGACGAAGGAAAGACCTGGTGTTCTCCTAAGGTCATCTGTTCCGGAAAGTCAGTGTATTCATCAATGACAGTGCTTCCGGACGGTACTATAGGGATTTATCTTGAGGAGAATCCCGAGCCGGAGGATTGTTCATTGTGGTTTATGAACTTTTCCCTTGACTGGCTTCTGGGGAAAACTTCAAGGCTCCCTGACGCTCAGAGTTCTTCACGTATGTTATAATGGTTGCGTTCGCTGCTGTTGCGTGACACCATTTCGCAGATGAATCCGGACAGGAACAGCTGGAATCCAAGCAGCAGCGTCACCAGCGCAAGATAAAACAGCGGCTGCTCGGTGACCGGTCTGAATGCTGTCCCGTTTGCCTGGTCGATAAGTTTGCTGACGATTATCCATATTGTCAGTACGCCTCCTGCAAGGAACATAAGCATACCTGTAAATCCGAAAAAGTGCATCGGCTTTTTACCGAATGTGGACAGGAACCACAATGAAAGCAGATCCAGGAAGCCGTTGACGAATCTTTCAACTCCGAATTTGCTTTTCCCGTATTTGCGCTTCTGGTGACGGACCGGTTTTTCGGTGATTTTGTCGAATCCGGCATTTTTTGCAAGGTATGGAATGTAGCGGTGCATTTCGCCGTATACTTCGATGTTTTTTACTACTTCATTCCTGTATGCCTTAAGCCCGCAGTTCATATCGTGCAGTTTTATGCCTGTGATTCGTCGGGCAGTAGCATTGTACAGCTTTGAAGGGATGTTTTTGGTAAGCTTGTTGTCCTTTCTCTGCTGTTTCCATCCTGAAACGATGTCAAATCCGTCTTCGGTGACCAGCCTGTACATTTCAGGGATTTCTTCAGGAGAGTCCTGCAGATCGGCGTCCATTGTCACTACGACACGTCCCTGTGCGGCTTTGAACCCGCAGTACAGGGCAGCTGACTTGCCGTAATTGCGCCTGAATGAAATACCCTTGATATGGCTGTTGGACGAGGACAGCTCCTTGATTATATTCCAGGAAGAGTCCCTGCTGCCGTCGTCGACCATTATTATTTCATAGCTGTAGCCTTCTCTGTCGCAGACCTGTTCAATCCATCCGATGAGTTCCCTGAGGGACTCTTCTTCGTTGTACAGGCTTATTACTATGGATAAGTCCTTGCCGGAAGCCATGTTCTCCATATCTCAGAATATGTTAGTTGTTGGATGAATTGCTCCCCTGGATGCCGGCATCGGAATCCGCGAAAGGATTTTTGGACGGGATGCCGCGGGAAAGTATCAGGGACAGAATTATACCGTAGATGCTGCAGTAGACAAGATTTGAAAAGAATATCATCTGAGGCATCATGTCCTCCATCCTGTCAAGTACTGCAAGCGAATTGGAATCAAGCATTGAACCATAGGCCTGCATAGCTGTCTCCATTGTTTCCGATATCAGGCCAGGGTTTATTATGAGTACATTGGCAAGTGCAAATGCGGAAAATATCAATGATGAGCATAAAGCGGTGATTGCTCCGAAACGGAATGTGGCCCTGTTGTCGACTACATTGTATTTTGACACCAGCCTTTTCATAAAGAACATCATAAGCCAGATACAGCCTGCGAATTTAATTCCCCAGAGCAGAAAGTTCAATATTGTCATCCATACGGATGAAGCGCCAGAAAGGGATTGTGTGAGGTAGAGATATGCTGAAGATACGAGTCCGAGCGCTACGCCGGCCGTTGCGGCTCTGTTCCACAAAATGCCTTTCGTCAGATTTTCTTTCATAAATTGTATGTTTTTGCAAGTGCAAAGATAGAAAAAAATTCCTACCTTTGCGGTCTTGGTTTATTAAGAGTATAACATTATGATTAACATTACATTTCCTGACGGTAGCGTTAGAGCTTATGAAAACGGCGTTACCAGCTATGAGATAGCGAAAAGTATCAGTCCAAGACTTGCTTCAGATGTTATTGCGGCGACAGTCACAACAAAGGATGATACGACAGGAAAGGGCACTATATATGACCTTGACCGTCCTATAAACGAGGATGCTTCTGTCAGACTGCACAAATGGGATGACGAAGAGGCTAAACGTGTGTTCTGGCATTCTTCGTCGCATCTTATGGCTGAAGCTCTTGAAGCATTGTATCCAGGGGTGAAGTTCGGAATAGGACCTGCAATTGAAAACGGATTCTACTATGATGTGGATTTCGGCGGAAAACAGATCGCTGAGTCCGACCTCAAGGCTATCGAGGACAAGATGATAGAGCTTGCACGCACAAATGAGGCTTTTGTACGCAGGGAGATTTCCAAGGACGAGGCTATGGCCGCATTCAAGGAAAAGGGCGATGAATACAAATGCGAACTTATCAGCGAGCTTGAGGACGGAAAGATCACATTCTACACAAACGGTCATTTTACAGACCTCTGCCGCGGACCCCATCTGCGTGACACCTCAGTGATCAAGGCTGTCAAACTTACCTCTATCGCAGGAGCATATTGGAGAGGAGACGAGAAGCGTCAGATGCTTACCCGTATATACGGTATCACATTCCCTAAGAAATCGATGCTTGACGAGTATATCACATTGATGGAGGAGGCTAAAAAACGTGACCACCGCAAGATCGGCAAGGAAATGGAGCTTTTCACATTTTCCCAGAGGGTAGGACAGGGTCTTCCTTTGTGGCTTCCAAAGGGAGCTGCATTGAGGGAGCGTCTTGAGAATTTCCTCAAGAAAGTCCAGAAGTCATACGGATATCTGCCTGTGATTACTCCACATATCGGAAACAAGGACCTTTATGTGACTTCAGGTCACTATGCAAAATATGGCAAGGACTCGTTCCAGCCTATCCACACTCCGCAGGAGGGGGAAGAGTATCTTCTCAAGCCTATGAACTGTCCCCACCACTGTGAGATCTACCGCTCGAAACCTCGCTCATATAAGGATCTTCCATTGAGGCTTGCAGAGTTCGGTACCGTGTACCGTTACGAGCAGAGCGGTGAGCTTCACGGACTTACCCGTGTCCGCAGCTTTACTCAGGATGATGCGCATCTTTTCTGCCGTCCTGACCAGCTCAAGGAAGAGTTCTGCAAGGTGATTGATATTATTCTTTATGTGTTCAAGACATTGAATTTCAGCGAATACATTGCTCAGGTATCTTTGCGCGACCCGAACAACAAAGAAAAATATATCGGAACGGACGAGAACTGGGCAAAGGCTGAGAGCGCGATCATTGAGGCTGCTGAAGAAAAAGGTCTCAAGACCGTTGTTGAGCTTGGTGAGGCTGCATTCTATGGTCCTAAACTTGACTTTATGGTCAAGGATGCTATCGGAAGAAAGTGGCAGCTAGGTACCATCCAGGTGGACTATAACCTTCCGGAAAGGTTCGAGCTTGAATATACCGGAAGCGACGGACAGAAGCACAGGCCTATCATGATCCACCGTGCTCCGTTCGGATCGCTTGAGAGATTCGTTGCGGTATTGCTTGAGCACACAGGCGGAAAACTTCCTCTGTGGCTTACTCCGGAGCAGGTAAATGTATTGCCAGTCAGCGAGAAATTCAGCGATTATGCAAAAAAAGTTTGCGAATTGATGAATAATTCCGATATTCGCGCCTCCGTAGACGACAGGAACGAGACTATAGGAAAGAGAATACGTGAGAGTGAACTCAGGAAGACTCCTTTCCTTGTAATCGTCGGAGAGAAGGAAATGCAGGAGAATGCGGTATCTGTAAGGCGTCAGGGAGGTATAGACGAAGGTTCAATGTCGGTTGAAGACTTTATTGAATTAGTGAAAAAAGAGGTTGCGGACCAGCTTTCGTAGCCGTATAAATATTGATTTTATTTTAAATTTAGGAGGACAGCACTATCGCAGCACCATTTAGACCATCAGGCCCGCGTTTCGGAGGCCCAAAACCGAAAATGCAGGGACGTCCGAATCAGAACGGAAAAAAGGATGAGGACGGATTAAGAATCAATGAAGAGATCACTGCATCTCAGGTTCGTCTCGTAGGGGACAACATTGAGGAGCAGGGTGTCTATTCAATTTCGCAGGCCATCAGATTGGCAGACGAACTTGGACTTGATTTGGTGGAGATTAGTGCGAAGGCTGATCCACCTGTATGCAAGATCATTGATTATCAGAAATATCTGTATCAGCAGAAGAAAAAGGCCAAGGAAATGAAGGCCAATGCGGCCAAGGTCGTTATCAAGGAAATCCGTTTCGGCCCCAATACCGATGAACATGATTTCCAGTTCAAGCTGAAACACGCCCAGGAGTTCCTTCAGGAAGGCTCTAAAGTAAAAGCTTCGGTGTTTTTCAAAGGACGCTCCATCATTTATTCTGATCAGGGTGAGAAGCTTCTGCTCCGTTTTGCTGTGGAACTTGAAGAGTTCGGACGTGCAGAGCAGATGCCTAAGCTCGAGGGCAAAAGGATGATAATGATGATCGCCCCGATTGTGAAGAAAAAATAATCCACGTGACTGTGGATGACATATTTATTAACAGTTAAAAAATTTAACTATGCCAAAATTGAAAACCAACTCCGGTTCGAAAAAGCGTTTCACGCTTACCGGAACGGGAAAAATCAAGAGAAAACACGCTTACAAAAGCCACATTCTCACAAAGAAGACAAAAAAACAGAAAAGAAATCTGACTCATGTAGGTCTTATTTCAGCTGTTGACACAAACAGGGTAAAAGATTTGCTGGCCCTTTAGTCTTCACAATTATTTTTTAAGTTAAACTTGGAATGCAGTATGAAAGTTCCGTAACGGACACTGCCTCCATAAAACAGTTAAATTTATGCCAAGATCGGTAAATTCAGTTGCCTCAAGGGCACGCCGCAAAAAAATTCTTAAAAGAACCCGCGGTAATTTTCTTGCAAGAAGAAATGTTTGGACGGTAGCAAAGAACACCTATGAAAAAGGTCTTACATACGCTTATCGTGACCGTAAAGTTAAAAAACGTACTTTCCGTGCTCTTTGGATTCAGCGTATCAATGCCGCTGCACGTCAGTACGGTATGACTTACTCTCAGTTTATGGGTAAGATCGCCAAGAATAACATCGGACTCAACCGTAAGGTTCTTGCAGACCTTGCTATGAATAATCCTCAGGCTTTCGAAGCTATTATCAATTCTGTAAAATAATTGCAGTTCCAAATAGTTTTATGATGAGCTTGAATGAATTATACCGCAACAGATGGACGCGTTTCATATTCTGGACGCTTCTCTATTCGTTGTGGGTAATCTGGCTCGGAAATTATTGGTGGCTCTTCGGTATAGCAGTCATTTTTGACCACCATATCACCAGAAAGGTGAAATGGACTTTCTGGAAGAAAGAATACAAGGAAGGGGAAAAGCATAACGTGCTTCTGGATTGGCTTGATGCCATTATCTTTGCGGTCGTTGTCGTTACATTCATCAATATTTTCTTTTTTCAGGCATTCAAGATACCGTCTTCATCTATGGAGAGTTCACTGCTTACAGGTGACCACCTGTTCGTAAGCAAGCTTTCCTATGGACCGAGAGTCCCTCAGACGCCTTTGACGGTTCCTTTTACCCATAATGTGCTTCCTGGAGGCAAGGAGTCATATTCGACTCTCATCCAGAACAGGTACAGGAGGCTTAAAGGTTTCGGCAATGTTAAAAGAGGGGATTATGTGGTTTTCGGATTTCCGAACGGGGATACCATCCTGACAAAGGCTCCTGCTGAGGACTATCACATGATGGTCAGGGCAGCAGGGAGAGAATATGCAATACGCAATTACGGTCCTGTAAAGGTACGTCCTATGGACAAGAAGGACCATTATGTGAAGAGATGTGTGGCTGTAGCGGGAGACACTCTCCAGATAATAGACGGCAGAGTGCATATTGATTCCGTGCCGCAGGAAGTTTGGGAAGGGGTTCAGAGCACTTACTCTGTGGTTACCAACGGACAGAAGATAAATCCCAAGAATCTTGACAACCTCGGGATGAATACGGGAGAATTGTGGTTCAATTCTGAAATGCCGGGATACCCGTCGATGCCTCTTACAGCAGGGATGCTTGAGCAGGTCAGGGCTTATTCCAATGTCGTGTCAGCAGATGAAAACCTGGATGTTTATCCACCGGATTATCCGGATTCATATCTGACGATATTTCCTTTCGCGGAGCAGTTCAGATGGACACGCGACAACTATGGTCCTATATGGGTACCGCAGAAAGGCGCGTCCGTAGAGCTGAATCAGGATAACCTTCCTCTTTATGAGAGAATTATCAGAGACTACGAAGGAAATGATCTGGATGTCAGGGATGGGGTCATCTTTATAAACGGAAAAGAGTCAGACAGCTATACATTCAGTCAGGATTATTATTTTATGATGGGAGACAACAGGCACAATTCCTTGGATTCAAGGTATTGGGGTTTTGTTCCGGAGGACCATATTGTGGGAAAACCTGCAGTCATCTGGTTCTCAACGGATAAAAACAAGTCTTTCCCGAAAAATATAAGATGGCGCAGGTTGTTCAAATTTGTGTAATCGTTTGGTTTTTCAGAAAAAAATCGCGATATTTGCAGCCCGCTAATTTTGAAATAATTAAAAAAGTTATATACAATGGCAAAGGTTTGTCAAGTTACAGGAAGAAAGAGAATGATCGGAAACAATGTTTCCCATTCCAAAAGGCGTACAAAGCGCGTTTTTGCCTTGAACCTTAAGACCAAAAAATTCTGGTCAGAGGCAGAGCAGAGATTTGTGACACTGAAGGTGTCTTGCAAAGGTATCAGAACCATAGAGAAGAATGGTCTCGATGCAACAATCAAGAATGCTCAGGATAAAGGATATATTAACCTTGTTTAATCTCGTTGAGTTATGGCAAAGAAAGCAAAAGGTAACAGGGTGCAGGTCATCCTTGAGTGCACTGAGCAGAGAGAGAGCGGTGTACCAGGTATCTCAAGATACATTACAACTAAGAACAAAAAGAACACTACAGAGCGTCTGGAGCGTAAGAAATATAATCCGTTCCTGAAGAAGGTTACCCTTCACCGCGAGATAAAATAATCTGGAGGAATTGAATTATGGCAAAGAAAGCAGTCGCAACCTTCAGCGCCAAGTCAGGTGCTAAAAGTATGGTAAAATGTATCCGTATGGACAAGTCTTCAAAGACTGGAGCTTACGCTTTCAAAGAGGAGCTTGTCGAGGCTGATAAAGTAAAGGACTTCTTCGCAAAGAAATAATTCCTTTAGGATTCTATAAGACGAAACCGACTAAAATCATTTTTTAGTCGGTTTCTTTTGTTGTATTGTCTTGTATGCCCCTATTGTTCCGGTGATGCTTCTGTCGGATGACATACAAATCACGAGCAGGGGGCGTTTTACAATGTGTTGACAATCAGGAGTATAGGGAAGTCTGCCCTGCTTTGCCCATTCATTTCTATGGGGGCAAAGCAGGTGCGTTTAGTTCAAGTAATTGATTTTGTGTGATTTGCGTAATTGCTTCCTGCGCGTGTTTTGTATGGTTCCTGAACACTGACTGACAGTATGATGCACTGAAATACAGTTATCCTTTTCGGTGATGTCAACCTCAACCTTGTTTCCCTATATTCAATTTCAGGAGAGTAGCTGCCCCTGCTTTTTAGGTAGCCTTGTCCTTTTTCCTGACGGCAGGAGTTGCTGGACATTTCCCGTTTTACGACAAAATAACATTAAAACATTTTGCATTTTACGACAAAGTGTCACGGGAATATTTTGAACATCAAAAGGTAATCAAGTAATTCGAGATTCGGTGATTTGGCTTGAATTTGTTCGGGAGTCGTGCCCTAAATTCATTTTTTTCGTATTGTGAGAATAAATTTGTATTTTCGCAAGTTAAATGATTCTGAATTATGGGGATTTTTGATAAAGGTGTACAGAAGACCAAAAAGAGTTTCTTCGAACGTATTTCAAGGGCGGTTGCAGGCAAATCCAAAGTGGACGATGATCTGCTGGATGCCATAGAGGAGGCTCTTGTCGCTTCTGATATGGGAGTTGATACTACGCTCAAGATTATCGACAATCTTCAGGACAGGGTCGAGAGGGACAAGTACCTTTCGTTTGACGAACTTATGGACATGCTCCGTGATGAGATCGCCTCCCTGCTGAATATAAAGGACGGGGAGACATCCGATGATGCTGTAATACCATTTGATTTCTCAGTAAAGCCGTATGTCATAATGGTAGTCGGGGTCAATGGTGTCGGAAAGACAACGACTATAGGCAAACTTGCAAGTTCTCTCAGAGCTCAGGGAAAGAAGGTCGTGCTCGGTGCCGCTGATACATTCAGGGCTGCAGCCGTGGACCAGCTTGCAATATGGGCGGAAAGGGCAGGAGTTGACATCGTAAAGCAGAATATGGGGTCCGACCCTGCCTCTGTGGCGTATGACACTGTCCGTTCTGCGGTCGCAAAGGATGCGGACGTGGTGATTATAGATACAGCCGGAAGACTTCACAACCGTATAGACCTTATGAACGAACTGACTAAGATACGCAATGTTATGCGCAAGGTCATTCCGGATGCTCCGCACGAGGTCCTTCTTGTGCTTGACGGTTCTACCGGTCAGAATGCTTTCCAGCAGGCCAAGGAGTTCTCGCGTGCTACTGACGTGACGGCTCTGGCGGTTACCAAGCTTGACGGTTCGGCCAAAGGAGGGGTTGTGATAGGAATTGTGGACCAGTTCCGCATCCCTATAAAATTCGTCGGAATCGGTGAAGGTGTGGATGACCTGAAGGTGTTCGACAAGAAAGAATTTGTGCAGTCTCTTTTCTCAAAGGATGATTTCAAAAAATAGATTACAATAAACGCGGTTTAAAATATTCATACGATGAAAATTTCATATAATTGGCTTAAGGATTATCTCAAATGCGATCTTTCTCCGGAGGAGGTCGCATCGGCCCTGACTTCGATAGGATTGGAAGTGGATGCGCTTGAACAGGTGGAATCGATTCCAGGAGGACTTGCGGGTGTGATTGTGGCGGAAGTTGTGGAATGTGTGGAACATCCTGATTCCGATCATCTTCATATAACAAAGCTCAATACCGGAGAGGGTGAGCTTCTGCAGGTGGTATGCGGTGCTCCCAATGTGGCTGCCGGGCAGAAAGTTCTGCTGGCGACAGTGGGGACGGTTCTCGGAGAGGATTTCAAGATCAAGAAATCAAAGATCAGAGGAGTGGAGTCTTTCGGTATGATCTGCGCTGAAGACGAGCTTGGAATAGGTGCTTCGCACGATGGCATTATGGTTCTTGAACCTGATGCGGTGCCTGGAACTCCGGCCAAGGATTATCTCAACCTTGAGACTGATGCGATTATTGAGATCGGTCTTACAGCCAATAGGATTGATGCGGCGTCACATATCGGTGTAGCCCGCGATCTGTATGCGTATCTGAAGTTGAACAATATTGACTGTGAGTTGATATTGCCGGATGTTTCGGCTTTTGAAGAAGGAGACGGTACAGAGGAGGCGATTCCTGTTGAAGTGCTTGCCGCTGACGGTGCTCCGAGATATACGGGAGTGACAATCAAAGGAGTAAAGGTCGCTCCTTCTCCTGAGTGGATGCAGAAAAAGCTTCTTGCGATAGGGCTCAGGCCTATCAATAATGTCGTTGATATCACGAATTTCGTCCTGATGGAGACCGGGCAGCCTCTTCATGCTTTTGACGCATCCAAGATCAGCGGGAACAAGGTGATCGTGCGACGTGCAGACGAGGGAGAGAAGTTTGTGACCCTTGACGGAGTGGAAAGGACTCTGTCAGCATCGGATCTGATGATTGCGGATACGGAGAAGGCAATGTGCCTGGCCGGTGTTTTCGGGGGACTTGATTCAGGTACAGTCGAGACAACGACGGATGTGTTCCTGGAGAGTGCGTATTTTAATCCGGTATCTGTCAGGAAAAGCTCAAAGAGGCATACGCTGAAGACTGATGCCTCATTCCGCTATGAAAGAGGGGCAGATCCTCTTGTAGTTGAGTATGCCTCAAAGCGTGCGGCTCTTCTTATCCAGGAGCTGGCCGGAGGACGTGTTGTCGGCAGGATGCAGGAGTTCTATCCTGAGAAGATTGAAAAGAAGGTTGTGGACCTTGACTATGACAGGATAGAGTCATTTATAGGAAAGAAGATAGGACACGATACCATAGAGAATATTCTTACGTATCTTTCATACGAGTTCATAGAAAAAACGGACAATGGGGCCAAGGTTGCCGTGCCGTCTTATATGATAGATGTTTATCGTGAGTGTGATGTTGTGGAAGAAATACTCAGGATCTACGGGTACAACAACATTGAACTTCCTTCCGGAGTGAGGATGTCTATAAATGCTACAGCAAAGCCGGAACCTGAGCTTGTGAGAAATACCATATCGGATTTTCTTGCGTCCAACGGTTTTGTGGAGACAATGAACAACTCCCTTACCAAGTCTGAATATTATGCTTCGCTGAAGACATTCCCTGAGTCTGCCTGCGTCAGGATTCTCAATCCTTTGAGTTCCGACCTGAATGTAATGCGTCAGACTCTGCTTTTCAATGGCCTTGAGGTTATTGCGTACAATATCAACCGTCAGATGACAAATCTGAGGACTTTTGAATATGGTTCCGTCTACTCTTTGAAAGAAGGGGCTGACGGTGCTTCGCTTGAATCATACGATGAGCATCAGTGTTATGCTATGTTTATGACAGGTACAGGAGAAAAGTCGTGGCGCAATGAGCCTCAGAAGGGAAACTATTTCCAGCTTAAAGGATATCTTGAGCTGCTTCTGAAACGTTTCGGAGCTGACATCTATTCTATGGAGTTTGAGGCTGCCCCTGCTGACATCTTCTCTGAAGGTCTTGTCTACAGGCTTCCCGGTACAGGAAAGGTACTTGCGGTGATGGGTACGATATCAAATGCGAGACTCAAACAGTTCGGTATCAAACAGCCTGTATTTGCCGCGGAAATCAGATGGGATGTCCTCTTCGAACTCGTGAAGAGAGACAAGATACGTTATAAGGAACTTCCTAAATTCCCTGAAGTCAGACGCGACCTTGCGATTCTCCTCGATGAAAGCGTCTCTTATGCCTCTCTGCGCAAAAGCGCGTTCCGGGCAGGTAAGAAGATGCTCAAGCAGGTTACCTTGTTTGATGTCTACAGAGGTGACAAGATTCCGCAGGGCAAAAAGCAGTATGCACTCAACTTTGTGCTTCAGGATGTGGACAAGACTCTGACGGACAGTGATGTGGAGAGGATAATGAATAAGCTGCTCTCTACCTTTACAAATGAGTTCGGAGCTGTTCTGAGATAGCTGATGAAACGTATCTGCCTATATGTGATGTTGGCGGTTGCCTTTATGCTTGTCTCCTGCAGTGGCAGGGACGGCAAGGTTATCCCGAGATCGGTCATGACAAAAATCTATGCGGATATGTTCATTGCAGACCAGCTTATAAATGCTGACAGGGTGGCCAGGAATATGGCTGACACCTCGTTTGTATATGAACCTATATTTGAAAAATACGGCTATACTTCGGATGACTACAGGGCGAGTATGGCGTATTATATAAATGATCCTGACCGCTTTGCGAGGATTCTGCGTGAATCGGCCGTACTTATCGAGAAGGATATAAAGGAATTGAAGAAGGAAAAGGCACGTCTTGAATCTCTGGAGAAGCTCCAGGATGAGACGGAGGCTTTCAGGCCTGACAGGATATATTATCTTACAGGTATCGGCAATCCTGATGTATTCAGGGAGGACAGCCTGATGTTTTATGTGGATTCTGCCGGCGGACAGCTTTATTTTGATGCGCGTGCCTGGATGGACACTGCTTATTTCGGTCCGGAGATGGTCGTCGCCGTAAGGGATACTGTTGCCGTTGCCGATACTTTGGCTGTTGTGCCTGATACCCTGAAGGCTTCAGTTCCTGTTTCCGGCATTGTCCCTGTATTGGACAGGAAGCGTGCGGATGGTATGATATCCGGCGAATCCAGGATAAAAATGATTGAATAAATGTTGATTGAATGAAAAGGATAGCGGCGTCATATATTTATACATTGGAGAATACTGAGCCTGTTGTTGACGGTTTCGTTGAGATTGAAGATGACGGTACTGTCATACGTACAGGCAAGTGTGAAGACATATCTTCTGAACCTGTCTTTTATAGAGGTGCTGTAGCCCCCGGATTTGTCAATTGCCATTGTCACGTAGAATTGTCCCATCTCAAGGGAAAATTCTATAAGGGTTCTGGTATGGCCGGCTTCATCGATCAGATAAATGCTCTGCGTGACAGTTCCGGCAGGGAGAAGAAGATTGCCGACCTGACGAGGGAGATGGACAGGATGTGGAGTCAGGGCGTGTCAGCTATGGCGGATATCAGCAACTGTGATGACAGTTTCGCTGTCAAGGCTGTTTCTCCTATGTATACGAGGACTTTCATAGAAGTTTTCGGGACAGAGCCGGAAGATTGTGCTGCTGTTGTGGAAGGGGCGAAAAAACTGGAGGCGGTAGCCGGTGAATATGGACTGGATGCTTCGGTGGCTCCGCACGCCTGCTATACGATGAGCCCTGAGCTTGTGACGGCTGCATCTGCTGAAGGACTTGCCAAAGGTTTTCTTTCATATCATTCCCAGGAAAGTATCCAGGAGGAGGAGATGATGATGTACGGTACCGGAGAGATGGCGGACAACCGCAGGAATGCCGGTATGAGCACACCTCCCGTAACCGGTAAACCTTCCCTTATGTATTTCATAGACAGGCTACTGAAAGTTCATCAGGCTCCGTTTGAAGAGCATATCCTGCTGGTGCATAATGTATGTCTTACTGAAGAGGCTGCAGCGGCTGCTCTTGACGTATTCAAGAACGTGTATTGGGCTGCCTGTCCTCTGTCTAACCTTTTCATACATAATATGCTTCCTCCTGTGGATATGATGAGGAAACTCGGGCTCAGGATTACTGTCGGGACAGATTCGCTTTCAAGCAATGATGACCTTGACATGGCAAAGGAGCTGTACTGTCTGCAGTCTGCTTTTCCTGATGTAAGTCTTGGGGAAATCCTTGTATGGGCTTGTCGCAACGGTGCGGAATTCCTGTCAAAGTCGTCTGTGCTCGGAACTTTGGAGCCTGGAAAGAAGCCGGGGCTTGTTCTGATAGACAATCTTGACGGATCAGGCAGGATGACTTCCGCAAGCTCTTCGGCAAGGTTGGTTTAATTTGCTCGATATGCTTCGTTTTCAGGATATTGTATTCGGCCCCATAAGGAGCAGGAGACTCGGGGCTTCTCTCGGCGTCAATCTGTTGCCTTCAGACGGCAAGTTGTGTAATTTCGACTGTATATACTGTGAGTGCGGATGGAACAGGGACGGAAAGGTTGACGAGCCTCGGCTGCCTGATGCTGACGCGGTGCGGCGTGCCTTGGAAGACAGTCTGAAATCGTGTTCGGCGGAGGGAACGGTGATTGACTCCATTACATTTTCCGGAAATGGAGAACCTACTCTGAATCCTCATTTCCCGGAAATAATGGATGTTACCGTAGAGCTCAGGGACAGATATTTCCCCGATGCAAAGATTTCAGTCCTGTCAAATGCCACTATGCTGAGAAAAAAGGAAGTGGTTGAGGCTCTGAAGAAGGCTGACAATCCGATTCTGAAGATAGATGCGGCAACTGATGAGGGTGCGGCTCTGATCAATCGGCCGTCAGGAAATTACAGTGTCAGGGAAGTGGTGGACAACCTTAAGTCGTTCGGCGGGGATTTCATACTTCAGACAATGTTTCTGCGCGGAGAAGGATTCGACACCGCGGATAATATAGATGAGTGGATGGATCTTGTACGTGAACTGAAACCGCGTGAGATTATGATATATACCATAGACAGGGAAACTCCTGCAAAGGGGCTTTTGAAGTATAGCGCGGAAGAAATGTCCATATTGACGAAACCTTTGTCAGATGAGGGATTTGTTTTGCAGATAAGAGGTTAAAACTGTAAATTGCAGGATTATGAGAGTTGTTTTGCAGAGAGTGGCTGAAGCAAGGGTCGATGTGCCTGCGGAAAATTACTCCAGCAGTATCGGGAAAGGTCTTCTTGTGCTTGCCGCTTTTGTTGACGGGGATACCGTGGCCGACCTGGAATGGGTGGCGCGCAAAATTGTTGGTATGCGGATTTTTGATGACGCTGACGGAGTCATGAACCTGCCTGTAACAGAGGTCGGAGGAGAAATTCTGGTGGTCAGCCAGTTTACATTATATGCTTCTACGGCAAAGGGAAACCGTCCTTCATATATAAAGGCTGCGAAACCGGATGTGGCTGTACCTTTGTATGAAAGATTCTGCGGGATTGTGGAAGAGTACCTCGGTGCCGGTATCGGGCGCGGGATCTTTGGAGCGGATATGAAAGTGTCGCTTCTGAATGACGGGCCTGTGACTATTATCGTGGACTCGAAGATTAAAGAATAATATTTAAATGATCATTATATGACAGATTTTTTGAAGAAATATGGATATGCTCCCGACAGGGAGAAAATCAATGGAATAATTGAACGTATCGCATCGAATCTTGAAAGCATAAAGTCTGAAAAAGTATTCAAGGACTGCTTCTCAATGATGGACCTGACTACTTTGAAGACAAACGATACGGTATCCTCTGTAGCGAAACTGGTCGGAAAGGTAAATGATTTTGCAGAGGCTTATCCTGACTATCCTCTTCCTGCATCGGTATGCGTATATCCGAATTTTGCATCTGTTGTCAGGGATACAAGGAACAGTCCTGAACTTCACGTTACAGTGGTGTCGGCCTGCTTCCCTTCTTCACAGAGCTTTCTTGAGGTCAAGGTCAGGGAATGTGAGCTTGCGGTTGAGAATGGAGCAGACGAGGTGGATATCGTTCTTGCTTTGAATGCGTTTCTGGCGGGGGACTATGAGACTGCCTCTGCGGAAATACGCAGTATCCGTACAGCCATAGACAAGGTTGCGGCTTCGCAGGGACGTGAAGTTCATCTTAAGGTGATTCTTGAGACCGGACTCATCCCTTCTGTAGAGGATATCGCCAATGCTTCTTTTCTCGCTATGGAGGCGGGCGCGGACTTCATCAAGACTTCGACAGGCAAAGTGGATGTAAATGCAACTCCTGTTGCAGCATACGTGATGTGTGAATGTATTTCTGCCTTCTATGCAAAGACAGGGAAGAAAGTAGGCTTCAAACCTGCCGGAGGAATGTCGACGGCGCAGGATGCCTTATGTTATTATTCCATAGTTTCAACTGTGCTCGGAAAGGAGTGGCTTAACAGGGACCTGTTCCGTTTCGGTGTGAGCAGGATGGCCAATCATCTTCTTTCAGCGATAGAGAACAAGACGGTCAACTTCTTTTAATGCGGTATAGCCTGTTGCGGATGAAGAATGCTCTGAAATATTTTGCAGCCGTGTTGACAGTTGTGTCTATGTTTATGACTGTTGACACTTCTGCACAATATTATAGAAGATCTTTCGGTGTCAGGCTCGGCAACCAGTTTGCGGCTGATTACAAGATGTTCTTTACCGCTTCAAGTGCACTTGATGTGAATCTGGGACTGATAAATCCTTTTGTTCCTGATTACCAGTTCGTGACGCTTTCTGCTTCCTACAACTATCATTTTGATACCGGTGTGGAGAGGCTTGCTCCTTATATCGGAGGAGGATTGTCCGCAGGGGTCCAGTTCGGGCACTGGGACAGGTCAAGAAGGGACAGGGTATCTTATTTTATGTCTGCGGACCTTCCTTTGGGAGTTGAATACCGGCTTGCGCGCAAGCCGGTGGTATTCTGTTTCGAATGGAGTCCGAAATTCCAGTTTCTTGGTGAGATGCGCTTTATTCCGCACAGCGTGTCTGCCGGTGTCAGGTTTATTTTTCCTGAACTTTCACGCAGGTGACGGCATAATAATGAAACGGATAAAATATATTATCCCTGCCCCAATGCTGCGGGCGGGGATTTTTTATGTCCGGCATCAGAATTTTGGTGCCAAAATACACTCCTGTCAAAATACAGATAATGCTTCTGATGTGCTGTATGAGCGTTTTTGAAAATTAAACGTTTCTTTTTTCATAACACGGATAACCCTCAATACTTTTGCTTCCGTAATATTTAAACAGAAGCCAATGAAAAAGTATCTGAAAATCTTTGCAGCGGTATTGATGATGGTATCCTGCAACAAAGAGGGGGCGTATTTTGAGGGTGGGGGCTTCCCTTATGGCAGCGGCGGTCTTGCGCACGATATGATTGTGCTCGGAGACAGGCTTGACAATCCTTATACTACCGAAAATGTCCGGAAGGCGTTTTCCGCTCTGTATCCTACCAGGTCAAGGGATATGGTGCAGACGACCAATCTGTATGTCCGTTTCCTGCCAGGGAGTCAGGAGGAGTTTGATATGCTTACTGATATGGGAGTGGAGATGCTTGACCATCCTTTGGACTACGAGATCGTTGAGGAGGGAGATTATTATCACGACCCTTCGGTAGGTGAAGACAGCATTACCTGGCAGTATGCGGTGGTTCCTGATGATTTTGTGTTTCCGGATATTGAGTATCAGGTGATAGACGAGTGCTTTATTTCAGAAAACAGTCCTGATACCAGGTCTGCCGACGGAATTGACTGGGAGGCTGTGGAGGTTGAGTCATACAGGATATCAGGCAATGGAGATCTGATAGACGGGAATGCTCTTACCAAAGCCGCGAAAGTCAATCCTTCAGGCAGGATAACCATTGTGGATGATCATGCCAATGGAGGTCAGGCCTTCGGTGTCTCAGGCGTAAAGGTTTCCTGCAATACGTTCGTTAAATTCTCGTCAGCCTATACGGACAGGGACGGATATTATACGATTCCCAAAAAGTTTTCGGCAAAGCTCAGGTACAGGCTTGTTTTCAAGAACGAGAAAGGATTTTCGATAGGATTCAATCTGATTCTTGTGCCTGCGTCAATTTCTACTTTGGGAAAGGCTCCAGCGGACGGAATAAGCTGTACCATAACGAAAGAATCCGACGGTAAGCTTTTCAGACGTTCTGTAGTAAACAATGCCGCATACGACTATATATCAAGATGTGCTGAAGAGGATATGAATATCGCTCTTCCTCCTGGAGACCTGAGGATATGGCTGTTCAAAGGCCTTTCCGCAAGCAGCGCGGTGATGATTCATCACGGTACAATCGTAAAGTCCGGTCTGATAGGACGTTATCTTGGCAAATATTCTTCTCTTATCCAGTTCTTCGCACCTGACATTACAATCGGTACAAAAGATCACGACACCTATATGGAGCTGTATGACAGCGTATGCCACGAACTGGCTCACTCAAGTCATTTCTCTCAGGTAGGGAAAGACTACTGGGACAAATACATATTCTATATTATGGAGTCTTTCCTGAAGACGGGAGGGGAGACGTATGGAGAAGGGGACGGAGAATATGCCGGACATTGTGAGATAGGTGAGATGTGGGCATATTATGTCGAGAGTATGATGCACAAGGAACGTTATGGAGGCTCTGTGCCTGCCTACGGTACGTCATATTGGTTCTATCCACAGATATTCAGGTATCTGGAAGAGAGAGGAATTTCGCGTTCGGAGATATTTGCTGCGCTGACATCCGGCATATCAGGCAAGGATGCCCTTATGCAGCAGCTTGTCAGAATGTATCCTAAGAAAAAGATTGTAATAGAGCAGGTATTCAACAGATACAGGTAACGGATATGCGTAAAGTGAAACATATAGGTATATTTATTCTGATGCTTGTCTGTATGGAGGCGGCCGGACAGAAATTTTCGCTGTCGACAAATGCTGTAGGGTATATTGATTTCTGTACATTCAAGGCTCGTATGCGGTTTCCCGGCATTGGAGCGTTACTGCCGGGGCCAGATACAATCCGTTCTCATTCCGCAAGGCAGGAAATATGATCACAAACAGACAGCAGGCATACGCTGTTGGGGCCAGGTTCTGGCCATGGCATATATATTCAGGATGGTGGGTTGCGGCAAAGATCCAATATCAGGAATACAATACCGGAGGGATCATATCCTCCAGGGCGGAAGAGGGTGACAGGTACGGAGCCGGTGTCGCTGCCGGATATACCTATATGCTTCATCCCAGATTGAATCTTGAATTGGGGCTGGGAGTCTGGGCAGGAATGAAAAAATATACAGTGTACACCTGCCCTTCCTGCGGCCTGACTGTAAGCTCGGGAAAGAAAGCTTTTCTTATGCCGAATGATATAATAATAGGGATTTCGTATGTGTTCTGACCGTATTCTGCTGGCTGCGGCATTGTCGGCCGCCATAATGCTGTCCTCCTGCGGCTCTTACAGGAAACTCTCCGGGATAAAGAACGGTACGGTGGAAGTAGGGCTGTCCATACCGTCGGACCATAATTTCGAGAAGGCGAGGCAGGAGCTTATGACAGATGTTACAATAGAAGGAAGAAAAGATGAAAATACAGGCGAACCGTTGATTATGAACGCTATAAAAGATGAGGTGACCGGTGAGATGGTGGCAACGGATATAATTTCAGCTTCCACGGTAGTGGCCCGTTTCAGGAATGTGGCGGAAAGATTCGGAAAGGTGGTCATAGAGTTTGACATTACAGTTCCGGGAGAGATGATGGAGTCAGGGTGGAAGCTGAAATTTGCACCTCTTATGAAGATGTCCGGGGACAGTACCTGGCTGGATCCTGTCTATATTACAGGCAGGAAATATCGTGAAGAGCAGATGAGAGGCTATCGCAGATATCAGGCGTTTCTTGCATCGATAGTCACGGACAGTTCTGATTTTGTCAGAATGTCCCAACTTGAACTTTTCATAAGAAGGCATTTCCCGAAGACATACGCGATGAAGAGGGATTCTTCATTTGTTCCGGACCCTGTGGCGGAAAATGTATTTGGAGTAAGCCAGCGTGAAGCCCTGGAGCATTATACCAGACGTATGCTGCAGAACAGGAATGAAAGGCGCAAGTTAAATTCCGGCAAGATGTTCAGGAAATATGTCAAGGATCCTTTTGCGGATGGAAGCATACGTCTTGATACGGTGATAATGTCAGACGGGGGAAATCTTGTGTACCGTTATGTACAGGATGTAAGAAGCCGTCCCGGGCTCAAGAAGATAGAGGTTTCGCTGTACGGAACCCTTTATGAGGACGGAGTGCAGCTTTGCAGTGTGGATTCTCCACGGAATCTGGACTTTTATGTCAGTTCATTGTCCTCGCTTGCGGATATGACACCACGTTATATTACAAAGATCGTAGAACGCAGGGTATCGGACAATACGCACGCTTTTATAGATTTTGAATCAGGAAGTTGCAGAATCGACACTTTGCTCTACGGCAATGCGGAGGAGCTGGGCCGTATAAGGAAATGTGTAAACGACATCATGAGGCGTGATGAATTTGAACTGGACTCTCTGATGGTTACGGCCTCCTGCTCACCGGAAGGGAATTATGGATACAATTCTTCGTTGGCATATTCACGTGCTGAATCCGTAATAGGATATCTTAAAGATTATATTGGCGATGCTTATGCGGGCAAGCTGCATAGCGGGGCGGTCGGTGAGAACTGGGAACAGTTTGCCCGTATAGCATCAAATGATTCTGTCATATCCGACAGATGCCGGAAGCATATAATTGAGGCTGCTCAAATGTCATTCAATCTGTCTGAAAGGCTGTCTTCCGGGAAGAGATACAGCGGAAAGGATGTGTGCGGAGATGATATCGACAGGATGGAAACCGGTCTGTCTTCATTTGCTGAATACCGTTATCTCAGGGAGAAGATATACCCGAGGCTCAGAAGCGTGAGGTTTGATTTCTATCTGCACCGTAAAGGTATGCTTAAGGATACTGTACAGACTACAGAACTGGATTCTGTGTATCTGGCAGGAGTGGAAGCCATAAGGGAGATGGATTACAGGAGGGCGGTGGAACTGCTGCGTCCATATCACGACTACAATACGGCTTTGGCCTATCTGTCCTGCGGATATGATCATTCGGCATTTGAAGACCTCAGCAATATACCGGTACCGTCAGCAAGGACTGATTATCTGCTTGCGGTCGTACTTTCAAGACTCGGACGTAAGGATGAGGCGGTCGAGTCTTACAAAAGGAGTGTTGAAGCAGATCCTTCAATGGCTTACAGGGCCAATCTGGATCCGGAATTGTCAGAATTGATACATTTGAATTATTGATATTTATGAAAAGATTGAATTTTAGTTTTTTGATGGCCTTGGCTGTACTGATTGCTTCCTGTGAGAAAAATCCTACAGTGACGGGGGAGGATACAGGGAATGTTTCCGTATTGCTGAAGGTAAGTGTGCCTTCGGCTGAAACAAAGGCTGCTTCAGCGGCGGGGGAGTCCTATATTGACAATATAAAGATATTCGTGTTCAGGAAGGGAGGTGCACTTGAATACTATGATTCCGGGAGCAGCCTGGATGTGTCTTTTACCTGCACTACTGGAGAGAAGGACATATATGTCCTGGCAAACGCCCCGGATATATCTGAGGTCGCTTCGGCTGATGACTTGAAGGGCAGGATATCGGATCTTATGGATAATTCGACAGGGCGGTTCGTGATGGCTGGAAGCCTGGAGAATTTTGATATAGGGACTTCTGGAGAAATTGACATTCCGGTTTCACGCCTTGTCGCCCGTATAGGCATTGCAAAGATTGTGAATGATTTCAGGATTGAACAGTATCGGAACGCTGATTTCAGGATAGAGTCAATATATCTTGTAAACGTGTCCGGTGACCGCAGATATCTGTCTTCCGTATCTTCCGGGAAATGGTATAATTGGCGTGGAACTGCAGATGAGGACAATCCTATGCTTCACAGCGGACGCATTGATGCCGCATTGAAAGCCGGGGTACCTTATACGGATGCCCATTGCTTCTATTGCTATCCGAATGCTTCAAAGGTTGATTCTTCTGCGGATGACGCGTCTGAAAGATATACAAGGCTTGTGGTGGAGACGGTTCTTGACGGCAGGACATATTATTATCCTGTGTCGGTTCCTGATATCCGTAGCAACTGCAGATATGAGATAACTGAGCTGGTGATTACAAGGCTTGGATCGTCTTCGCCTGATGAGCCGGTGTCATCCTACGACGCTTCGTTCAAGATCACGGTGGATGACTGGTCTGAGGGCGCGACATTGACTCCGGTCATTTGAATTTGAGAATAGGTATTGAACATTAAACCATATTGTTATGTCAAAAGGAATTTCATCTGCGGCTTTTGTGCTGTTTGCCGCTGTCTGTATTTTTGCCGGCTGTTCAATTAAGGAGGACAGGTCGCAGTGCCCTTGTATATTGGAGCTTGATTTCAGCGGCAACGGACGGTTCGACAGACTGGATTTCGGAGTTTCTTCCGGAGATGATTTCCTTTACAGGGATATGGTCGGCAACAGGGATTTCGGACAGCCGTACAGGCTTGAAGTCCCGAGGAGCGGTGTCTATCTAAATGTGTATTCTTTTGCTTCTTCAGACGGCAGGGCCGACGGATATGGCGGCGGAGCTGCCGTTATGGGGGAAACGGAGTTTATAGATTCGGACAGGACATCGCTGACGATTCCATTGGGCCGGGAATGCCCGCCTGTATATATGTATTCCAGTCGGATAGATACCGGGAAGGAGATGCATTCGGAATACGTCCTGTTGAGGAAGAATTACAGTGTGTTGTTTATAAGGCTTCTTTCGGAGTCGGCCTCTCCTCTGGTGCTCGCTGTCGGAGGGAAGATAGACGGGTACGGCCTTGACGGTGCACCGGAGGAGGGAGATTTCTATGTGAAGCCTGAAGTAAATGAGGATGGGTATTGTGAGGTAAGGATTCCAAGACAGAAAGACGGGGCTTTGAGGCTTACTATTTCGGATGAAGAGGGGGTGCTGAGAGAATTTGCGTTGGGGGAATACATTATTGCAAGCGGGTATGACTGGACCGCCGCCGATCTGGAGGATGTGGAGATGGTCATAGATTATGCGAAGACAGGAGTCGTGTTCAGCATAAAGGATTGGGAAAAGACAGTCACAACGGAGGTTGTCATCTGATGCGGATACAAATTCGTTCAGTTTCTCAAGAAAATTTTTCCAAAATGAAAAAGATTGTTTATCTTTGCACCACTTTACTGAAGCGTATGTGGTGAAATTGGTAGACACGCTACTTTCAGGAGGTAGTGCTTCACGGCGTGTAGGTTCGAGTCCTATCATACGCACATTTTAAAGCGGAGGAAGAATTTTCGGATTCTTCCTCTTTTTCTTTACCTTTGATGTCCTTAATTGTATATCGGATATGAAAATAGTATTTCTTGATGCGGCGACGATGGGGGATGTCTCATTCGAACCCATAGAAAAATTGGGAGAACTGGTCTGCTGGAGAACCTCATCGAGGGAAGAGGCACTTGAACGTGTGAAAGACTGCGATGTGATGATTGTCAACAAAATAAAGGTGGACAAGGAACTTATTGATGCAGCAGGATCGTTGAAGCTTATATGCGAGGCGGCTACAGGTGTGAACAATATCGACCTTGAATATGCTGCCTTAAAAGGAATTCCGGTGCGTAATGCTGTAGGATATTCCACCGGTTCGGTTGTGCAGACTACATTTATGATAATCCTTTCGCTTATAGGCAAAATCCGTCATTTTGACGATTTCGTCAAGACCGGAGAGTATTCAAAAAATGAAATCTTCACCGATGCCGGCAAAATGTTTTTTGAACTCAGCGGAAAGAACATCGGTATCATCGGAATGGGCAATATAGGCCGAAGGGTTGCCGTTGTGGCTGAAGCTTTCGGGATGAATGTCAGCTATTTCTCCACATCGGGTACTTCCCACTGCAAGGACTATCCGAGTGTAAGTCTTGAGACATTGATGAAAGAGTCAGATATAATATCCGTACACGCTCCTTATAATGAGCGCACTGCGGGGCTGATAGGGGAAAGGGAACTTGCTATGATGAAGCGTACAGCATATATTGTCAATCTCGGACGCGGAGGTATAGTGGATGAGGCTGCACTTGCCGCTGCTGTTGACAGTGATATGATAGCAGGTGCCGGGCTTGATGTGTTCGTGAAAGAACCGCTGCCGTCTGACAATCCTCTGATGAAGGTATGCAAGAAGGAAAAACTTGTACTGACTCCGCATATCGGATGGGCAAGCCTGGAGGCAAGGAAAAGGCTTGTCGACATCACAGCTGATAATATCAGAAAGGGATTCTAAAAATAAAAGCGGTCGGAAATTCCGGCCGCTTTTATTCTTTACCATCTGTCTTCTGATGATACAGTCAATTTCTTGCGTCCACGACGACGACGGGCCGCCAATACGCGACGTCCGTTCGGAGTTGACATACGCTCACGGAATCCGTGTTTGTTGCGACGTTTCCTCTGTGAAGGTTGGAATGTTCTTTTCATTATTCTGTGTTTTTATATATTCGTATGTAGTTTTGGGAGTGCAAAGGTAGTGTTTTTCGTTTTAATTGCAAATATTTTCTATGAAAATAACGAGTTTGCCGTCAAAGTATGCGTCATTTACCCAGCTGTCAATCGGCCAGGTATGTACAGATCCTTTGGCAAGTCTGAACTGGCCCATCACATTCGCGATTTCCTCGACTACATCCCCTCCTTTAAGATAGAATATCCCCTTTGAATATTTTCCTTTTACCCAAGGCATGAATTTGTCAAGAGATGTAACTGCGCGGGATACGATATAGTCGTATCTGTCCGGCAGGTTTTCTGCCCTTTCATGGACTGTCACCACATTGGTCAGCCCGAGAGCTTTGACTGCCTCCTGGGCTACGATTATTTTTTTCCCTACGGAATCGCACAGTGTGAATTGCGCCTCCGGGAACATAATTGCGAGCGGAATCCCAGGAAAACCTCCTCCTGTGCCGAGGTCCAGAATCTTCAGCTGTCTTCCGGCAAGCTCATCGTATGAGTAGCCTGCTATCGCAAGCGAATGAAGTACGTGGTGGAGGTACAGTCCGTCAATGTCCTTTCTTGATATCACATTGATTTTTGCATTCCATTCCTTGTATATCCCTTCCATTGCCCGGAATTTTCCTTTCTGCTCATCTGTAAGTCCGGGAAATTTCTCTGTAAGTATATTTATGAAATCATCGTATGTCATAATCTGTTGTTTATTATTATAGCAGTTCGTCGGATATTTCCATCATCTTGAGGAGCATCGCCTTGGCCCTGCGTATCCTTGTCTTTACAGTGTTGATCGGTATTTCAAGCTCATCGGCTATTTCCTTGTATCCGAAATTGTCTATAAGGTTCATCCTCGCGATTATCCTGTAGTCATCCTTGAGCTTTTCTATGTTCGTCAGCCATTTGTCGTACTCCTGCTGCGTTATGATTTCATCCTCAGGATTGTGCATTACAGCCGGTATGTCGCTGACCTGTGCCATCTCTTCGCTGATGGAAGTCGTAGGGAGATTGTTCTTTTCCCTGTCTTTCCTGCTGATATGGTCAAATGCCGTGTTGCGTGCAATCCTGTAGAGCCAAGTGGAGAACTTGTATTCGTCGTTGTATGTGGCGATCTGGCTGAAAGCTTTCTGGAAACTTTCAAGACAGATGTCCTCTATATCCTCTTTCTGGATGATATAGTGTGATATGTGAGCCTTTACACCTGTGTTGTAGCGTGTGTAAAGAACGATAAATGCCGCCTGGTTCTGCTCTATGGCAAGTTTGACGAGTTCAGGATCGGACAGGTTAGTGAGCTTCAAGCCAGTTTTTTCCATAGTTGCATTCAACGGTAAGGGGGATGGACAATTGTATTACATTCTCCATTTCATCCACTATGATTTTTTTCAGAGTCTCCACTTCGGAAGGTATTGCGTCGAACATCAGCTCATCGTGGATCTGTAGCACCATACGGCTTCTTATGCCGGCTTCTTTCATTCTGGCGTCTACATTTATCATCGCTTTTTTTATGATGTCCGCGGCTGTGCCCTGGATAGGAGCATTTACGGCATTCCTTTCGGCGAGCGACCTGACCGTTGAGTTCCTTGAATTTATGTCAGGCAGGTATCTCCTTCTTCCGAAAAGGGTTTCTGCATATCCTTTTTCCTGGACTGTTCTTATGGTGTTTTCTATATATGATGCAACAGCCGGAAAATTGGCAAAATAGTCATCGATTATCTTTTTGGCTTCGGCACGCGGGATTTTCAGCCTCTGCGAAAGTCCGAACGCTGAAATTCCGTATATTATTCCAAAATTTGCCGTCTTGGCTATCCTTCTCTGTTCCGGTGTGACCTCATCATTGCTTATGCCGAATATTTTTGCGGCAGTGATGGAGTGTACGTCCCTTCCTTCCCGGAAAGCTTCTATAAGATGACCGTCACCGCTGAGATGCGCCATGATGCGGAGCTCTATCTGCGAATAGTCGGCAGAGATAAGCACTCCGTCGGGAGTGCTCGGCACGAATGCCTTTCTGATTTCCTTGCCGCGTTCGGTCCTTATCGGAATGTTCTGCAGATTCGGCTTGGAAGAACTGAGGCGTCCAGTCGACGTGAGGGCCTGATTGAATGTCGTATGTATCTTGCCTGTCTTGGGAGAGACGAAATTCGGGAACGGCTCTATATAGGTCGACAGCAGCTTCTTCACAGCCCTGTACTCCAATATCTCATTGATTATCGGATGCTTGTGTGCAAGGGAATTGAGAGTCTCCTCGTCTGTGGAATAGCTGTATCTGGTGCCTGTCTTGGCCTTGACCTTGGGGTCAAGTGCAAGC